>Ga0247824_10000596_pt1 | contig 18268 bp, 20 predicted proteins | sample 13C_PalmiticAcid_FD_194412 | JGI IMG/M metagenome (GOLD analysis project Ga0247824, IMG submission 194412) | Soil microbial communities from agricultural site in Penn Yan, New York, United States - 13C_PalmiticAcid_Day48 | ecosystem: Environmental > Terrestrial > Soil > Agricultural land... | reverse complement strand
CCTCTGTCCCACCCTGTTTGTCCCTCGGTCCCTCGGTCCCTCGGCTCCTGATGAAAACAAGACAAGGCAGCCGTCGTTAACGTTCTTTGGAAGAAAAGGACTCGGATTTGTCAACTGACCGAAGCAAGAGACGCCAGGTCGCCACTGACCTTGAACAAGACGTGTCGGAAAAAGATGCCTCCAACAGCACAGACGAAAGTCCAAGCGAGAACGAGGACGACGACACCTTGCCTGTTCCAAGGAGTGATGGGAAGTTTTACTGCGACATGTGCGAAAAGGGTTTCCGCGACGCGAAAAAAACTTTCGGGGCACAAGAACGATGTCCACACAAAGCGTGCTTTGATCAGTCTAGACAAAGTCAGGAAGGTCGTTATGTACCCGTGAAGGTCCCTTGTTCAAATGCCCGCCACGCCGTCGCGTCTATAAAAACCAAGTCTGGAATTTTGAAACACCTGAAAAAGACCCAAAAGTGCGCAAGCAAGTTGGAGACGTGGGATCATTCTGTGGATCCGAGTTTTAGTGTTCTTCCTGCAGCCGCCCACACACCACCATTGTGGCGGAATGGCCAAGAGGCACTTCTGTCAGCTTTGGAGCAGTCTTCGTCTTCGGAAGAGGAACAGACGAAGACCCTCATTATCTCACAAAAGCTCGGCCAGTTCCCGATAGGTTTCTCAACGGACGGTTTGGAAGTGAACGCAATCGTGAGTCGCCAGATCCACGAGAAACTTCCAAACACTCCATTCCTCGCTGTGATAAACAAGGCCAGAAACGAACCGGGTGAAAAGCTCCAATGGGAGATCAAAGAGCCGTGCCTCACATGCCATCGAACAAGCAGTCGGCAAGATCACCCTATCGAATCTGATTGGAACGAGGAGCTATCAAGAACTGAACCTAGATTGGACAAGGAACCCCCCAGGCGGCGCAGGTAGCAGGTCTTCTCCTGTCCGGAGCGATCATCATCAACATAAAGACATTGCGCGGGGCGATTCTGAATGAGGTTGAGGTTTATGGACGCGCAAAAACTGAGGACTGTCATCACGAAAATACAGGTCTTATCAAGGGCGTGCCCCGAGACTCGTCGATGCCCCGGACAACGGGCCAAAGATCATTACAAAAACGTGCGGCCCGTGACACTACCGGCGGAAAACAACACGAAACGTTTACTGATAGGGACACTGACCTGCGACATCCTGGTGACAGGATGCATCGGTTTCAGTAACGGTTCTCTTCCCTCGATGTCCGTTGGTGGGTCTGCAGTGACTATCGAAATTCAGGACAACGACTCATCAAATTGGCGACTGATTTTGGACGATGAGCGCGTTCACCAGGTGGTGAAGCTTGCGGAAATGTCATTCGAGAATGTCACGAAAGAGATGGGGATCGCAGAGTTACGGCAACTACGCAACAAGTTCCACATGCTGGACACATACGGCTCTTCAGTAGATTCCCTGGCCCATTAACAGCGACACCACTCCTCAGACCCTGCACCATCTTCACAATTGCCGACATTGGAAATATCAGCGGAGCGTACTATGCAGCCAATGTGGGGTTTCTCTTTCCATAAGCGCTCTTTTCGTAGTTGTACTTGAACAACTTGCATGTTCTTCTGCGGCTTTCCTACAATTGCGTGGTGTGATCTGCGTTGAGCATGGACACTCGACAAAGTTGTACAAATAGGACCAAAGCCAGATCCAATCCCCTCTGACCGTTTTTGGACAAGCAGCTCTCCATTCAGAAGTAGGGAACGTTGATTCCAGTAGTGCGATCCTAGTGTTGAGGTCATCCTGTGAGGGACGCGTCTCGATTGTATTGAAAGCTATTAAAGGGGAAGAAGAGGTCTGTTAGATCAAGCAAGGCAAAGGAGAGGGGCAGCATGGAAGGTCGGATGAGGTGCAAAAGGAATGGAAGGCGATTGTGGCCGCAACTTTACAAGTGGAGGTTCCTTCTCAAACTCGATCAAGTGTTCCATGCAGAGTCCTTTGTAGTCCTTTGTTGCTTTCCCGCATAGCCTCTCCTGTACTGTATCAGCAGCCATGCCTTCAAACCCTTGTCCGTCTCTCGCTCTTGCGAGATCAAAAAGGAGGCAGCAACAAGTTGTTGGATGTGGTCGGACAAGGCTGTGGAGCTGCAAGAGGAAGGAGAAGGGGTGACAGGTGCAGCAGAGTGCATGAATGACAGGAGGTACAAAGCAGAACGGAGGAAAGAGAGGCTGTGGACCAACATCCCAACATTCCAACATTCCAACATGAAGCAGTCAATTCGATATCTTTTTTCTTCTCTTCCTTCTCCTCCATCTCTGGAACACTCAAATCAAACCACAACCTCGATGGGGTACAGGACGCCATAAGGGAAGCAGTAGCACAACAGTACTATGCAGAGCCGCCGACTCTTACCACACACGCGAGGCGCAGATGCAACAGTATCATAGGACACAATGGGCCTTTATCAGTACTGGACGTTCTCTTTCTATGAGCCATGCTCTTTCGCGGTTGACAATCGCATGGTGTGACAAAGAAAGATTGTTTGTGTGTCATGGCTTCGACAAGGTTTGTCCAATTGAGGCCAAAAGATGATCACCCCTCTGACTGTTGTAGGAACTCTCCGCAGCAGCTGCCACGAGTCTGATTTGTTTACCAGAGTTGGAAACGCTCGAGGTGCATGAAGATCCGCCATAGGTATATTCGACCTTAATCGAATGAACGTGGAGTTGAAAAAGTGGGATTGCTGTCGTCTCAATCCATCCGCTTACTCCTACCTCAGTCCACCGATCTACAGTGCCCATTGACCACCTCCCTCGCTTGTGGTTAATATTCTTCCGAGCAGCGGTTGATCTCTTTCGTTGTCTGGGGGTTGATCTATTGTGGATCCAGGTCGATTTCCATCTAGCTTTGGTTCAACAGCTTGTACTTGTTTTTGATGGTCTCTTTGGGTGTGAGATTTTTTGGGTGTGAGATTCTTTGGCCGTGCCTCTAAAGCTGCGTGGGTCTCAGTCGTATCCGCTTGTCTCTGAACACAGTGAGTGCTTCTTGTACGTCTTCAATAACGAAGCCATGGATTCTTTGCGGGGGTAACGACATAGGTTTTGTCTCGCCCTTTCGCGGGGGGACACGGCGCTGGGTTCGATAACATTTGGTCAAGTCGGCTACTATCGTTCGTCGCTGGAGGATGTGCACTCTGGCATTGTCGTGCGTCATGATGAGTATGCCTCGAGTTGATGTGGACGTTATGATCAATTCCTTAGCCTCCATTACATCCAACGCATCCATGGATTCAAGTCGTTCCGATATCACTGAGAATTTTGGACGACCTTTTGGCTAAGGGGTTGACTTTTGCGGTTTTTCTTTTTCCAAAGGTCGGACGGATCCCGATGTCGGCTGTTTACTACCATACTACCATTCCCGAGAATGCTGCCACCATGGTGGTTAGATGATTTGTCCTGGCTCTCGGATGAAGAAAAGCCTCTTGATGCTTTGTCACATTTTCCTTCGCTTCTGGATGGATTGGGCAGAACACGGTGGGTATAACAAGATGCAGGGTGAACTCCTGTAGTATGCTCCGGTGTTCGCTGCGTAACTTGTGTGCGTCATCGATCTCCTCTATTGTTATTGCTCTTTTTAGTGACTTGTCGGGATCCGATATGACATCCATTGAGCCTTTGACTATCGAATCCTTCAAACGCGTCTGTCTACGCAGCAAGCATTAGTTGCGTAAACCTTTGTCTTCATGGGTCCAGCTTCTTGATGATCAGTGGTCAGGAGATGAGTTGCTCCAAGATAGACAGTTGGAGATATTGTCCTTCACCAAAGTGAGAGAGCGCTGGACGACCAGAGACATCAGCATCAGCGAGCTGTCGTTGCTCGTCCACACAGATGTCCATTGAGGGAGAGGAACCATATCTTTTTATTGTTCCATGAACTTGTTTTTGTGTTGGTAAGTGTCGACCACGGCATTGTCGCATGATTGACTGGAGGGAGAAAAGAGGGCCACGCGTTTGAAAAGTTGACACTGTCCCATTGCCATCGGTTTTCCTTTCATCCTCGCTCCAAGGCCGACAAAGGGAGTGACCAAGAACACGACCGCTAGACTCGGGAGTAACACAGACTCAAGCTTCGGTCCGGATAGGCAAAGTCAGAAACCGGTCCGTGCTTGTGGTGCGATGATGGTTCAGCGTCGGTCTGCAACAGCTGCTCTTGTCAACCCGTCTCTTATTACAATGCCCACCCATCAAAACCCGTTTTCCATGTCGGCTTTCAACACGATCCATGGCGCAGGGTCACGGGCGGTGATTGCCGGCGCGAGTGTAGATCACATTGGTTCCTTGTGATGCTGGAAGTGAACTGTTGCTGTGCCTTCCTGCTCCTGTCCTGTGGTAGACCATTGTTATGAGATGAAAGCCTTGAGAGTCCGAAGGTTGGTATCCTGCTCACAAGCGCTACCCTTCTGTCTTCTCCTTTGGTATATGACACTAGTCCCAGAATAGTTGGTCAAATCGACCACATTGCTGTAAGCCGGAAACAATAGTCGACGATCGGTGCTGGACTGTCTTAGGGACCTTCGACCATATACCGACAAACTCGCTCAAGCCTACAAAGGATAGAAAGCCAGGAAAGGAGAAAAATAATGGCTCAGTCTCAATCAACAACAAAAGCACAACCGTACAACTCCTTGAATGTTATTAAACCACCTCCACAAAGTAGGGGCAGTGGCCTCGGTCGCCCATCGGTGAAAATAGTCACAGCTGAGCAAAGTCAAGGTCCATGGCTAGCGGACGGTAGCCAGATAGCTGCACCAACCGCACGATCGCGGTGGAGGTCGTATGAAGGGCAGTCCAGCGCAAGGCATGTTCTATAGCTCTTCTGTACCCAAGGAGTTGAACCTTTCACTGGCACACACGAAGCCCCGCTTACACTCAGCGAGAAGTGGATGTTGAGGAGTGAGAGAGGTCATTGTGAGGGCCGATACACCGCTTTCACACTCATATTGTGACACCCTCAAGTACCCATGAGACTGACGGAGAGCAAAGCTACAAGGACCAGCAACACCGCCGATGGCGGAGGTCGTATGAAGAGTAGCCCAGCGCAAGGCATGTTCTGTCGCCCATCTGTACCCACAGAGTGGTCCGAGTATCCCGCCCAAATCCAGCACCACCGCCAGTCAAGGCTGACGGTCGGGTCATATAAAGAGCAGCTCAGCGCAAGGCATGTTCCATAGCCCTTCTATACCCAAGGTGGACCCAGCTCACTTTCACTTATCGACACCCGCATACACGCCATGTTTGTTGAAACCAATGACCGAATCACTACCTTGCTTCCTTGTCCAGTTTGTTCTGATCACACTTGCCACGGGGGAACGGTGAGTCTGTAAAATTTGCCAAAGTGCATGAGTGGAGTGTGGAGTGGCTTGGGTTCGTGTGAAAATGCTGTTGTCCGCTGTGTAACATCCTGGTGGCCTTTCTTCTTTCTCTTTGAAACCCATTACCCGCCTATTGAGGAGATGACAGTGCCGGTACAGCCTTCATATCGAGGTGCCCATTGATGCCCATGTGAGTGCGGTCTGGTCATGACCATGACTAGGTACTGATCAGTGCGATCTCCGTATCTCAAACAGAGCGCAGGTACAGAACAGATTCGTCAAATAGTGTGCTACCACCGTCCACTAATTGTTTCTCACTCTTTTATACTCCAATAGACGAACCAAGGGGAAAGCAAAAGAACACTTCAGAGGAGGTATGCAGGAAACTACAATGGCGTGGCTGAACCCCGGTCATTTCCTTTCAGTTCCTTGACTGGTGCAAGAGAGCGTGCTGTCCAGCTTGACGAGGCAGGACTAACCACGTTCAACCATTTTCGTTCCGTTGTGTCACTGTTTTCGATAGAAAGGGTTGCGCATATCACCTCGTTTGGAGAAGACTGATTTTATCAATGAGATTCAGGATGTTGAAAAAGAAAACCGACGTCGTCGAGGTAAAGATCACTATCAGAGCTGCAGTGCGAATGTGTGCGCGGTGGGGGGTATTGACAAGGTGTTGTCTTCCCTTGTGCAAAACCCCGACCCATCTTGCTCACTCTTCCTGCTCCGTCTAACCTTGCCTTACCTGAACGGATATCTAGGCGGACAAGCTACAGCGAATCGTTGCTAGCGATGCTTTTTTTTAGACGTCCATGTGCAGCTCACTTCAAAGCGGTCAAGTACCTGATCGCGATGCACCATTCAGCGCCAGCGCCTGTGGAGATCGACATGGTCAACTACATTCGCCCATTCCGACCGAACGCGGAAGCCCGAGACTCTGGAGTGATGTGGCTAACGCCTCAAGGAGTATTTTTCGCCAGAAAACGAAGAAAAACTGGGCCGTCTGACGACTATGATGGACAGCTCAGCCCATGAACAGTATTTACACGGAAGGGAATCAAGCACTTCCGGAATCTCGCGTTTGGATCTACCGCCGACTCAGTCCAATGCACCTCGGGTACCACAGCAACGAAACACCAGGTGTCTCTTCAAACTTCGACTTGTTCTATCATCAGCACAAGGGACAGCAGCTGGGGCAATAGGGGATTGTCGACCAGCAGTAAGAACAACAAACGAAGGCACGAGCTGCAGGAGTAGCAAGCAGCAACGGCGAATACTCAGCCAATGCACTCCACCGCCTGCTTACAGAAGATGCGGAAAACTTTAAGAAGTTCTCTGGGGAGCCTTGAGTCATGTCCTTACAGTTATCGAGAACGTCCTGTCAACGTGGACAAAGAGGCGAGCGAGCGAGAGAGCGAGGCATTTGGCACAGCTGCCAGAGGATACAAAGGAGACGCTGGTGTAGGAGTATCCATAAGACAAATGTCAAGTCGATCACAGAGTCGGAACTTCATAGTTTTGTCATTGAGGATTCGAAAAGTGCTAACAGCATTTTCGGACGAGACGGATGTGAAAGAGGTGCGCGCAGCTCTGGAAACATAACCAAGCGAGCCGTTACAGGATGTTGACGACTCGATTTCAAAACGGTCGGGATGGATCTCAGCTGGAAAGACTTTGGAGCCACCGCAGCCCAACCCGGATGACGGGTTTAGAAGACTCGTACACCATTGGATGAAGTACTTACATTACGTTTATGGAACAAGGAAACAACAAGCTACCCGCCGAGGAGGTCGAAAGCTGGTTTTTGAACATGGTCTGGGGATCGTTGACTCTCGCACTTTACACAGAGGAGGCGTTGCAATTCAAGCACGCCGAGTACAGCTCACCGACAATGGGAAAGCGCTGGGCGATTGGACGAAAAGCCGACATTGTGAAATTGAGTACGTCGACAAGGTCTTGAGACCTGTGTACTAGAGGCCGCAATGAAAGACGACGGCCCTCAGGTCAACCAAGACTCTTCGCGATTCTCTAAAGATCGACAGACTTGCAAGGGCTAGGGTCGTGGCCCTATTTCAGGATTACTGCGAGGTCGATGCACCTGTAGCAAAGGTGTGGTCAGTTCAGCCAGTTGTTTTTGAGACGAGTGTTGCCTTGGATGCATTGACGGCAGCGGAGGTTACTACCGCAATAGGACAGGTGTTTGCCCTGAGGAAAGAACTAGCCACCTACAACAACAACTTTGCGATCAAAGAGTCCATCAAGCCTGCCATCCCCACCCTGTTCTCTCCTACCAATTCACCCAAGCTAGACCCTACTTTTGATTAAAGAGTCGTCGACTGAGGTTTCTGTCCGCGTGGTCTTTATTATGATACTTCACTTGCTGATAACGAGAGTGTTCTAGCAAGTGCTGGTACTGTGAGAATCCTTTATCATCACGAGTCGATCTCCTTGATGATCAGTAGTCAGAAGATCCTTGGCGCTCTAAAAGCTAGTTGGATGACTAAAGACATTAACGGCAACGAGCAGCCGTAGCTCGTTCACCTAGATATCCATTGAGGGGAAACAAGAAGAGTGGGCAACAAGAATTTTGCACTCGAAAGGTGTCGCACCTGAGCTTGCCTACCCAGAATTGCCATGCGCGCCCCTTCAGGTTGGACAGCACGCCTTCTTGCATGCATTCGCATGGATCGCAGTATCGCAGTGTGGTGAGGGGTTCATTTGAACTGGCGAGCCAAGACGCAAAAAGGCACTCGAGCTTTTTGCATTCGGCTGGGGTAAGATCCAAGGCGTTGAGCCAGCAACATCACTGCTACCAAGAGTGTCGCAAGAGGGGGAAGCGATCAACATCCGAGGCGCGCTATGGCTGTCCAAACAACGCCCCATCGACATGGGCTCACTCTGACGATGTAATTGCGCCGTTGTTATCTGATGCAACAGACTGTTATCAGATTTTCGCACCCCCTTATTCACTCTTGCCTCCACTTTTTCTCGTCTCGCGGTCTGAACTCCCTACTCTACTGCTGCCCTCCACCGCCGGAACTGTGAACGACTCCAACAAACCGAGAACTGTCTTCGTAATAGCCACTTGACGTTTATTGCCCTTGCCTATAGCCTTGAAGAGAAGCTGGGACAAATACAGGTAGCAAACACCACAAAGGTACGGCTGAAAACCCTTTTTGCTCATTCCAACAGCACCTCCATCTGAATCAGCACTCGAATCAGTTTGTCGAACGGACAGTGGACACTCCTCCGCTACTTGACTTGCTGGGTGGGTCTATCCGAATGGGGTGCACTCTGGACGTGATGGACATTTTGGCGTCGGTGCCACTTCACAGCAAGCAGTCCGCGAGCCAACTTTGAACCCTTCAGTTGAGATGGACACAACGTCGGCTTTTATGGGGTGGAAGCGATGGGTTATCTCGCTATTGGCAATCCACTCGAGCGCTTTTGAAGCTTGTGTTCTTTCCCATGGATTGCTGCTGTGGCCCGATTATCGACTGGGTTGACCCAACACTCGTGTAACCGTCGCCGTGGGCCGTGGGCGTTGGCTAATTGTGCTGACAGTCTCCCCATAGACCAAGCCACAATGCACCATCCTCAAGTGAACAGTGACGAGGAACGTCGGCCCCTTTTCGTCAGCCAACCTCTGCAACCCTCGGATTATCACACACTCGAAAAGTCGCACTTGGTCTCCACTTCTACACCCAGCAACACCAACGATATCAACAGCGCTTTGAGGTCCGACGGCAGGAACACTTCGGACTCGGAGACCGAGGACGATTCAGACGACGGAGACCTCAGCTCGGATCAGTCAAGCGCATCGTCTATTGCACTCGATACCTCTATTGCCAACGAGGAGGCCCCTTTTCAAGGATCCGGATCTAGCACTCTCTTTGGTCGTCGTCATTCCCGCCGGCGTCTTAGCTATCGTCTTCAAATGCTGCTCACTGTTTTGTCGCAATTGGGCATCCTAGTGTTCTTCGGAACGCTAGCCGGTGTTATTGCCAAGGCACCATGGGTCTATCCGTACTCATGGCACCCTATTTGCATGGGACTTTATGGATTCCTTGCTACTGAAGGTTTGTCCGATGTCCTTGAGGCCGTTGCTGTGCGTACTCCATTCGCCCCTGAAATTCCGCAGTTGGTGTTGACATGAAGCCTCCGCTATGCAATTCATCTCATAGCCATCCTGATCCTTCAACCCATCGAAAAAGCGACCCAAAAGAGATCTGTCAAAACTCTTCATGGTTACATTCAATCCTTGGCGTTTCTTTTCTCGGTCGCCGGCTTTGTCGCTATTTATGTGAACAAGGATCTACGGGGCAAAGAGCACTTTACCTCCAACCACGCTTATTATGGTAGCACCGCTGTGTTCGTCTTTTTTCTGCAGGTGCTTTTCGGGACCTCGGTCGCCTATCTTCCAAGAAGGGTTTTTAACTGGATAGGCTACGCCAGGATCGTTCGCATTCATCGGATTGTGGGATACTTTTCCATCGCTTTGGTATGGATCACGTTATGGCTTGCTGCTCTCACCAACTGGATGAAGAGAAACTATGCCGATCATGAGTGGGTCTTTGCCATTGGTATTGCGATGATTGCAGTGGGACTTGTGGGGCAAATTACCCCCTCACGACTCTTTGGAACAGGCCGACGTATTCCCAGTGCCTGAATAATGCGACAATAAAGAGGAGAGTCCGTTTGTTTTTTTTTTTTTTTTTTTTTTTTGTTTTTGTATAAAAAAGAAAAAAGGGGGATATCCCCTGATTATCCGACCAAGTTTAGGGCACGCTTGCGGTGTTTTATTACGCCTGGTATCTCTCCCAGACCGAGTTCATTGGCCACGGCCTTGAGCAGGTGTGTACTGGACTCGTCGTATCGCAGATCGGCCAAGTTGTCGCCGCGAGAGTAGCCGAGGTTGATCATGGCGATAGGGATGCCTGCATCCTTGGCGAGTTTGACCAACCCGTAGGCGGAATAGGTAGCCAGTGAGGTACCAATGACGAGGAGTCTATCCGCTTCTAAGATTGCTTGTCGGGAACGTTCTTTGATGGCCGTGGGGACATTTTCGCCAAAGAAGACGACACTGGGTTTGTAATGACCCTTTCCGCAGTTTGAACATGTTGGATACTGAAAAGAGCGATAGTCAAGGGTTCTTTGGCGGGGAGGGTCCTGTTGGGCTGGTATATTGAGTTCTACGTCTCCATCCGCGTTCATTCTAGAGTACAGACTGGTGGTGTTGTTGCTTTGGACCAGTTCGTTCCATTCTGGGTTCAGGTCGGCCAAGATCTGCTGAAATTCGGATCGATCCCTCTCATGTCCACAGCTGAGGCACTTGACCCAGTGTAGCGTCCCATGGAGCTCGATGACATCCTTGGTACCAGCCTTCTGGTGCAGGCCATCCACGTTCTGTGTGACTAGGGTCCGGATATATCCTGAATGATCCTTGTGAGCGTGCTCATGGTTCTGTGAGCGCGCTTGAAGAGCGGCAAGAGCATAATGGGTTGGGTTTGGGAGAGTGGTCATAACGGGCGGGAATCCAAGAAAAGATCGTGCCCAGTACCGGTGCCTTGCTGCGTCGGAAGTGGCGAATTCTTGATAGAAGACAGGCTTGTAGTCGGGATTGAGGGTGTATGTGCCATTCTTCCCTCGGTAGTCGGGGATGGCCGAGTCTGTGGAGACGCCTGCACCAGTGAGGACGGTGGTGTTGGGTCGACCGCTGCGGAGAAAGTCGGCGAGTTCCTGGACGGCGACTGACAGGGGCGGTCTGGTGGAAGGGTCGACGGCAGCAGAGTACTGGGCCTTGGAGAAGGAAGGCAGCGCGATCCTGAGGCGCATTCGCTCGATTGGGACACGCCTGCCTGGAGGGAGGAGGAGGAGGAGGGATCAGCAGTGCAGTGTGGGGGAGAAGAGCGAGGAACAAAAAAGGTGTGCTGAGTGAGCAGTGTGTGCTGAGTGTGCGTGCTGAGTGAGCTGAGTGAGCAGTGCGTGCACGAGGCAGAGAGAGAGAGGCGCAGACACATGTGCACCACGCTAAAAGTCTGAGTGTCTGTCGCCTTCCCGCTCTCCCTCTCTCTTCTTCTGCGATCTGCTTTCGACACCTTCCCACTCGTACCGTGATCACAACAATTGCCGCACTCCCTCTCTCCCTCTCTCTCTCTCTCCCTCTCACTCTTTCTCACTCTTTCTTTCTCTTGCACACCTCCTTCATCCTCCCTCCCACTAGCCCACTAGCCCACTAGCAACCACACCCTCCTTCCCCTCTCCCTCGATCCGTCATCCACCCATGCTGTCCTCTTCAAAGGCAGTGCAACTCAACTACCACGACTTTAACGATGTCCTGAAGGAGCCAGAGACCGAGCACAACTGGGCCGCCAAAGAGACGGTCCTCAAGACCTTGGGTTCCGCCTGCCACTCTTCCATCGCCCAGAACCACGAATTTGTCGTCTTTATCAAGAATCACCGCAAAGCCTTTGCAGAGTGTGTATGTGTTTGCACATGCCGTTGCACCACTGTGACCCATGATACCGGCTTGCACACCTCCTTGCGTCCTATTTTATCTCTATCTCTCCTTGACAGCTCACCTCATCCAACCAAATCCTCCTCCACCTACCCTTTTTTAGCTGCTCACGGAGAGAACTCGCTTGTCTGGAACGGCGTGCGAGCTGGTCGAGAAGCTGTCCACCGCCATGGGCCGTGACTTTGGCGTGCACTTTCCCGACCTGTTTACAGGCCCTCTCCTCAAAGTTTGCGCGAGAACTAACAAGGTCATGGTCACACGCTCGCTCAAAGCATTGAACAGCATAGTGAATGCAGGTTGTGTGACCCCCCTCCCAAAGGCCTGTCAAGCTTTTTCTACCAACAACAAGGCGCTCAGGATCTCCTGCATCAGCATTGTGGCCTCCTGTGTTGCTTATTTTCCCAGCCAGGAGCTGGAGCCATACCTCGCTTCCTTTGAGCCAGTGCTGAAGGAGGGCGTCTCGGATGCCGCTCCAGAGGTGCGCGATACGAGTCGCAAGTCGTTCAAGATCTATGCTGAAAAGTTTCCCGACCGTTCTCAGATGTAAGTTTCTGTGTCTAAAAAAACACCAAAAAAAATGGGGTGCAATGGTGTTGTCATCGGGTGGTTTGTTGATGTCGTCCAAAGGCACCGAATGACCGTATTACTCGGAAGAGATGGCATTTGCTTGCATAACCTTGGATATGATCAAGCATGATCCTGCTTACCACTATTTACGATCGCTCACTCACACACTTTTTTCTCGCTCACTTTTGTGGCCCTATTATTAAACCTCGCTCTCGACTGTTGTTGCCATGCAGGATGACTACAACCTTGCCTTCCACTGTGCTCAAATATCTGTTGCCGGACGCAAAGTCAACATCTACATCACACTCAAGGACTGCAACAGCCACCGCTGGACGTGGACCTGCTCTAAATCGTCTTGCTGATGAACCCCGTCACCAGTCAAGCCGTGAACTCAATGCTGGAGTGAGCAGAGGTGGGCCTGGCAGAGTGGGTCCTGTGCGAGCCAGGACGATGGCTGTCGCGGAACATAGCCCCACTTCCCCTTCATTCAAAGTCCCTACTCTCCCAGCCTCACACGCATCGCAATCGGCACAGCCTTACTCTTATCATGGAACTCAGCAAGCCCACTCTCAGGCAGCACCCTCATCACAGAGCCACTTGTCGTTGACTAGAAACCACGGGCCTGCGAGCAGGTCCAACTCGATACCAGACACAAGTGAGAGCAGTGGACATGGGATTTTCCGTTCAAATTCTCAGAGACGCACCTTCAGCACCAGCGGCGCCTCAGTGCAGCGTACACCATCTATCAACCTGGCGACGAATGGAGGTCCACAGAGAGTTGTCCCACCTGCCTTCAATGCTGAGGCCCCAAAGTTGACACGGTCGAGTACCTTGCCGTCGAACCGGCTCACCAAGGCGGAGCCCGCCCCCAAGACTGGCCGAATGTCCGCGCTCATTAATCAACCTGGCCATGCCAACCACGTCGCAGCTTCAGATCGTGAGACCATGAGCGCTCATGAACGCGCCAAAGCCTACTCGGCAAATCTGAAGTCAGAAAAGGCGAACCGAAGGTCCATTGATTTGAGCATGCGGTCTTCTGGGTTAGGTGTTAGAAGATCGATCACGGACCATGGTGGGTTTCCTGGATACGGATCTCTCTCATCAGCGCCAAGCACGGCACCTACTTCGACTGCGACTTCCACCACAACAGTATCTCCTGCGTCGTCGTCCTCCACTTCGCCCACAACAATGAACCCACCCAACCACGACGCATTGTTCTCAACCTTTAGGGCATCTGTTGGTTCTCAGTTGGGTACTTCACCACCAGAGTCCTGCTCCTCGCCCGACGGCAGACATTCGACTCCCCCAACATCGCAGCATTTTGATGATATCCCAACCAGTGCCCCTGCTCCCTTGTCACCCAGGGTGTTTGAACAAGTGTCCCTCGAGTCTGGTCCTCGCCATTTGCTTCAACAGCAATACCATCAGGAGCATCTAGCCAGCATTTTGTCAGCAGAGCCCTCGGCACCTCTCTCTCCGCACTCGCCTCTTCATCATCAATCAGCTCACTCTTATCCAATGGCCTCGGCATCTCTTGGCGATAGCCATTCGCCATCGCATGAAGGAGTGCAAGTGGATGAGCAACAAGATTTTGAAGACTCGTACGCAGAGGACACAGACTACAACATGAGCATGCCTGACCATGCAAGCCTGTTTGGAGCCACAGAGGATTACCTCAAGATGGAGCAGGAGATGGAGGAGGAGGTTGCGGAGATAGAGCAAGAGGTTGCTAGAAATAAGCAAGCCAAGTCGGATACAGTAGAGGATAAGCATGGGTTCATGGACGAGGATCCAGAGGCGATGGACCATGAGCACTTGGAGGTGAAGGCGTATGCGGATGACTACGAGGCAAGACTTGCGGCAGCTTCATGCTCGTCAACGTCGCTGCCATCGAGCCACGAAGAGGAATGACCCGAGCTGCTGCATTGGCAGCAACACATCACACCGCTCGTAGATATGAAAGCAACAATAGTTCTTTGATTCCCTGACCAATACACAGTATGATAATTGACCCTATTCAGTCGTGCGACAGAAGCATTGGGGATGAAGCCCATGTAGGTATCCCACCCAGAGCACTGGAATGAACGGGTCAGGCAAAAATCGCACGGGCAAAGCCACATTTAAATGTTGTATGTTTGTTGTTCAAGGCTGCAAACCTTCTTTACTCCTCTCTTCACCAACAACCCATTGGGATCGACCATGGCCACATCGAACATCGTGGCGGACTTTGACACATGGCAGGCAGGGCTCTTTGCGACCCTCGTCAAGGCCACGAAGGCTTCAAACGCCATTCCTGCCGGCGATGTCTCCTTCTACAGGACCCTCGATCCTTCCTTTGCTTCGGATATGAACGAGGCTTCGAATGCCACCCTTGATCTATGCAATAAGCTCTTGCAGCAGGCTGGAGGATCATGGACAGAGCAACTCAAAGACCATGAAGAAGTGGATGAACGCTTTGATATTGTCGTGGACGTTGTTGACAATCTACTTGAGAAAGTGGTAAGATGGTCAAGCTTGCCAAACTTTTTTCTACTATTTTTTTCTTTTTCTTTTTGAACTGACGACCTGCGTCCCTTGGTTTCTCGGCATCTTGTATTGAAAAACTGACGTTGTTCGTCTCTTGTTGCCTCCTTTGTCCAGGATATTGCCATTGATGATATGAAGTCGACACGGAAGAAGGGAGGGTCCGCCGTTGCTCAGAGTGCACCTATCGTTGCATCAGCCAAAGTGAACAAGGTAACAGGACCTGAGCCGATTCGTACAGGTTTTTTTTTTGTTTTTTTTTTTTTGCCGAGCACCAACTGTACTGCAGACTTTCTGATATCACCTATGATATCATCATCTTTTCTTAGAACGATAGGCTCGAGTACAAATTGATCCATGCTCAGAACATTGCACGACCTCAGCTGCGGTTCCCCGATCAAGTCGACAACACTTATGCGCCGTTTATTCGCAAGATCACTTACAAACCCAACGCCAAAGTAGATCTCAACTACGGTATGGAGAATGCCCATGGAAACTCTGGATCCGAGGAACTCGTGGAACAGCCTCATCCTTACGAATACGAGATCAAACATCTTGAATATCCAAAGCGCATGTTTCACCATACCCCTGAACAACTGTACACGACGTTTGATATGACCACTCCCATCTGGGTGGACACGGAAGAGGCGCTCGTGGACATGTGTAGGACATTGGAGATGCAACAAGAGATTGCGATCGATTTGGAACATCACAGCTACCGATCTTATCAAGGGTTTGTCTGTCTCATGCAGATCTCGACACGCGATCAGGATTTCCTTGTGGATACATTGGAGCTCAGAGGGTCTCTGCATCTCTTGAACCAGTCGTTCACGGACCCTAATATCGTCAAGGTGTTGCACGGTGCAGAAAGTGATATCGTTTGGCTTCAGCAGGATTTCGGAGTGTACATCGTCAACATGTTCGATACGTACCACGCCTCCAAGTTGCTTGGTAAGTGTGATTGACGGGGGGGTATGATCACTTGCGCCTTCAGTCCAGCTTGGTTAATGCCACTTGGCTCACCCTAAACGTCTATCAAACCACTAGAACTTGGAACTTATTCTCTCGCTCACTTGCTAAAGCTTTACGCCGCCTTTGAGACGGACAAGAGATACCAGTTGGCAGATTGGCGTATCCGGTAGGGCAAAAAAAAAAATACGACTCACATCACGGTACGGATCAGGGCTTGAAAGAATTGGTACTGATGCACTGCCTGTCTTTTTGTTCATTGTTAATAGACCGTTGCCCAAGGAGATGATGGTCTATGCCCAGGCTGATACGCACTTTCTGCTCTACATCTACGATCGCATGCGGAACGCTCTACTGGAAAAGTCCAACCCAACAACACACAACCTTGTGCATGCAGCGTTGAAGCGCTCTGCGGATACGTGTCTGAATCGATATCGAAAGGAGGCGTATGATGCGGAGGGTGGCGATGGATCGCTCGGATGGAGAAACCTTTATTCAAAATGGTCTGGCTCCTTCAACAACACACAGTTTGCAGTGTACAAGGCCCTGCATGCTTGGCGTGATCAGATGGCCCGCGACGAGGATGAAAGCACACGCTATGTGCTTCCGAACAACATGTTGTTTACATTGGCAGACCAGATGCCTGAGGAAGCGTCTAAAGTGCTTGCATGCTGCAACCCGGTTCCGCCCCTCGTGAGGATGAATGCTACGGATATTGCGCTGTTGATCATCTCCACCAAGGCGAATGTGGTGGCACCTACGTTGGGAAAAGTCAGGATTGCCGAAGCTGATGATTCTATTCATGGACGGCATGATCCTACAGCAAGGGATGGGACCCATCCATCGTCGAATCTTGCCGGCAAAACCCTCGAAAAATCAGAACAGGCACAAGGCCAGGATGCGACGGCAAGGTCGTCGAGAATGTTTGATGGCAGTAGCAGCAAGACTCATTCCGGGCTGTCTCCTGTTGCTGTCAAGACAATGACAAATCCTACAAAGTTCATCGCCGCACGCTCTGGCCTATTCGGCGATTCTTCGTCTCAAACCAAGGCATCAAAGGCAGAGGAGGAGGGCAAGAAGATTGCTCAACGGATTATTATCGATCTTTCTGCTCAACAAAGTGCAACCCCCGTGTTCAAGGAAATCACACTCAAATCTGGCAAAATCACCACGGTAGAGACCACCACGACCACCATCACCACTACGACTACTACTACAACTACAGAGCCTGCCGTCGCTGGTGCAGATCAGGAGGAAGTGCTGTTCGTACCAAAGGAGGAGCGTGCTACCAAAGCCAAGAGGACCGATGTCCTTGTGCTTTCAACCATGTCCAAGAAACGCTCTCGTGCACTCGATGAGGATCTTGCAGAAGTGGAGAAGGAAGCCAAGGAAGACGCATCTGAAAGTGAAGACGCACCTGCCGCCATGGAAGAAGAGACTGTTGGTGATGGTGGTGAAGGCAGCGATGTGGTGAAGGTCAAGAAGAACAAAAAGAACAAGAAAAGGAAGCACGGAGAGGCAGGGACAGGATCATCCACATCCTCTGCGGCAGCTACACCATCGTCGTCTGCAGCCGCATCAGGAAGTGAGGAACCCGAATCTTTCAAGCCATTTGATTACAACAGCGTGCGGTCAGTGGTGGACGAGGTCATTGACGGCGCGGGTTCTGGAAAGAAGCGCAGGAAAAAGAAGGGATCTGCTGGCTCAAGTTCTGAGGCTCCTGCACGTAAGTCGTCGTTGTGCTTTTGTGTCCTTGGCTGAATCGTAACCACACGGCAAAAAAAAAAAAAAAAAGGTGACGATGTGGATTGTTTTTTTACTGACCCCCCTTCCGTTCTTTGAATTCTGCAATAGCTTTCGATCCTTACTCCAAACTGGAAGAACAATCCGGCTTGAAAAAGAAGGACCCAACGTTCACGCGCCATCCAAAGTCAGGATCACGCAGCATGACCTTTAGCAAGGATTAATGGCTCGGCAGCAGTTTCGCATTCTCATCTTCGTCATCCTTTATTTTTCGCATCCTTACTCGCTCACTCAATAAACCAAGAGATCTAGCATGTCTCTGTAACCATCACCCCGTACTCTTTTCTCGTCCTACGATGTCTTCTTTTCAAGGCCTGCTGCTAGTTTTACCGTCTCTAAGAGCAGGCCTCGAATAGCATTCAATCAGCACTGCTCATTTGCGTATCCAGAGTTTACCACCGAGGGCTCTGCTACAGCGCTGCTTTGTTACGTGAAAGCGGTCCTGATCGGAGGTGCCAAGTCGCTCAACTTGGACCGTGACAGCAAGTGCGAGGCCATCGCGGCGTTCGGCATGCTTCGTTGGATCCAGAACGACTTCTT
>Ga0247824_10000595_pt1 | contig 18277 bp, 10 predicted proteins | sample 13C_PalmiticAcid_FD_194412 | JGI IMG/M metagenome (GOLD analysis project Ga0247824, IMG submission 194412) | Soil microbial communities from agricultural site in Penn Yan, New York, United States - 13C_PalmiticAcid_Day48 | ecosystem: Environmental > Terrestrial > Soil > Agricultural land... | reverse complement strand
TATCTGTACCATAACTGAATCCAACGGACCTTGACAAAGCGTATCAACAGAAAGTACGAGTCTTTTTCTCAAGATTGGCAGGCAAATGACTTTATTCCCACCCTCTCTGGAGGGGTTCGATCATCACGCAGGCTTCGCAATCTCATTCAGACGACCCACAATGAGCTCGTACGTCAGGATGGTCAATGCACTTGCAGGGACTGTCCTGAGCAGGTTAGTGGGCATGCCCTTGTAGAATGCTCGGATGCCCTCCTCTTGATAGATCAATTTACATGCATGGATGATGCCTTTATACTTGGGTGGATAGGTCGACTGGTTCTGAAGTCGCGTCCTAATCACCTATTGGAATTCAAAAAGAAGAAGAAAAAAAGAGTTGACGTTAGTCCATGAAGAAGGATCCCATACTCTGAGGAAACTTCCAGTAGAAAAAAATAAGAATACATTGTGCCTAGACTAACCTCGTGAGGATAAGTTGCAACGCTCGCCGCCATCTTTGAGGTGGATGAAGCTATGAGAATGTTGGTGCTACTGACATGATCAGTATCCGACTCTATTGCAGGTTTTTGAAAAAAAAAAAAAAAAAAAAAAAAAAAACACCCAATGGTTAAGTGGTCAGTAGACGACTTGACGATTTCAAAGAGGAAAGAGAAGGTATTGGTTGTTCAATTCAGAGCCGCTTACTCAACCACTGCCTCAGCTTTTCGTAGAGCGGGAACTGCAATGCCACATGAGTGATGCCCATCAACGATGATCCAAGTCCCTTGTAGAATCCTCGATATCCTTCCACTTTGTAAATCGTGGTGAAGGCGTGCAGCGTATTGTTGTACCGATACGGGGTATGTTCATTCTGGGTCTAGATTGAATAAACACCATAAAAAGCGATTAGATTGTTGTTGAATTGGATCAAAACACCAGAACATTTTGCAATGTCTGTCTGCTACGCACCATAAAGCGGGTCTTGATAACCCAGAGTGGATTCGTGATTGTGGTACTTGTGGCTCCTGCCGACATTGCCGCGACAATATATACAAACAGGTTGGATTCGTGGTGTCCTATATGGATGTGTGATAAAGGAAGAATTGGGTCAAGATTCGCGCGCACTGCCTCTGCTTCATCGCCTTGATTCTCAGTTCCAGTAGAGCTCCACCGGTAGGCTTGGTACACATGTGTCTATTAAAGGCGCGTGGGAAGAAGGTGCTTACCTGTCTGCCGTGCAATCAGGTCCTTAAAATAATCATATGCTGTAAAGTAGATAGCCCATGTTGGCAAGTATCCGAATATTGTAGGTCCCAGTCCTCTGTAAAGTCCTCGAATGCCTTCTTCACTCCAGATCCTGGTCAAGGTTCCTGTGATCGTCCAAATGATACACGCAGGATAAGCGATTAGCAGGTGTCGTTAAACGATCGTCAAAAAACAAAGCAAGCAAACCCACATTGTCCCTACAGAGAGACCAAGAGGACTTGCCTGCTGTGCCTTTGTACGACTTTGTGGTCGGCTTGATCACTCCTTGGTTCTGTAATCTCGTCTTGACTACATCCAGCGGACAGGTCACCACCGAGGTAACCAATCCGGCGCCTGCTCCCGCAATGGTGTGTTTCAATTGATCCGATTCTCTATGGATATCATATCATTCCATGGCGTTGGGTTAGTATGCAGACGATACGACGACAAGGTCGGACCAGGCTCAGCAAAGCGCGCTAGCTTGGAAAGATTAAAATTGGAAGAACGGAAAGAGACGGAGAAAGAGAAGGGGGCGTATCCGTATGTTCTTCGCCTGAGCCATGATCCGATAATACCGCCCGAGGTCAGCTCTTGTAGATAATCTCATACTGCAGGGGTCCCTGCACAGTGCTACAGGCATCTCGGACGCATTTGAATGATCCCAAGCGGAACAGGATGGGTGAAAATTGAACCCGTGTAACCAGACCAAGAGACGGAACCGCATTGTAGCTTTCGACTGGGAGTATTATGCAACCTTCTTTTGGGATCACACCCTTGCTGGCGGAATTCACACGCTCCCAATCATGGAGAGGTTCAAATGGTATACCCGAGCGAAAGACTGGATAAACTTGCAAGCCCTTATCCTTTGCCCCCATGTCCTAGCCCTAGCCCTGACATTCATCGTGCCATCACCACGACGAAAACGGCAAATACAGAGAGAAACGGCGAGGGAGAGACAGAGATAACCCAAGTGGTGGATGCCGCAGGCCGTCCAGAGGATAGACTGGTGTAGACTTTACCTGAGCTTGATCGCCCACCATCCACGAGCGGACATGGTTCACTAAAGGTTGCCGAGGAAGAAGAGTCGCGTTGCCGATTCTTGTAGGACACGCTCGTGTAAGGTTGAAAGTGTGAGTTTGATGAGGCTGATCTATTGAGAAGAGAGAACCGCGTAGACGTGTAGTGGGAGGAAGGAGTGTATCCACGAGACGGCTAGGCGCAACGTCTTTGAGAGTGAGGCGCGATAGAGTGGGGAGGGAGGGCGAAAGGGTGCAAGAAGGAACAAGAGGGAGAGTGATCGTCCAAAAGTGAGATGGGCGACACTGCAGAAACAGTGTCCTGGCGTTCATGTACAGTTGCTTCTCTATAAATGCATACGTTCCGTCGACACGATTAGCATGCATTTAAGGAGGATATGCATTTAGGGAGCAAGCATCAAGCTCAAACAGTTTCGATATGCGTGTCCGCAAGCACGCTAACAAGTGTAGTTTCGCGAGGTGCTCGTCGCTGTGATGGTTCAACTGATCACGTTTGCCTAACATGATGACGTAATTTGGGCCACCATTGTGCTAGAAACTGCGAAATAAATGAAATATCCAACATAACATGAACCATATGGGTTACCAGGGACAGCATGGACAAGAGGATAGAGAGGAAAAGACGGCAAGGAGGCATTGGATATGAGTGATGCGATGTAGAAGACTCGCGGCTGAAAGTCACTTCCTAGTACACCTCCGCCCTACTCCCGATTCTCTGCTGATGCTGATAGCCACTCTTCCTCGCCCTGTCGAATGCGATCAAACGCGGGATCACAACAACACCAGCACTTGCAACCGGGCTATCTTGCCGAAGGATAGCGGTCTTAAACGACTGATTCGCTCGACGGCTATACCCGCCTTCAGATAGCCACCTACAGGAAATGAAACCGCCGACTCTAAAAGCCATGATGGCAGGGTGTTCAATGTTGCAGATCGCAAAGGATGGATTCGCTCCCGAAGATCCCGCTGTACGCCGTAGTTTGGTTCACCTCACTCATTGTAAAGAAAACTGAAAGACACTGCCGTCGTCATCATTCAACTATGATGCATGTCAACCGTATCAAGGAAACTCATATCCCACTCTTCGCACTCGGCCATTGACGACCATTGACGACCACTGAAGTGTGCCTGACCAACGTTTCCTATACCACGTTACATCGTATCAATGGCTTTTGGGACAATAAGTCGTAATATTGCTTGACTATTATGGGGTACTATAGAATGATATGATATGATATGTGGTACACGGATGCAAGTTGGTTTAGTGGGTGACCTCCAAGTTCTGCTTCTTGCAGAGTTCAGAGTAGAGACCGCCGAGAGCGATCAGCTCGTAGTGACGACCGGACTCGATGATGGCCCCGTCCTTGACGACCAAGATCAGATCTGCGTCCTGGATAGTTCTCAAACGATGGGCAATCACGACGGTGGTACGTCCAGCGCGTGCCTTGTCCAAAGCCTCCTGCACCAACTTTTCGGATTCCGAGTCCAAAGCCGATGTGGCCTCGTCCAACAACAAGATCTTGGGGTCACGGATCAAAGCACGAGCAATAGCGATACGCTGCTTCTGACCACCAGACAACTGCGAACCCTTGTCTCCAACGCGAGTATCGTATCCCTGAGGCAGCGACATGACAAAGTCATGGATGTTGGCAGCTCTGGCAGCAGCGATGACCTGCTCCTGATCGACGGTCTGGCCATCTGGAACACCGTACCGGATGTTATCACCAATGGAGATATCGAACAGGATAGGTTCTTGACCGACCAAAGCCATGTGCTGACGGATATTGTTCAATTGCAGATCACGGATATCGTACTTGTCGATCGTGGCCTTGCCCTCCAAAGCATCGTACCAGCGTTCCAACAAGGCAATGATAGTCGACTTGCCGCATCCAGAGGGTCCGACCAAAGCAACTGTCTGCGAGGGCTTGATAGCGACGCTGACACCCTTGAAGATTTGCTGATCGGGACGGGTAGGGTAGTGGAAGTGGACGTTGTCGAGTCCAAGATGGCCTTCCACACGGCTGGGAGAGATACCATCCTTGAAGGCGTCAATGGTTGTTTGCTTGTCCAAGAGCTCGTAAACGTTGATAGCCGATTCTTTACCCTTGACGAAACGAGGACTAGAAGAGGTGCATAAAGTCGAATTAGTGCCTCGACATTGACAAGCAAAGATCGCCGATCCATGAAACTATTAACCCATTACTTACACTTGCGTAGCCATTTGACCAAGTCCCATAGCCATGAAGATAACGAAGAACATGGTGTTGAAAAGTTCGGACCACTCCATCATATCGGCATCAACGAAGCGGTATCCCGAGTAGAATGCAATAGCATAAGTCCAGAACATAACTCCCTGTGAGAGTGCGTAGCCCAAAGAACCAAAGTAGGCGCGTTTCAAGGCAACTTTGTGAGGAGCCTCTGTCACTTGGAAGTATCTGTCCTCAAACTTGGTTTCCTTTCCGAGGACGACGACAGTGCGGATGTTGGAGATAGCTTCGCTCGCGATACGGCCAGACATCTCGTAAGCCTTCTTAGTCTTGGCACTGAATCCGGTCATAGTGCCGATGGCAAAGTACTGAGAGGCAGCCAGGAAAGGGATCAGAGCCAAGATGACCAATGTCAGACACCAGCTCTTAGAGAAGGCCAAACCAAGACTGACACCGACGGTGACAATGGTCTGGAAGGACAGCTTCATAATCTGTGAGACCAACTCGTGCATCTGGTACGCATCAGTGGCAAGGCGAGCAGCCAACGCTCCGGTGCTGTTCTCCTCCTTGTCAAAGAAGCCCATTTCCTGCGACATAATAGCCTTAAAACTGAGGGTTCTCATACGGCGAGCCATCGTTTCACCGACATACTCGAAAATCAGAACCGAACCACCGTTGGTGATGAATGCAGCGATACCGATAATGAGGAACATGAGCGCACCGTGATTGGTCTCATTGAGGTAGTTGGGGTACTGGGCTGGGATCTTTTGCAACACGTTGATGATATCACCAAAGAACAAGGCAAACATTGGGAAGACAGCACCGGCTCCACCGCTCAGAATCGCTCCGATAGCAATCAAAGCCCATTCAGGGCGCATGGAATGAAGGACGCGAGTAATGGGGGCCTTTTGAACCTTGATCAAGGCAAGACGCTCCTTCTTCTTGCGGGCCTCGATCTGTTCAATGGTCTCGGGAACGGCAACAGAGGTATCAGCTTTTTGCAGGGACTTTTCGGAATGAGCAGAGCGGTGGGAAGACATGCGACGAAGCTTGTTAGACAGGGCAAAGCTCTTGCGACGATCTCCGGCATTGACGGTACCCTGTTCAGCAATGGCAATATGGGGCGACGATGGGTCGTCTTCAGGAGCAGAGATATCTTCGGCCGAGGAATTGTCAACATCGACTCCACCAGTCTTCAGCTGCTGCTTGGCGACCAATTGAGCATAGATACCATTTTGTGCAAGAAGAGATTCGTGGGTACCAGACTCCATGACGACACCCTTGTCCATAACGTAGATATGATCCGCACTCATGATAGTTGACAGGCGATGAGCAATGACAATGGTCGAGCGTCCTGCAGAAGCCTTGTCCAGGGCCTGCTGAACGATTCTCTCAGATTCAGTATCCAAAGCAGAGGTGGCTTCGTCGAGGAGCAGGATACGAGGGTTCTTGATCAGAGCACGGGCAATGGCAATACGTTGCTTTTGACCTCCAGACAACAGGGCACCCCTTTCACCGACCATGGTGTTGTACTTGTCAGGGAGCTTCATGATGAAATCGTGTGCGTTGGAAAGACGGCAGGCATTGTGGATCTCCTCATCTGTTGGCTCGGCCTGACCCTTGCGAGTACCGTAAGCAATGTTCTGTTTGATGGTAGCGTTGAAGAGAATAGGTTCCTGAGAGACAATTCCGACGGTATCGCGAAGGTGTCCGACGTTCCAATCCTTGATTTCAATATCATCCAATGTAACCGTTCCAGCTGAATTTTGAAAGGAAGAATGAGAGAGATTAGTTCATGTCCATTCCAGTTGCAAAGCGCTCTAAAGTTGGCCTAGCATGCTCATAGTACTTACAGATAGGGTCGTAGAATCGTTCGACCAAACCGACAATGGTTGACTTTCCACTTCCAGAGTGACCGACCAAGGCGACGGTTTGACCTGGCTTGACCTCAATGTTCATCTTCTTCAAGATTGGGACATCAGGGCGAGATGGGTAGTGGAAATCAACATCACGGACAACAATGTGGCCTCTGATGTTTTCAGGTTTGGCTCCGTTAGGGCTCGCAGAGTCGATGGTTGGGATGCGGTCGATGGTCTTGAAGATGTTGTAAGCAGCACCCTGGGCACTGGCAAACGCCGCGACGTTGGGTCCAATATTTCCGAGGGCAAAGGCACCAATGATCATACCCATGAAGACACTCATAACATCTCCAGAGTTCATGTGTCCGTCGTGGACCTGGTGGGCACCATACCAGAAGGCGAGTGCATATGTACTGAAGAGAATCAACATGAAAGTTCCGATACCGACACCGGTGGCAATGGCGCGCTGCTTGCCGTTGGCAAAGGCGGCATCCAACTGTTCAATGTAGGCATCTGTCTCACGCTTCTGGCCACCGAATGCAACGATGGTACGGATTGAGGAGAATGTCTGCTCAGCAATGGATCCAGCCTTGGAATACGAATCCTGACCCTTGGTAGTGCTCTGGACAGTGAACTTTGACATCATGACGGCGCAAGCTCCGATCAGAGGCACACAACTCAGGAGGACCAAACTGAGCTTCCATCCACTGGTGAAGCCAATGATGAAACCGGCGACGAAGGTTGTGAAGCTCGAGATAGCCAAACCAACCTTGTCCGCAAGACCGTCGTAGATGAGTTGGGTATCAGAGTTCAATCGAGTGGTGAGAGACTCGGATTGCTTGCCAGTGTCGTGCCAGCCGATATCCTGTCGCAGAATGGCATGCAAGTACTCTTCACGGATTCGTTTGACCTGGTTCTCGGCAGCAAGGGTCCAGAAGCACATTTGGAGGTACGCGGCAACAAAGATAGCGCAACCGATGATGACAAAGAATTTAACATCTTTCACGACAGCAGCACCCTTGTCCTCGGCCATTGTCAAGTCTGTGATAATGGTTCCCATCAACTTGGCGACCATAGGCTGGCCAACACCGGAGACAATCGAGGCAATAATGGCAACACTATCGTATCGGTGTGATTGAGGATGAGACATTGTTAGCTGTCTGAGCTTATCGTACAGCGATGATGGGAAGCGATCGTGGCGGAGTAGGCTTACATGATATAGAACAAGTCTTTCTTGGTGGCAAATCGGTAGAGGGTGAAGTAGCTCACGGCTTTCTTTTCAGCATCATCACCTTTGGCTACTTCGGTGCTGTCGCTGTCGTCGTCCTTTTTCTTTTTGCCTTTCTTGGCCTTTTTGGACTTTAGGTCGTGCTCTGAGCCAACGTCTGTTGAGGAGGCAGCGTCAGACTTTTTGTCTGGTACGGAGATGGCAACGGACCCTGATGGGTTATGGTGGAGCTCGTCGAGCTCCATCTTGCTGTCAGCCATGAAGCAAGATACGAGCGGAAGGAGGGGGGAGGGGGGAGACTGAGGCTCGATGTCAAAGACGACGAGACTTTTTTAGGTGTATATGCGAGAAGCTGTTGTTGTTGGGAAGAAGGAAAGAAGGGGAGGGTTAGCTTGTGGGAATCAAACGTTCTTTAAAAATGAAGGGGAGTACAAGAGCGAGGTGGACAGGAGGAGAAGAAAAAGGAAATATTGACTGCTGCGTGTTGCAAAGTCGTCGTCCGAAAAGGAGGAGCCATGCGGAATGCAAAGATGCGTGGTGATGATTTCCGAGGCGGGGGTGGAGGGATAAAGTTACAGAGATTCCATGGTTGGTTCCTCCCGATGGAAGGTTAACGGTACTGAATCTTGTGTTCTTTAATAGACTGCGGGTTGGATTGTGCTGTTCGTTTGGAATATGACATTTTGGTGGCGGGTGGAGGAGGATGAAGGATGGAGTTTCCCAGGAAGCGGAGGAGGAGAAAGCACCGGACGACCAGGAGCGAGAAAGAGATAGAGACAGAGAGAGAGAGTGTGTGTGTGTGTGGATGAGCAGGAGGACTTACCGTGAAGAGAGAGAGAGATCAACGATCCACTGATGGATGTGAAAGAGAGAGTGCGAGAATGCGAGAAAGAGAGAGAAAAGAGGCGGCGAGTTGAGAGTTGAAGGTTGGAGGGGGAAATGGACGATGAAAGAGGCGTATTTATACTGCCGAGAGTGCCGAGGAGAGATCGGAGGGGCACTTTCAATCCTGTTGGTTGTTTGACAGACAGTCAGTCCGAGTAGTCTGTGAATTGAATCGCAAACAAAAGACGGACGGACGGACGGAGGCATTGGAGCAAAGGAGCAGTGGAGATTGTCAAAAGACTCTGCTGCTCCCTTTCCCTGCTTAAGCAGACACACACCCCTGGACAAGCTTTGACCTTTGGCAGACCACATCCCCTGCAAGCTGCTGTCTGTCCGCAAGCGTCACAGCACTGTGCATGGATCATCCATCCGCCCATTGTTCGTTGTGATCTTCAATTGAAGGAACAAAGGGACAGCCAAAAACTGTTTTTTACTGTACACTAAATCAAAAGTGTGTTTTCACAAAGGGGCTCTCAACCTCAGTTTTTTTCTCGACTGGGCAAACAGCACAGAAAAAGGGTCCCCCAAATGTCATCCCACGATTTCCCATGTGTCCTGCTTTGATTCCTCAATGGCTCTGCCAGGCAAAACAGGTTTTGTTCAGCTGTCCGCCTCAACGAATTACCGACTTTTTCAGCTTCCACAGCTTATTCATGATACACTTCCACTTGATTGCCTTCAAACTTGAGACTAGAACCGGATATGCTCCACTCACGCAAAACGATTACCTTTGAAACGTGTCGCTTTTGCGTCACTTGGACTTACGTACCAGCTTGAGAAAGCCGTCCCCTGTATCACCAATGGATACCTGCATCGCCAAGCTTGTCATCTCCCGCACAAGCTTTAATGACCCATGGTCACCCTGTAGCCACTCACAACACTTGTCACCCACATGAGTGGACCAAGAAACGACACAAGTCAGGTACGATTAGGGTTTTTTTCCGCGGTTTCAATGGCTTCAATGCAGAGGGCCCTTCGAAAGCCCCTGACGAGTGATCAATTGACGGTTCATGAGGTTGTAAAGGATCTGGAATGCCAAGAGCCGACAACAAAGAAACATGGTTCCATGGGTATTGTCCTGGTTCCCCCTTTTTTTCCTCGCTCTGGTCTGGCCTCAAGGTTAATAACATGAGATCTGTCGACTTTCAAAAGGGGTGTGGCCAGTGCCTAATCATTTCCTCCGGCAGAGAGCTCAAGCGTCGGACAAGTTGGTGAACGTAGCTTGAAAAGGCAGGCAAACGGCCCTGAACACCCTATCACGCTTCCGCCGCAGTACTTATGATCGGCAAGCACACACCAGACGTGGTCAATTGGGTCTTGTTAATCCCTCTGGGCACTAACAATTGCTCTGAAGTCGAAAAGAATGGCCCATGACAATTCTTTCCATTTGTAGACATCATCTCCCATCCTTCACGCCTTCCCATTTCCAACTTGACAAGAATTACATGGTACACGCCAAGACGAGGTGCCCTCTTTGATATATGCAACCCGGAGAGGCAATTGACTCTTCCGTGGAACCCAATATAGCTGTAGCCCTCTGTGGAGAGGGTCCCGTCGACTTTCGCCACCACAGTGACCAGTGTGAGGGAGCAAAAGGTTATCACAAATAGTGTCGCACATTCATTGCGCACGGCCCTGCATCTTGCGTCCTTTTGTTGAGTCCCTCTCTCTGACAGCTGTTCTCTGTAGATGCCGGCACTGCGTTCAGTACAGCAATCTACACCTCCAATGATCTCTCACACCTAACGGCATTGAACGACGCCGCACGTCTGGGAGGGAGGCCCTCAATCTACAATATGCATCGTACGCCGAGATCGCAAATACAAGTTTGTTACTCGTGGCCATCCTCGCCAGTCTTCAGCATGAGGGACGAATATAGCCGCTAACTGCTTCGCAATCTCGTTCATACCTTGTTCCGATAGATAGAAAGATTGTCCATCCATGGGCTGTTCTCAAAGTCTCTTTGCAATCGAGTGAGAAGGGGCAACATTTACCCACTCTATTAAATGGGGAGGAACTGTAAATTCACTCATTCACACAGCATGGGGCGGTGCACACTCAACCGGTGAATCTCACGATTGAACTTTAATTCGCAAACGTTCTAAAAGTGCCCTATCTTGCGCTTCTGTGGCTAGAAACAGGTTTGTGTGCCATTAAACCGCCGAGAATAGCTCGCAGACACGGATGTATCCCGCCCATTTGTAGCACGTTCCCGGGACTCATTCCGGAGATTCATACCGCCAGAATGGCACCACTTGTCATTTCAGGGATCCGTTCATGGAACAACGAAAGCCCAAAAGTACCATAACAAAAGCAACAGCGCCCCCGCGACATATACTTCGTTTTGTTCATTTACTCAATGCTCTGCACACCCTCAGCCCATCCAACAGGAACAGGTTGCTCATGGTCTGGCGGGAAAGTGATCTTCCATGGCATTTTGTTTGATCCACTTCCTGCAGCAAGTTCTGCAGGGTTTTCAGGTGCAGCCAGTTCCGGTTGGCTATGGTTGGTTTCATCTTCCAGTGTCAAGTTTATTGGAGCATTAGAGTACTTCAATTAGGATTATTACTTGGCAACTTCTCCTGCTTGATGTGCTAGCTGGAAGAACAACGATTCTGGTCTCTGTAGAAGAGTCTGTGGTGCCTCATATTCGGCCACCTCGCCTTTCTCAACCACCAAGATCTTGCTCGAGTCCATGACAGTCTTAATACGATGAGCAATTGTCAACACCGTCCGCTCTTTGAACTCCTCTCTGATGGTTCGTTGGATCAGCTCATCCGTCTCCATGTCCACTGCGGCTGTAGCTTCATCCAAGATCAAGACTCTTGATTTCCGAAGCAGTGCGCGTGCAAGGCAGATCAAAGACCGCTGACCGACAGAAAAGTTCTCGCCATTCTGTGCCACCGTTGCGGATAGTCCTCCGGGTAAAGTGCGAATATGGGATTTAAGATGCGCACGCTCTAATGCTTCCCAAAGGTCTGTATCAGAGAGTTCTTGGAAAGGGTCAAGATTGTCACGAATCGTGCCTGCAAACAATGTCGGGTCCTGTGGAATGATGGCCAAGTGCTTTCGCAGGTCTGTGAGTCCCAATGTCGAAATATCAACGCCGTCAATTTCAATAGATCCTCCATCAATTTCTTCATCTGGACGAAGTTCCCGAGGTCCACCAAGGAGAGGATCAAGCTCGCTGCTACCGTCCTCTGTTTCTGGGATAGAGTGGTACCCAGAATTGTCGCTGGCACGTGCCCAGTAACTGTTTGCGGCCTCGATGATTCGGAATAAGGTCAAGGTGAGCGATGATTTGCCTGCTCCGGTGCGTCCTACAATTCCGATCTTCTCACCGGGTTGCACTTCGAATGACACATGTTTGATAACAAGATCCAAGCCTTCACGGTAGCGCGTCGAATAGTCCTTGAATACAATACGTCCTGTGCTTGGCCAATTCTCTGGCACGACCGTGTTCGTTGTTGCTGGCGCTTCCGTATTCTTGTCCGTGTACTCTTGCACGCGCTCGATCGCAACCAGGTGCGATTGCCAATCTGAATAGTCTCGACACAACCACATGACGATATTCGAAATGGAAAGAGCATAGTTCAGTGTGAGGCCAATAAGACTTGGATCAATTGAATAACGTCCAAGGACACCTGATAACGTGACGACAAAGATGATGCCAGCACTGAGGACCTGAAGACGTAAATCTACCCATCGGTTGCAATACATGTACGCCGCATAAGCATTCGCATTGTTGTCCGTCCGCTTTCCATTCTCCTCGATGAACTGTTGTTGTACTTCCATGGCTCGGATCGTTGACATGCCGTTCAAGGTCTCGTCAAAGTGCTGGTAGAGCGGCGAAATCGAAGCCGAGTTGATGCGCTTCAGGGATCGAGTGGCCCAGAGGAAATATTGTTGGATAGCATAGTACACTGCCGCGATGACTGGGATCATGATGATGAAAGCTGGTGTTGTCACTGCAATCAGGATTATGGTCGTACTGACTGCGATTGAGAGGTAGATCAAGTCCATAAACTTCCATGGCAGGTGCTCATCGATACTGTACATGTCAGAGGAGAAGCGGTTGAGAATGCGACCCAAAGGAGTTGTATCGAAGAAACTAGACAAAAGGATAGAAAGAACATTGCAGTGAGATAACAATACAACCCTTCGATCATTTGATTCGGATGTTGAAGCTCTTGTCCTTACCTCATAGGTAGCCTAATGACAGTCGAGACAAGTCGTGAATGAATCGATTCCGAAGCCTTGATACGGGCTACTGCCAGAGCAAAGTGAACAAAGAGGATGTACGATATCACGTAGACCAGTGTGAAGCTTGCAAGGATACCAAGGAACAAGAAGACATCCGCCTGGAGCTCCTCTTTGGTCTTCGAGATCCAATGTTTCATCCACAGACTGCTACCAAGCATACACATTTGTGCGACAAGGTTGGACAGGACAATCACGACGGAGATCTTGATAGTGCAAGCCTTGACATACGCCTTGATCAATCGCCATTCGATGTGACCTTTCTTCAGAACTTCCTCCGCGATGAGTTCATCTTCCTCCTCATCCACACGTGCTTCTGTGGTATGATTCTTCTCAGCAGATTTCTTTAACAGGATGTCCTCCTCCTCAATAGTTAGACTTGAATCTGCTTCGCTTCCACTGGACATGTCCTCGGTCTCCAGGTCATCGGGTTGTTCGCTCAATCCTGTATCGGTCAAAAGCTGTCCACCAACGTGGTCACGTCCGGATGCTCCAGTTGATATTCCTGGCGCGGTAACAGCTTGGCTGTTCTTGCGCTTGAGAGAATGCTTCGCAGAGTATTCCTTGATCAACCGGTAGAAAGACTGTCTGGCGGCCATGAGCTCTTCATACTTTCCAAGTTCCGTAATGACCCCTTCCTTGATCACAACGATGTGATCCACATGCTCAAGGTGATGAATGCCGTGAGTGACAAGGATCCTGGTTTTGTCCTTGAGCATTCCTCCAGGTCCAATGAGGTTGTCCCACAGATGTTTATCCACATGTGCATCAACCGCACTCAAAGGGTCATCCAGGAGATACACGTCCGCGTCATTGTAGGCTGCTCGTGCTAAAGATACACGTTGCTTCTGACCGCCGGACAGGTTGATTCCTCGTTCTCCAATCTCAGTCAGGTCTCCAGCAGGCAGTATTGCTAGATCGGGTTCCAGCCCACAGACACGAAGCACTTGACGATATCGCTCTGGATCGTATGCATTACCGAAAAGAATGTTGTCCTTTAGAGTTGCATTGAGTATCCATGCCTGCTGTGGAACGTATGCGATCCGTCCTCGAACTCGAATAGAACCCTCCAGCTTGTACATTTCGCCAATGATCGCACTCAAAAGAGATGACTTGCCCTGTCCAACACGACCGACCACTGCTGTCAGTGATTTGTCCTTGACTTTGAGGCTGATGTTCTGAAGAATTGGTCGCGGTTGGTGTTGTTGTTCTGACAAGAGACGATCGCTCTCATCTGCGTGTTCTCCATTCGTCTGCTCGGATTCTTCGCTAGTATCTTCATCCGCATCCTCATCTTCTTCCTCAATGGGATTTCCGGATGTCCAGGACAAGACCGCATCCTTGATTTCTATCACATTCTCATCAGTGTCTTTGTTGTGCTTGTCCCGGATGACCTGCGTATTGTCGATCTCCTCTCTGAGTAAGAATCGTTGGATACGTTTTGTGGCGACAATCAAACCAATAGTCTTCGTCGTTCTAAGGGTTCGAAGGCATGAGATACCTGTTAACAGTGGAACGATCAATCAAACATCTCTCCGAGAAACTTGAATGGTAACTTACGCCTCTGCCAGTCGAGTTAAGGGTGTATGCAACTGGTCAAAGAGTGACATGCTCACAAACACGACCTTGGGTGTCAGAACACCATTGCCGATTGTGACATAGATAGAAAAGGTCAACAAGCTGACAATCACCGAACTGGATGCAAAGACCACAGACATGATGGCTTCCAAAACACCCATGCGCCTGAGAACTTCCAGTTCTACAGTCCTAGACGCCAAGATTTTGCTCTTGAACGCGGACTCCCATCCATAAAGCTTCACAATTTTGGATCCAGAGAGGACCTCCGATGTAAGTCGTACACGCTCATCCGTCGCCTTGAGTCGATCATCTTCAAGTTTTTCGGCCACGCGTGCCCGCCAGAGTTGCAGAGGAATAAGGGCGAATATCGCTAATACTCCGGCCACGAGGCTCCATCCGATAAGTTGATACACTAAGTCGGTTAAAACAATACATTTGTTAATCGCTGTTCATGCCATACAATGTACCTCAAAGTCAATTTAGAAGCGATACTTACACATGTACAAACAGATCGTGAAATCGAATGGAAGCGTTATCCAGTTGGTCAATATATCCACGCCGTCCTGCCATAGATTCGCGTCGACCGACATGTGGTTTGTAATAGCACCTGTGGACGACTTTCGTCTTGCGTCTGGTGAAAGCCTGAGAGCCTTACGGTAGATCATGGCTACAAGAGCCGCCTTGATTTCTGTTCCCAGCAGATAGATAGATTGCAAGAAGTATGTATACATCATTGGTATGATCGCCTTCGTTGCGAAGATCGATAACGCAATCGCTAGACCGTAGGCGAGCGGTTTCTCTTCCTTCCAGGATAGAAGAGAGTGTGAAGTCTCTTCTCCCTCTTCAGGGGCGCCAATGTAGTCCAAGAGAACACCTAAGAGCGCAGGTGAGATATACTCTGCCATGGTGATGGCAATACCCATGGCAAAGATCGGTAAGAATGACTTCCAATGTGCGGCAAAGATAGTGGTCATGAGCGGGGGTTTCTTGATACTCTTGATCTTCCCATCTGCGTCTAGGTCATGCTCTGCTCGCACCTTGGCCTGGTATCTCTTCACTGCTTTGTTCCAATATGTTGAAAGACGTGCGTATCCAACCTTTGTGCTATGTCTCTCCGGTAATTGGTTGACAATGTCCGAGGGTTGAAGTATGCGTTGCTTTGCAGCCAGGGAAACGATTGGCTGAAAGAAGTGAAAGGTTCGTCGAGAAAAGAAGTTGGCTTTCTCAAACGCCTGTGCTCCGCTCTTCAGTTGAACTTGCGTCGATCCGCGAGGCCATGCCTCAACAATGAAGCCAAGGATGAGAGAAACAAGGGATGCAGCGATGATGCAGTACTCGTTTCGGCTTGTCTGCTGGTCGTTATAGTGTGTGTGCACAGTGGTCGCCACTGCAAGGATGGAGACGATATAGAAAATGAACAGAGGATCGGATGATCGGATTGTGTACTTGTGCTCATTGTAGTTCACGATCAATCCCAGTAGCTAGAATGAGGGTAGGAAGGGTCAGCTTTCGTGTTGACACTAAACTGTCATATCCAACTTTTCTTCAACGACTTCAACGACTTCAATGTATTTCAGTGTTACTTACCCATGCTGTTCCCATGAGAGATGTGCCGACAACACGTATCAACAGAGTGTCTGCGGATGAATAGCTGTTGATTGCTTGGACGAACATCAATATGGCAACTGACAGCATGAAGATCTGGGACGGCCAATAGATCCATGGTGTGCGACCAAGGTTGTGTGGCTGACAAACAGATCGAAGGTACCAGATTCGCGCAGCAAACACAGGCAATGCGACAAGAGCCGTGGCGCCAAAGAACACACTAAAGACATTAAAGTTGGCAATGATGGTAAGACTAGCGACTCCAAAGTACGGAAAGCGGACAGAAGATACGCGAGGCCCTACCTGTACTCGAAGCAGAGTGTAAAGTCTGTTCGATCAGAGTTGAATGGTCCCTAATTGTAGGCAATGCAACGCAAAGGTTAAACATGAAAGTCAAACTTCGATCGAGTATCTCATTCCTCCCAAGCTTACCCAGCTGTAGAAGTTCCCATCGCAGTAGGACGAATTAAGGATAAATAGGGCCATGATTGTTTGATGAGGTTAAAGAAAGGCGCCCAGATCGGCTATAAGTACTTGAGCGGCTGTCCGCAGCTTGAATGGACCGAATGGAGTCCAAAACGCCCGACGCCCACGAAAGCCCAGTCTGTGATCGATATGTATACTTGATGCTGCGGGGGCTGCAGAGTCTGTCTTCTCGTGCTGGTTCCTTCCAGAGGGTTCTGCGGTTCGTTTGCTGGTTGTCAAGGGCTGAGTGTTGTTCGATGAGGTTAATGAGACAAAAGGTGAATGGAGAAGGGTTGTGGGTTTTCTCTCTCAAGACAACGACTAAACAAACGAAATATGCCACCCAGTTTGCGGTTCACGCAGGTGGCGGCCCCATACTGGTGGCGGTCCTAAGCTGGTGGCGGTCCTAAGCTGGTGGCGGTCCATACACGCAGAGCAGTTCAGGTGGCGGGTTGTGAATCATGATCGCGGACGGCGAGATCCTGGCCCGTCATGAGCTGGTGTTTGTCGTGGGACTTTCAAGAGAGGCCAAACAATTACACAATTACAGAGGGACTGTGCGAATGCGACAGCACAGTTCGCCCTCTTCTCTTGCTATCTCATCACCGTTTTCATTCCAACTCGCCACTCATCAGTCAGTCCACTGAGCGCAGCGCTCTTGCTCGAGTCACCAGAGTCCCCGCTTGGAGTCCAGTACGTGCACCCCCCCAGAGAACCCAGAAGAATAGTTCGGAGTTTGTCAACAAGCAACACAGCTGTGAGCGTTGCACAGACTGGGTCATTCCCTCATCCTCTATCCTTCTTTCAGGAACAGTTTTCTCTTTCTCTCGACACTTTCCACCCAGCTGGACCTCGAATAGACACAGTCGTTCAAACCAAGGCTCCTAGCGTCCTTGCAACCGGAGCTCTCACTCAATCTGAACATGCTGCCATCTCTCGATACAGAACGCACTCGGACTGGGCAATGTTTGTTTAGGTTCCTAAGCTCGCCTCCCAGTTGTGCGAGGATGTTAGAGCTGTCACATCTCAAGCTCCCGAGTGCGACCTATGGCATGCCGGAACAGGATATGATCGCTAAGTAACTGCGAAGGGCAGACTTTTCAGATGTCCAAATTAGAAAGCATGCCGCGAGTATCTTGATCTTCGACGGATACGACGAGCGTCAGCAATCTCGCAACTTGTACACAAAGCGACCAGTTGAATCAGCCAGGCGACTAGAACGCAAAGTTGATAGTCAGCTGCCGTAGTGGATCAATTAGCGCCGACTATCGGGGCCACTTCCAGCCAACGGATCGGAGCCAGCGACCGAGTACATCACGATTTCAAGAGGCTGTCATCACACCGTTCTCGATTGACTAGGTCAAGGGTTATATCAAGCAATACGTTTCTCTGCACAGGCCACTCTCTGGAAACTCTTGATCTCATCCCAAGCTTAAAAGACCTGGTCAAGAATTCATTCCTCCTGGCTCTGTCATTGAGGTGTTGCCACGCATAGTGGATCTGGGTCAAAACATTTCGGTCGTCACTAGGGTGGCTCTATATGACCAGTTCATAAATCAGTGGCTGGAACGCGGAACGAAGCGACTCGGAGAGAAGGATCTGAGCGAACAAGTAAGGTCAGCATTGTGTGATGAGGGCTTTACACTCAACGGGATAGATTTTTCCTGAAAAAGCTTTCTGTGGCAATCTACAAGGAACAAGGTGGCCATCCAGTTGTTGAATACGCGCTTCAAAGACGAAGGGTCATGGAAAGTTGACTATGGTTTCACCTTCCAGTGTCAAGTTATTTAGAGCATTAGAGAACCCGGAGATGTCCTCAATTGGGGTTATTATTACTTGGCAACTTCTCCTGCTTGATGTGCTAGCTGGAAGAACAACGATTCTGGTCTCTGTAGAAGAGTCTGTGGTGCCTCATATTCGGCCACCTCGCCT
>Ga0247824_10000594_pt1 | contig 18286 bp, 25 predicted proteins | sample 13C_PalmiticAcid_FD_194412 | JGI IMG/M metagenome (GOLD analysis project Ga0247824, IMG submission 194412) | Soil microbial communities from agricultural site in Penn Yan, New York, United States - 13C_PalmiticAcid_Day48 | ecosystem: Environmental > Terrestrial > Soil > Agricultural land... | reverse complement strand
TCCTCGATGGCCTCGTTGACAACATGCCAAGCATAACAAATGCCTTTGAAGTGGGTAACAACGTTAGTGATGTGTGTTTCCATCACTGCGATCAGCGTCTCGTTGGTCCAGGCACCCTCGGCAACTGCAGAGAGTTAGCAACAGGATGGAGCAAAATCGCAAGGAGAGACAGCCGAATTACCCCATGATGGCAGCGCCTTGTGCCAGACCAGCGTGTGACAGCGCATCATTTGGCCGTTCTGCTTGGCCTTCGCGACGACCCGGTCGGCCTTTGTATAGGTGAACTCGCCCTGAACGGCCTCGGTCTCATCCCACTTGTTGGAGTTCTCGGCCGTGATCATGCCAAAGTCGTTCTTGTTGGACATAATGTCCATATACTGCGTATCGTTGAAGCTGTTGACATCTGCTGCCGTGCCAAAGTACAACTTGCCGGCCTTGACCATGAGCGAGTGCAGGCCATCGTGGGCCTGGGTCCCGTTCTGCGCAGCCACGACGGCGGCAGCACCGCCCAGCAACAACGCGCGTGTGAGTCTCGCCATGTCGGCCGCGAACCTGTGTGTTTGGGTGGAAAGGAGCGTGGGCAGCAGGGCTGTGCACGATGGCGGGCATCCTGGACTCGAGGAAGTTGTCCGCTTCACGGGCCGTCTATTATTGTTTGTGCCCGCGCCGTCCTTGGCAGGGCAGGTACATGTACCTGTACATCGGTGCAATCCGTGGAATTGTTGCGCCCGCGCGGACCGTCTGCAAAGCTAGCCCCTTTTCACTCCATGTCTGCCCCGCATGTTCTTAGTGCTGTGCTGGGCATCGGCCTGGTTGGCCGCAGTGGCGAAGGATGAACAAGCAGGGGATAGTGCGCGCATCAACCCCTGGAGCCCGGCAGCTTGGGCTGACTCGCCGTTTTCCCACCTCCCCAGGCCGGGCCGGGAAAAGCCTGCCGAAGACGGCGTGTGTGTGGGTGCCTCTCCGCAAGTGCCCGAGGCAGCGGGCTGGGTGGACGCCCCCCAGGCAACCGTGAAGTGAAACTATCTCAATCTTGCTTTTGCCAGACACAAGGGAAAAACATGGTGTTGATGCCACAGTTGTCTTGCCGCTTGGTTAGGTGTGTTTCATTCTGTTGATGTTGAATTTTATTGTGTTTTCGCGCGGTGCAGCCGTTGCCAGGCAGAGCGGCCCCTCGAAAACAAGGCAAGGAGGTTAAGCTCCCCCAAATTTCATAGTTAACCTGTAGCTGTGAAAAGCACAGGAAAATAGAAAGCTCCGGACCTGCCGTTAGCAACCAACGCGCCATAGCATAAGGGCATCTCCCTGAACTATTATCTCCCTCTATTTCCCTCTTCTCTACCTTTCCTGCCCTCCCCCTGCCCTTAGAAGGCTGGCTCAACATTTTTCAAGGCTCCCGCAGGTACAGAGGGAAAGTCGTCATCAAAACGGTGCCCGACAAATTCCCCGCAGTCCTTTTCAGGATCGTGCATACGGAGCGCCCTGTCATAATCCCGATTTGCATCGTCAATGGCATCGACAAAGTCTTGGGTGATGGCCACATCAGGAGTAGGACCGAAGAGCAGCGGCTCCTCACCAGCAGGCACAATGATGACACCGTACTTGAGATCAGCAAGCGGCGGCCCTCCCAAGGACACGACATAGCTCGCATTCGCGAGGTATGCAGCAATCTCGTTCATGTTGTGGGTGGCGTGGTATGTGGGGAACCCTGGGGGGAATCGAGGGTCGGCCTGGGCTGTGGCTTCGACATGCTGACGGGGAATGGCAGGCCGTGTTGTGGGCAGGCGAGGCCGTTCGGGTTCGCAAGTCCACTCGCCCTGGCTGGCATCCCAGCGATATGTTCCCTGTGGGTTCTTGCGTTTTCGTTTCCGCCGAGGAGGAGGGTCCGAGACGTCACTGCGCGCACCAAATTTGTCGACGGCATTGGGATCTGCGTTGACGGCATCGTTGAGTTGCGGTTGTTGTTGCTCGGCGGCGAGTTGTGCGAGGTACTGTTTCTCCCACTCGACGACCTCCGGGAGTGCCTTGTAAGGTCGGCCGCGTTGGAGCTTCTGGCTTGGTGGTCCGCCCGTGGATGGGAGAGTGTTGAGCTCGTGGAAGTCGGGTGATGCGGAGGGCGTTGACCGCCCTCTTCGGCGTGCGTTTTCTCGTCGTTTCTCGGTGGTGAAGTCCCGGAGATTGCGGCGGGACAGAGCCACGGGCACGTCAGCGCCGTCAGCGGGTTGCGGTGCACGTGAAGCGGGAGACATGGCTGCTGTTCGGAGTGTGTGGGAATGCAGGTGCAGAGAGCGTCGGAGCCGCCGAGAGCTTGCCGGGCTTTTATCGCGGAGCGAACGTTGAAGGTGCTCTGGGTAAACCGACGGTCAAACCGCCAAGCGCAGATTTCCACGAGACTCAGAGGCGGATCCTTGGCAGCAGGACAGGTGGCACAGCACAGGCGAACAGGGGAGGGCGGCGCCTCCTCCAACCGCCCACCAAGGGAGCCGGGCTTCCATTGGTTGGGCGATGGCGGGGTGTCATGCACCGCACAGCGGCTGCTCCTGTGTCTCATCATCCGCGCGGCTCACCACCTGCATGCTTCGTGTCTCTACTGCCGCCCGGCAGCCATCGCTGCACCATCACATCTCTCGCCGCCTAGCCGAGCATGCCGCGCAGCCCTATGCAGGCCAACCACCTTCGTCCAAGCCTGTCAACATGACACAATGCGGCCGGACAGCGAGCCTTTTGGCGGTCCGCGCTGCCCCTGCGGCGCCTCGTCCATATTATGGCTGATGAGCTCCGTTGCCCATTACCGTCAGTTGGCGGCAGTCGCCAAGCACCAGCCTAGACCAACGAACACGGCCTCCCCCCTTAAGAATGCCTGTCATGGCCACTAGCCCAAGTCCCACGGCCTCATTCCCCAAGCCTTCCTGCTCTTCCTTGCGGTTCAGCTCCCGAGTCTAGTGGCACACCCCTCTCGAGGTTGTCTTCCTTCCACCGACTCCTCACTCTGTCGATATGCCTCCTCGTCGGCCCCAGCCCGGCCACCCCCCGCCGCGGGATCTCCTCTTCACCCTCGTCCCAGCCGAGGCGGATGCCGCCTTTGTTTTGCAGCACAACCAAGCACATGTCACCCACCATCTCGGGGTTCCTGGCCTCGCCTGTTATGCCGATCGCCCTTACAACATCCCCGGGCGACTCCTCAGTTTCGGGCGCAATGGCTCTAACGACATCCTCTTACCCTCTGGCCGTGCCAGGGGCAGCGACACGGATCAGAACTACCGTAACGATCACTTTTTTTTCTACTTGGCGCCGTCAGGGGAGCTCATCATCCGCGACCTGTCCAACGGCCGCACCGCCATCGAGATTCCAGATGCAACGTTCGAGGAAGCCGCCTTATACGACCTTCGGGGTACTAACCCGCGCCAACGAGTCATTCCCCGCACCGCGGACATTCACCTCATCCTCTTTGGAGTTTCGGCCCGGTTCAAAATGATTTGGGGCCAGCGGTATCGGGGGGAGCCCAGCCTTACAGACTCGATGATCCAAGGGGGGCTAGGTGCCCAGGCCTTGGCCCGCCATGTGTCCGGCATGACGATCACGACGCCCAACATGGACAGCCTTTACCCCCCCGGGGGTGGTGGTCGCCAACTTCGCAGCCGCTACACTCCCTCAACCGGCACGTCTCTCAACGGCCAAGTCCGACAGATTCACAAATACGGCCCGTTGGGCGAGGGGGCTTATGGGCGGGTGTGCAAGGCCGTGGACCTCGCCACAGGCGCGCTGTGGGCGGTCAAGATCAAGGACGGCGCGGGGGACGACAGATGGAAGGCTTCCTTCCTCCAAGAGCTCGAACTGCACATAACCCTCCGACATGTAAGACATGATGCCCCCCCATGGTTCCAACCGAGTCCGCTAACCGTCCCTGCTAGGACCATACTGTCCACTTTGAGACGTACCAAGGGTTCCAAATCGGCGGGAGCTTCCAGCTGTTCTTCACCCTTTACAAGGGCAGCCTAGCCCAGCTGATCCGGCACGCGTGCGATCCCCCATCGCGATGCCAGCCTCCTCGATTCTGGAACAACCTGGTGCCCCAGATGTCCTCTGCCCTCGCATACCTCCACAGGAAACAGATTGTCCACTGTGACATCAAGCCCGCAAACATCATGTTCGATCATGCCTTTGGAAGCGACACGCTCCACTTCTTCCTCGGCGACTTTGGTCTCTCGATGAGCGAGAGTGCGAGTATGGACAAGTTACCAGGCGGCGGCACCACCTTCTACAATGCTCCTGAACTCGACGATTCCTTTACCCCCACCCCGGCTTCAGATGTTTGGGCACTTGGCGTTACCCTGGGCCAAGTCCTCGGCTCCTGGTGCTCGAGTGAGACGGCGAGGAGTGCCGCCTATTGGGACCAGAAGCTGGCTGCCTTTGGTTGCCCCCATGCCAACTACCGAGACCCGCGAAACCTCGACGACGAGGACGAGATCTGGATGCACCGTGCTGTGACCTTTGCCAGAGACGCCATCATCCCCACTGCGCTCGCCCTAATGCTCAGCAATACTGTCTCCGAGCGCCCGTCGGCAAGCCAGTTGGAGCGGACCCCGATTGCCGACTTTTCGGATTTGCCGCGAGAATCCGCAGCGGCAAGGGCGGCGATGAGATCGGCCGCTGCCGGCATGGCACCTCCGCCGCCCAGGAACGGAAACCACCGCCCGTTGCTCCCCGCTCCCTCTCCCGCGCAACCCCGACAGACCAACACCCTGGCCCGCCCACAGCTGCCGCCGCTGCCTGCCGGACCCCTGTCGACACGCAATGGCAACATGTTTGGGCTGCCGAGGCCTGTGCTGCCTGCACCAGGTGTCGGGGCGCCTGTCCAGCTCCCGCCGCTGCGCGCATTCCACTCGGGGAACAATGTGCCATACGCGCCCCCTCAGCAATATGCGCCAGCCAACGCCGTCCCGAGATCAATGAATTGGGGTGCCAATGGTGTCAGTCAGCCAACGCAGGACCTAGCGTGGCCAAGGGATTATCCGAGTGTATCTGGTTTCGAGAGGCGGGTTTAATGAGTGCGACGAGGGGAGGGGGCAAGGAGGGAAACCGTCCGCGTATGTAAGAAATTTAGGTCGAGAGCTCAACACCGATTCAGGTCATGATTTTCCTCATCTGCATTGGCCATGACACTTTGCATGTGAGTAAACAGGGGAGAGAACGAATAATCAGGGTGTTTCCTCGGTCAGGAAGCTTTGGCAACCAGCTCACCTTTCGATGCCCAGTAAATCTTTCTGATCCAGTTTGGAATTGGCACTGTCTCCTCTGCAGGTCTGGGCCAAGACAGCGACGACTGCCTGCTCTGGAGCCTGCTGCTGCCTGAACCCGAGCCGTTGCCTAACTCCCTATTGCCCATACCGCCGACAGATATATTTCTACTTCGCGGCGTCTTCGAACCAAACGCCCTGCACCAACCCTCGTGTTGTCAAGTAGATTCCGCCATTGCGCTCTCAGCTCCCCCCCTCATCCACCAACCGCAACACCCCTTTCCGTGCATTTCCCGAGTCCTCACCGACGCCATCATGTCCGACAACGGTGCCTCTGGTTCGCCAGCGAAACCAAAATACTGGAGCCTCAAAGACCTGAAAATGCCGACGGCCCCTCAGTCCAGGATCTCCGAGAGTCCTTTGTTCAGGGAGCTTCGTGAGTCTGTTGCCAAGGAGACTGTGGCCTTCACCTTTGCCTGCGGTGGCACCATCCCCATTGTGCCCAGCCCGGATGACGCTGCGAAAGAAACGGACGACGACAGCGGGAATGCCCGGGCGACCGCTTGCCTTCCCATCGACATCCGGTGGGATTCCCAGGAAAAGGACATGTTGGCCTCCCAGACCAAGGTCACCTTTCCCCTCGAGCCCAGTACCGGGCAGAACTTGGCCCAACTCGTCAAGGACATGGCGCCTGCAAGCTTTGGCCGCGGCAGCGAGGAAGTCTTCGATGAGTCGTACCGCAAGGCTACGAAACTGGATCCGACCTGCTTCTCATCCACCTTCAACCCGTATGCGCTGGGTATTGTTGACGCCATCTCCCAAGCCCTGCTGCCGAGCCTTCGCCACGGGAAACAAACAAGGAGTGTCAAGGCTGAGCTATACAAGCTGAATGCAAGTCACCTTTCCCCCTTTCTGTGCTGTGTCGCCTCTGACCATTCCACCGCTGCAGTTGTACTCTGGGCCTTCGGGCAAATTCAAGCCCCACCTCGACACCCCCCGGTCGCCCGACCAGTTTGGCTCACTTGTTGTCTGTCTCCCTCTCGAGCACCGCGGCGGCGCCCTGGAAGTGAGACACAAGGGAAACACCGTCTCCTTTGACTGGAGTAGCTCCAAGAGCAACCCCGAGCGCCCGTCGATCGGCTGGGCGGCCTTTTACAGCGACTGTGAGCACGAGGTGCTAGAGGTTACCGAGGGCCACCGCCTGACTCTGACGTACAACCTTTTTTGTGTTCGAGGCAATGGCCAGCTGGGTGGTAACTGCCCTTGGCTTGATCCTACCCACCTCCCGCTGTACAAGACCATCCGCACCCTGGTTCAAGACAATGAGGGCTGGCCCAACGGTGAGTATTCCTGGAATACCTGGATGGCAACAGATGAAGCCAATCGCTGACACGTCGGACACCCGGACCTAGGAGGTTACCTGGGATTCAACTGCAGCCATGTGTATCCGCATACCACCAAGACTCATCTCAACTTCTTGGCACCAGATAACCTCAAGGGCGCCGACATGCTGATGTACGAGATCTTTAGGTCTCTCGGTCTCAAAGTCAGCTTCCGTCCCGTCGTGAAGAAGCTGTTGTACTACGATGAAATCGGAGACGCGCGGCCCGTCATCGGTCCAGATCTTGAGTGGACGGAGTGGGGTTGCATCGAGGAATACGAGGAGACGTACGATTGGTGGACAGGGAAGGTGACCGACAGCGCAGAGTATGATGAAACGAAGCCACGGCCCGAGTACATGTCTTTTGATGCCATGCACTGGCTCAATGACACGGGGCATGAAGAGATGCAGATCTCGTGGATCGCTGTGAGTAGCATGGCCCATCCCCTCCCCCTAAACAGCCAGACCCAGGAATCCGCTGACACCCATCTATGTAGTACGGGAATCAACCCGACACTATGACAGCCTACTCTGCCTGTGCTATTATTGCTGAGATCCCTCCGCGCGGTGGCCAGGAACCAGACACTGAAGGGGGCGTCCAAGTTACGCTGAGCACTGGCATTGACACTGAATACTCAGCCATGCTTGAGGAATCCGCCGTGGCTCCCGCCACAACCACGCCTTGAATGCGGCAATATCTTGGGCAAGGCGGTATCGTGGGTTGACACTCTTAACGGCCGAGGTATTTGGCATGGCTAAATACAAAACACAACTCTGATGAGTAACCCCAATAGTATTCCAGAATGAGATCGAGGACAAGCCCTTTCATTGGTTCTATTGCTTGCATTCCATCAGGACACTGCGAAGCCGCCAAGACAATGCCGCCTTCTATAACTGACCCCGATTACTCCCTGCACCTGGGGGCTTGATTCGTGGGCTTTGGTATTACTAGGATAGGCACAACTAACACGCAAGAATGAAGCTTATATAAATATCACTCTGCCCCTTGTGGTGATTTATTTCGGGTTAAATAACTACTCACGATCGCGATTATACCGTATGGTGTCTCTGGCCCAACTTAGCGATGTCAGGTGGTCCTTACACTGCTAAGCCCTTGCTAAATACCTGCGTCCAAAGTTAAATAGATATGCTCTGCCTGCCCCAGTTCCATCAGGCACGGATAGTCCTCGAATATATATAACGAAAACAAATTCGTTAATCACCGCCGTGTTTGTCCAAGACTGGAACTAATAATACTATCATATACCCTACTGGTTGCTAGGGAAAGATGCTTGCGTCAACAACACGGAGATCTTTCACGCTACCTACCCTAACTAACGTCAAGCTTCTCGGTTCGCTCATCCTCCAGCATGTAACCCCGCTCCACTCGATAACATCGAGTAACTATCTAGGCGTCCGTCGTCGTATTACTTCGGACCTAGAAATACTTCTCTTATCGCTCAGGGAGGGCCAGCCAGGGTAGACACTTGTATCACCAAGTTCGAGTCAGCGGCCTATCAGGACTGAGGATACATGCCCAACAGCCGCCCCTCTGAGTCATGCTCGTAGTGCTGCAACCATGCGGCGCAGGGACCGAGGGTCAGGAAAACAGTCCAGGCTGCAGCAACTTTCCAGTGCGAGTCCTACAGATTGCTCGCTTCAAAGTGCGAGGGCTCCTCCATCATCTCGATTACGATCACTCGCCTCCCTCTTGTTAACTTCAGAGGTTGGCTCCTGCAGAGAGATTCAACGCTTAACATCGCGGGTTCACGGCTTGGAGATGGAACTAGCCAGGCACAATGCCGGGGCACCTCAGAGGAACGATACTCTGGCCGAATCATCGGCCATGGCAATACCCGCGCTGCCCCTATTGGGCACAGAGGTCACCCGCACGGCGAAGCCCAAGAGGTTCTGGGAGGGTGCCTATGCGAGCACTGCGCCGGCCTCACCAAAACAGGTAGCTATCTGTCCTTTGTGGGAGAATCCCACTCAGGGTACAGAGCGCACGGCTGAATTCCAGTGCTACGGTCCGTCATCGCTGTTCTATTTCATCGGCCGCATCGAGGCGCACATGACGTGGACACTGCAGGAGCAAGGCGCCGCGAGGCCCATCTGGTTCAACTCGGCAACCAAGTCTCTCCCTAGCCTTGTTCCCGACTCCGAGAGATCCGCGGCAGCTCGTGAAGCATCCACTGGCACCTGTATGGACGGTAATGATGGTGGCAGCCGGGAATTTATGCTGTACAGAGTCCCAGGGGATCATCTCAACGCATCGCAGGAGGAGAACTTTCTCGCCCTGTTTTGGAGCTCCCACCACCGTTCGCTCCAGATCGTCGGCGAGGCAACTTTTCGCGAGAACTAATTACCACTTGCTCTGCTCCGATCCTCCACCGGGAACCTTCCGCAAGCCGAGCCCTCTGGTCGACACCATCGTGGCCCTCTGCATGCAATATGGCGTGGCGTTTCTGCCTCCTCAGGGGCCGGCCGGCGGTGTCGATCACTCTACAGGTTTAGAGGACGGTCATTTCGCCGGTTGGTCGTACTATTATCCCTGCCGCGTCGTGCTCGAGTCTGAGATGGAGCGACCAACCTTATCGACCCTCCAGACACTCGTGTTACAGTCATCTACCTGTTCTGCGCAAGCTTCCAAAACACGGCCCATACTTGCTCGCGCTGACCGTCCGAGTCGGCTATACGCTCGGACTACATCTGGAGCCACGGAGGACACGCCGCGGCCCGAACGCGAGCTTCGCAAGCGGTTGTGGTGGGCTGTTTATGTCACCGAGGCCAAGACTTGCATGAAGCTCGGCCGGCCGTGGAACACATCCGAAGGCCTCATCACCTGCAGTCTCCCGGCCAACGACCACGGGCTGGCTCTCCGCAGCGGCTCCAACACGGCACTTATGACCACCGGCGGCAGCACCGTCACTTGGATGACGTACACTTTACAAAATACCAAGCTGGTGCTGGCTGCACGCAGCGTCTATGCCTCTTTCTTTGGCCGATGTTCCCATATCCTCAACCTCGCCTCAGGTACCTTGTCCTCGTATGACGATCCGGTCGCCCTGGAGGCGGCAGCTAACGCGCTCAAGAGTGACATGGCAGGGCCCTCGGGGCTCAAGGTCTGGCAGAGTGAGTTGCCGACCGGGCTGAAAACGCAGCGCGGGGGGAATAGTGTCCCCTCGTCCGACGACCTGCGCCCCTTGGACATTAAGTGGTTTGCCCCCGCCTGGCTGCGGCATCAGCGTCTGTTCCTCGAGCTCCGCTACCACACCCTCATGATCAATTTGCATTGCCTCTTCGTCGTCTTGCCCGCTCCAACCTCAGGTGCGGCCGAAGTCTCAGGCGTTTACGGTAACCTACTCCCTGCGACCGGTGTTGGCCCGTTGGCAATGTCCCACGCCTGCACTGCAGCCCGGCACGCTGTTGCCATCACGACCATCCTCCACCAGGTCGTTGCTGAGATGGATCTTCCCAAGGGATGCCATGAGACTTTCAGCAACAGTGGAACGCGACAATCACCACGGTCGGCTTTTTGTTGGCGTTTCCCACAAACCCCATCCTCCCGCAGAGCCCTGTCGCTCGCCATCCCTGTGTCTGAGGCGTTTGGCAGGCACTTCTCGGCCGGCGGTGATGCGGCAAATGCCACCAGAGACTTGGTGTCCAAGATTGAGTTGGCCCATGATGCGGGCATGCGCAACAAGCAGCAGCCGTTTGCTCAGTTCAGTCCCAAGAACTGGCGGCGAGCCAAGGCACGCGAAGCATTGGGGAGCACGGGGATGTGCTGCCCTTTAGGCTTAAGGCGCCAACGGCAGCGGTTCTCCCTGGTGGTGGCATGCCGGGCAATTCGCTGATCGGGCCCGAAGGCATTCAGCAGGCAGGCGACTTTACAGAGATGAGCGATGAGGAGATGGCGGCTGTGGTGGGAGACAGGCTAGCGGGGACACTCGACTGTTACTTGCTGTGGCCAAGTGACAGATCGAGTCTGTGACTCAAGATTTTCCCATTACAGTACCCAAATGCAGCCATCATCCAGAAATTCCGAGAAATGTGCCGGCCTGCCGTATGTTGTGAGAGACTCCGGATTGCCGTCCGTAGCCATGCACAAGCTGGCCTCCTGTTTCAGAACTCCGAAAACTCCGGGGGTGGCCCTGACGTCGGCCCCCGTTGCATGCCCCACCTTTCTAAAAGGAGTTGCCGGAGCTCGACTTACACGCCAAACCACGGCATCGATGTCTGACCTCGCTGGGCAACGGCGCAGGCATGCACCCAACCACCCTGTTTGCAAAATACAGGAATGTATACCAGCAGATACCCGTCTAATTTTGCTGGCCGGCCTAACATCTACACGGTTCCCTCTCTCATACCCCTTAGACGCACCAGGCACCGCGGCACCAAGACACCACCAGAACGAAATGGATCCCTAGCTGCCTTACATTCGGGTCTACCGTGGCCATCTTCGCCTTTTAGTGTCTTCAAGGTTTGCCACCCAATGGGTGACCTGACAGGATACGCTGTCAGCAATCGCATTGTCCGGCCATCGCGGCGCGACCGAGCGAATCCGCTTTCATCGGCTTACTAGATATGCCAGGGAGGAGGTGATTTGCATGGGACGGCAACGGCGAATTAATCATTTAGCAAGACTCGGGCCGCAGACCCTACCAGGTGCTTCGCCCTGTGGACCTCTGTGCCTCCCCCGGAGCCGTGCATTTGCATATCACGGCAGATCCAATGTGATACAGGCTGTTGCCATGCCGTGCCAATTTGGTTATGACGACTGCGCCCTCGGCTGATATCGGGGCATTGCTCAAGGGCCTGGGGCCGCTAGGAAAACTGTTGATTCTCTCCTGTAGGATTTCTCCTAGTGTGCTCGGCCAAAGAGCCAACCCTAACTGCAGCCAAGTCCTGGGCGAAGTTTCGGCCAATGCGGGGGTCATAGTAGGTCACAACTCAGCAACAACTTGTTTATCATTTTGCTGACTTGGTGCCAAGTTGAAATATGCGCTCTCAGTTCAGCCCTGGCCTTATGGCCATGCCACGGACTCGGGGGACGCAATCCAGTTCATGGACCTGCAAAACATTGACTGCATAGTGCAGACTTTTCCTCTGCGGGAAGCAAACACGGCCTCTCGTACGCTACCCTCAGCCTTTTTGCCAAACTCTAATTCGCAACTAATCACGCATCGTGCTTTAGAGGCAATGTTGGATGGAAGTGGACGCTTCCGAGCCGTGATTGTGATGGAGTAAACACCTAGGTACTAAGAAGGGTTATGCCGGTTTGGGGAGAGTGTACGAGTTACATACCGACCTAGGTAAATGTTGAAGACACGCCTCATGACTTGAGCCAAGGGGTTCAGGAGGAGCTGCTGGGGGGTTGTCACCCATTTGGCGCAGTTATAAATCCGACACGGCTTGAATCATTGAAGCCATCGTTGGATGGCAGAGTCGAGGTCCAAGTCACAGACTCACAACCTCACCGCCCGCAGAGTGCAAGTTTTGTTTCCTTGTTGCCCTTGAAGCCGTCTCAAAGCACCCACACCCACTCCCTCCCGGCGTTCACTGTGCCGACGGGAGGCAAACACGGCGCCCTCCGCGCAGCAGGCTGGCCCGGCATGCAGCGGGCCGCCGCCGCAGCTGAGCCTCCCAGACGCAAGCCTCGCCCAACCTGGTGGGCTGGAACGGCACGGACCAGGTGCCTTCCCATTGGGTGCTTAGTTTCCTATTCAGACCCTGATTAGGATGGGGCTAAACCGTTTCTCGACCTGAATAAGGCAATCCCATGCGCCTAACGGCCCCTGCCATTGGCTGATTCCAACTCCCATCACACTTCTCGCGTGCAGAGATGAAGGCGAGCAGATCTGGACAGTGCGAGCCACTGGGCTCGAAAGCCCGACGTGCCTCACGGGTTGTGCCATTGTCGATCAGCTTGTTTGCAGCCTCGCTCAGCCAGTGCGAAGACACTTTCATGGTGGAGGTAAAGGATTCTGCCACGCTAGCATCGACGGTCGGCCGAGACTCTGAGAAACGAGCGAAGTCTATTCTGACTTACAAGACAGACAATGGGTGCGTGTAACAACCGGCTTGGTGTTCCTTGACGGGGATGGGGGCCCGAAGTCGCGTGGGCCAGGCCGTCGCGCCGGCGGCGCTCGCACAGTCGCTGCGCAGCCCCCAACCAACCACCGCTGGCCGTCCATAGGCCCGGCTCATGCCGAGTTGGCCTGGCTGGGGCTGGGCCCTGGATGGGCGAGTGGGCGCCGCACTGGGCCATCTGGCACCAGAGCGCCAAATCCTCCGCTTGGACAAGTGCCATAGTTACCCATCCCGCCTGCTGGTGCTGCCCGGCTGCTCCAGCACGTTCCGCAGGCTGCCAACGGCGGAGGCAGGCGTGCCACGATACCCTGGTCAGCTGGCGAGGACCTTGATTGCGCCGTCCACAGTACGCAGGACGGAGCGGGTTATGCGCCGCCTTGCTTGGGCAGGTTTCTCATCAGTGCCAGCGTCGGCCCGAGTGGGGTTGGTTGGTGGGGGGTGCAACTGTCTCCTCGTCCAGGCCCTGCCTTATACCATCTCTCGCGCGGCTTGCTGCTCTCTCCCAGCTCCGCATCCCGCCTCGCCGTGTCCTCGCCGCCCTCTCTCCCAGCACGCCGCTGTCCACGGTCCCCGCGGGGTCAGAGCCGCTCCCGCCCCAGCCAGGCCCGCCCAGCAGCTTCGCCGCCATGAGCCTCTCCTCCACCGAGGCGCGGAAAGATGGCATCCCGGCGCTGCGGAGGGATTCGGCGTCCGCTCGCAGCAGCCCGCACCACAGCCCGCCTCACACCTCCGACACGCTCCCCAACACCAGCCCTCGACCCAGCGCAAACCCCCGCTTCAACCCTGGGCTGCAGCTCGCCCTCGGCTCCAACAGCCCCCCTCTGACACCCGTGCCGAGCAATAACCTGCTGCAGCCCGTCTACGAAGAGCCCAACACGCCCAGCTCCACCGTGGTCGAGTTCGGGGACCTGGGGCGCGTCGCCGTCCCGTCCGCCGCTGAGCTGGTCGAGAGAATCCACCGGTCCTACAGCCAGTCCCGGTCCAGCTTCCCCGAATCCCGCTCCAGCTCCAAGACCCGCGGGCGGCAGGACGGCGGCGAGGGCCACGATGGCACCGATAATCGTGAGCACGCCAGGAGCAGGAGCGCCGCCGCCCCCAGAGACCGGTCACAGACAACGCACCCCCGGACGCCCAACGAGAAGAACACCATGAGCGACCGCGGCCTGGCCGACGAGCGCATAAACAGGTTCCTGCAGTCCATGGCGGCCCAAAACTCGGAGAGCGAGCTGGTCCAGGAGAACCGGAGCCTGTACCAGCGCATCGCCGCCCTCCAACGCACCGAGCGCGAGCTGTTGGCCGAGAACCAGGACCTTACGCGCAAGCTAGCCGCCTTGAAACAGCACCACGAGCGCCGAGCCCGGCAATGGAACGAGGGCGTCCGCCGCAAGGAGATCGAGTACGAAACAAGAACACGCGAGCTGGGCGAGCAGCTGTTGGACATGGTCAGCAGGCAGCCGCAGAAGCTGCCCGACATCCTCTCCAACGAGGCCATCTCGACCTGGTTTAGTGACCAAGAGGCGGCGTGGAACAGCTGGGCAACCACCTTTGGCCACCAGGACGCCAGCCGGCTCGCCACTGGCCTTCATCCTCTCCAGCTCCAAGAACTCTGCAGTGACGTGAGAGGGTTTGTTCGCATGACCGACGCCGGGGGCTTGCCGCTAGAGTTGCTCAACGGCGGCAAGGAGGCAGTTCACACCCTCCTGAACGGTATGCTGGCCAACTTCATCTGCGAGGGGATCCTCGCGTCGCCCATGTGGGTGTTTATGGCCACCTCCATCGGCACACTCGAAAGCCCGGGCGTGCTGCCCGGCAAGTCGCTCAACGGGTTTCCGGCCGTCGGCTTCCGCATGGACATGAATAGCTTCAACACCGTAGTCCCCGCCAGGCCCGGCCCGTCCCAGGTCGAAACCCCTCGGAGCCCGCAATTCCCGCCGCCCTTGATCACATCGTTGCTGCCGCCGTCCAACACCACCAGCGCGTCCTATCTCGGCCTGCCCATGAAACCCGACATGGAACGACTTGTCCACATGATTACAGACGGTAAGTTGGTTGGAAACTCACGGTCATCTTGCATTCTGGCCAGATCACTAACAATGTCTATTAGCCCAAGAAGACGATTCCAAAGTGTCGGCCCACCATTGGCGTGCCCAAATGATGCGCCTTATCGCCGACGGCGGTTTCAGCCTCAAGGACGTTGCGGCGGCCGGCGGAAACGAGTCTCGCCGAACCTTTGTAGAGTCACGTCTCAACTACGGCAGGAAGCTCAAGGAGCGCTTTCTCGGCGGGTCGGCGAGGTTCCTGCTCCAGGACCAGAGCGCGAGGGGCATCGAGAAGCTGGAGCGCATGCTGGACGACATGATCGACGATGCCCTGAGATTCTCGTGCAGGCTGTGGACGCGCGTTGCCCCCCTCCGCCTCCATGGTTGGAAGGATCTCGGAAGCAGGGAGATCAAGGCCGCAACCCCGGTGGTGACGCTCTGCCACGCCCAGGTCGAGGTCGAAGCGCACAACGCCCGCAACGAGAGCGCCAAGGACAAGCCCGTCGGCTCGCCACGGGCACAAGAGGATCAAACCGACCACCAGATCGTCATGGTTGTGCAGCCGGCCGTGGTGACCGAGAGCATCAACCTCCCGGGGGTTAACGTTGGGTCGGGCGGCGAGGGCGTCGCCTTGGTTTGGTTGAAATCCCGGGTCATGGTCGCGGGCCCCATGTCCATCGACGACGTTGGATCTCCCGCGGGAGTTGGATCTCAGGCTTTGTTGCGGCCAGATCACGAATCAAACCCGGCCGTTTTCGCCGGGATGACGCCGCTATCAGGAACTCCCCAGCCCACGGAAGTGCTACCTGCCGCGGCATTCAAAGCGCCAGATCACTAGAAACATTTCTCTTGGGACACGATAGAAGCAAGTAACCATAGAGAAATCGGGCGGCGAGGGGGGTTATCATGTGTCCTGTCTGGATGTCAAGTTAGCATTGGAGTCTGGCGGTTTGTTGGTTTTGGGAGCAGGGGCGGGTAGGTGTTTGCACGGATGGCTTTGGAGGATGGCTTTGGACTATATACCCAACGAGGTTATCATGACCTGTTCCTGGTGTGGTTCCCTCCAGTCGACGTGACGTGCTCGAGTTCTGATGTTGAGGAACGCCCCGCCTTGATGTTCTAATTACACTATTGCTCCTGAAGGACTCTCCAACACTTTGACGGTGCCGTGTTGATGATGATCAAATGACCAATTGACGCAATTAACTATGAGCCATTGCAGATAATGTTTGCAAACCAGAGAGGGCCGGTTCAGGAAAGGAAAAGGGGATCATGAATGCGACATTAAATACTACACGCGAATCTGCATCCGCCACCCGCTCTATCTATTCTAGCTTAAAACAACTTGAAGATGGAGGAGTCGGCGTTCTTGACAAGCATCTGGGCGTACTCGTCGAACCACTCGCCAGCCTTCGGGGCGCCGGCCATGCCGCACTGGCCGTCGCTCTCACCACCGGGCTTGACCCACACGAGGGCATCGACGACGGTGTTGTTGGTCTTGGTGGTGGGAGCCGGGCCGAAGCCGGCGGGCTGGACATTGCACCACTCGCCCCTATTCAACAAGTTAGCGGACAGAAGAAACAGGGCTAATATCCAGAGAGAGGCGGCACCCACCACTCCTTGCGGGCGCCGGGAAGGTGGACGCGGCCTTGGTCGATGATGAAGCGGGCCGGGAGGCCCTCGGCCTCGAGATGGGGGGTCAGGGAGGTGGCGTAGTGGGACTCGTCCCACGAGTTGCTCCACTCGGTGTAGTTCTCGCGGACGGCGGCCTGGAAGGGGTTGTAGTTGGAGACGTTGGTGACGAAACCGCGGATCTTCTTGCCCTCGCCGGCGAGCTTGACGACCTCGGCGAACTCTTTGGCGGCGAGGGGCAGGTTGCCGTCCCAGCCGAGCCAGCCGCCGTGGGCGGCGTCAATGTACAGGTGCACGTTGTCGTACTGCAGGCTGGCGATGGCGTGGGCGATGCCCGCGCGGTAGGTGGGGGCGGCCTTGGCGCAAAGCTCGATGCCCATGTTGGTGACGAGGTTGCCGAGGGAGTCGGGCTCAAGCACGATGGCGAACTCGAGGTCCTTGGCGGCGGCGACCTTTTGGGCGTAGGGCTTGATGAACTCGGTCTTGTAGCGCTCGAGGCCGTTCTCGTCGCTCTTGAGCTCACCAGCGCTCTCGCCGGCGCTGCAGTCGCGGTCCGGGAGATCGTAGAGGACAAGACCGACGATCTGCTTCTTGCCGGTCCACTTCTGGGCCTTGCGGGCGGCGGCGATGGCGGCGTCGATGTTGGGCAGGTCGGCAATCTTGGACACCCACACAAAGGTGCTGGTCTGCTGGACCTTGAGGGTCTTGAGGGTGTTGGCGACGTCGCCCTTGAACAGGAACGACTTCAGGGTCTTGTCGAGCTTGGCGCCCCACGAGGGGTTGACGAACTGCGTCTTGCCCTGGAAGGGGTTGACGCTGCCGGTGGCGGCGGGCGGCTTGGGGCTGGGGGCGGCCGAGACGAGCCCGCCGGTGGCGACGGCCACGAGCAGCGAGGAGGCACGCATGGCGGGTGGATGTGGAGGAGCACGGGAACGAAGGACGAAGCCGACCGACAGACAGACAGAGATAGATCTCGACTGTTACTCGAGCTGGGTAAGGACCGTGGACCGAGGGCTCGGGGTGACGCGACAGGAATCCAACTGGGAGTCAGTGCTCACCACCCGACCTCGACGGCCGTCTTATACTCATGCGACCAACCCCCAGACCAACCGTGACAGACTCCCCGTCGGCATCGTCGTCACTCCTCCCCCGCGCCGGCACCTCATCCTCCGCAATGCCGGGTGGATGGTTGGTGCCAACCCGCTGGCGCAGTCGGCCAAGACGACATGGCAGGGGCGGCGCGCGTAGGCCGGGCTGCAAGGAGATTGCGCGCCGGGAGCCACGGACAGAGAAGGCAAGGGCCCCGCCCGGGACGGCACCGCTTGGTGGCACGCTAAGCCCTTGGCCGAGAGGGCGTGCTCCGGAGCGTGATCCGACGATCCGCCCCTCCACCGTGGCAGCGTCCCAAAGGGGCAAGACACAAACACTCCGCGCACAGAGCGCAGTCCAGCTCAGCCCCGGGTCCTGCATGACAGGTGCGGCTCCGGGCCGGCGCATGAGGGGTGATATGGCGTGCAACTTCCAGCAGGTCCCTCGGCGTCAATGGCACGCCGCATCTGGCTATTTAGCCAATCGCCGAGCCCGCCCGAAATTCGATCGCGCGGCTCCAGGTCTCGCCCAGGGGCAGAACCGGGGTAGCGAGGGAGCTCGTCATCGATGTTGCTCTCTCGTTACTTCAGCAGATAGATTTGATGTTAATCATCGCTGTTGCGGGTGGTTATTGACGTCGCCGTGCCCGCGCTTTGTCAGCCGCCGTGGGACGGGCGTGCACACTCGAGCTTGCTTCGAAATTCCCGCGCGGGCTTCTGGAATGGATGGATGGGCGGATGGATGTGGTTGGGTGCATGATGAGGGATTCGTGGTGTGGGCGTCGGTGACAGGGGGAGATGCACGGGCAGCGTCGAGCA
>Ga0247824_10000592_pt1 | contig 18314 bp, 22 predicted proteins | sample 13C_PalmiticAcid_FD_194412 | JGI IMG/M metagenome (GOLD analysis project Ga0247824, IMG submission 194412) | Soil microbial communities from agricultural site in Penn Yan, New York, United States - 13C_PalmiticAcid_Day48 | ecosystem: Environmental > Terrestrial > Soil > Agricultural land... | reverse complement strand
ATCCCGTCCCCCACCAGCCACAGCTGCAGTCAGCTCTCGGGTCCATCTTCCGTTCCGTAGTGGTAGTCCGAGCGAATATCCGCAAACGAGGCTCCGCTGCCGCTACCACTGCCGGCCGGGTCCGGCTCTCGCAGACCAACAACCCCCCTGAATACAGAGTAGCTCTTGACGATAACGGGCGCATGATATATCCCCACAGCAATACGCCCAATGGCACTCCAGCGTAGCAGCGTCCGGGCTCAGGGTCTATTTGACAGGCAGCGGGATAGTGCCTTGTCTCCCCGCAAGGCATCGATCAGCTGTCTGGTAGCCCTGGGTACAACCTTGGTCGAGTTAAATGATTCTGCTATGGACAAGGCCAATGAGCCGGCGTGGTGGGACCGCGTTTTGACAGTGCCTCGAGCCCGGACCACCGGGCTACTTGGTTAGCACGGCAGTAAACCGGTACTATCGCCGACTAACCACAGGCCGTTGATGGAGCTTCCCCCCCTGACTAACAATGGCCGTTTAGGTAAGACATCGCAAGGGCCCTCCCAATCCGGGGAGGCCACGACAGAAACAGGATCGGCGACAAAAAGTCATGGAACATGGAACGGAAGGTCGACCCGAACCATGGGTCTGAGAGGGTCCCGGGTGCACGTCCGGGCGCGCGGTTGTGCACGGTGATGCAGGGTCTGTGGGTGGAACCGCAACCGTCTTCGAGACGGAGATGAGAAAGGCTGTTGTTTCCCCGTTGGTGGCGCCGAGATCAAGCCACTTTCTTGCCAGCTCAGAGGCGATGCGAAAAAAAAAAGAAAAAAGAGGAAAAACAACAGCCTCAACAGTGCCTCACCGCCGGTGCTGTCACCGCAGAGCACGGAGCTACCCGCTGTCTCAGAAGAAGCCCACGACTGCCGGCGGCAGGCAACCCGAGCCGAATCCATCAACACCAAAAAAGAAAAACAAAAAAACCCACTGGGCTGTTCGGGACAGCCAGCGGCCAACCACCATCCAAACCCAGAAACTCCAACGGCCCAATCGCGCAAATCCCCTCCCCCTTCCCCTGGTCCCAAAACCAGAGAAATGCCCCCATCCAGCCTAGTCAGCCAATCCAACCCCTGAAAAGTGATGGAAATTCAAGCCACCACCGCCCTATCACAAACCCGCAAGAAAAAGGGACAGATAACGTTCAGATGCGTGCGTGCAAGCAAGCAAAGCAGCACGCCACGCCGGCTTCTGCTGGCTGGCTGGTCCTGCCAACACGAGAAAGCCACCCAAGGAAAAAAAAAAAAAAAAAAAGAATGCCCTGCCCAATCCTGCCGTCTAAAATCTTCTAAACCCTGTCTATCAATCATCAGGGCATCATCACCATCATCATCAACATGGAAAGTGAGGCGAGAAAAGCCACCTTAGACGATTCCAATCCCGCGCCCCTGTCCAGATGCACAGTTCGTGCTGCTGCTGCGTGCGTACAGCACAGACCGCTGACGGCGGCGGCGTGCGCGCGCATCCCCATCTGCATCTGCAATCGCGAACAGCATCCCGCCCATGCATCCGCGGTCTGTGTGCGTGTGTGTGTGCGTCTGGAAGGAAACGAGGTGTGTGTGGGTTCCGTTTTTTTTGCCATGTTTGGTGTGGTCTGGTCTGTCTGTCTGGCTGTCTGCGCGTCTGTGTGGTGTGTGGTGCCTTCTGGATGCAGTTCTGCGTGCGCGGGTTCGTTTCTCTTGCAGGGCCGCACGGACGGGCCCCTGCACGGTCTCGAGTGCAGGGGTTTGGAGATGGGGATGGGGATTGGGATTGGGGGGAGAACTGCAACTGCACGCATGGACCTGTTGCCAGTTACCGTTAGGTGCTGGCCCAGGCTCGTCTCGTCCAAGCTTCACTTCCATGGTGTTTCCTCGCTCTCGCTCGCTCGCTTTTCCTCCTCCGTCTTGGGCTGAAGGACGGAGGGTGGTGTGTCTCCAGAAAGGACAACTAGGGAGCCCGGGGGGAGGGCGCGGTCCCGAGAATTGAAGGTTGGGGTTTCCTCGCGTCCTTGGGCCAAGGGCGGATGATTGGCCAATGCTGCAACGACGCTGCAGAAAGAAAACGGGGGTGGACCTCCACAGGATCCGGTGGGGTCGCGCCGTGGTGCAAGGGGCAGGGGGAAGCAGGAACAAGAAAGAGATTTTCTCCACTTTTGGAAAACAGAACCGAATCGAAGAATGAAGCGGCAGGCCGTTTTCGCTCGCTGGGCTGTGTTGGGTGATAGAGCCAAGCCGACCGGTGGACTTTTTTGTGCGTCGGTCCCTCTCGTTTGGGATGAGTGAGGCCCAGGCTTGGCTGGGCTCGAAGCTGGGCTGGGCCCGAGGCCGCAAACTGTGGTGTTGTTTGTTGATAAGAGACGGGCAACACAACACCAAGCTATTGCGGATTCAGGGTCTTTCCTTGTTTCGTTTGCCCAACTTGTGCACGGAGGGGAACTCGTTTCCCGGCGGCGGGTTTCTCGTTACCGAGTCTCTGGGCTGGTCCCCGACTCCTGCATCTGCTGCTGTCAGGACCATCGGACTTTTTTGAGATCTGTCACACCGCATGTCTTGCCCTCTGCTCCTCTGGACTGCGGTGCCCCGCTTAGGTGAGCAGGTTGGCTTGGTGCTGTGCGTGCCAGGGAGCGGCCTGCTGAGGTAATTCTGAAGCGTCTTGCGTGCTGCTGGCTGGGCCCCTATCCGTCTCACCAGTCTCCAGACTTTCTGCGGTGCCGCGGCAAAGTCAAGAGGATAGGGTTGTGAATTGGGGTTGGGGAGCCAGGAGCGTGTCCACATGCCCGCTAACACAAGCAAAGTTCTAGCAAACCTGGTCGGGAAAAGCGAACTTCTCCTCGGCCGCAGGAACCAATTTTGCTGTGACGCAACTTTTTGCAGCAACGAAGATATCTCGGATCCGACATGTGTGATGTGGTTGCAGCAGGAAGCTCTCTCAGCTGCGTCCTTGTCCGCAACATCTCCAATTCCAAGACACGGAATGTGGGGTTCTGCATCCCGACCCTTGGCCTTCGAGCCCTGCGAGGGCACAAGGAAAATGGCGGGGTTGACAGCGGCCGGGGTTTGGGTTGATAGGCGGGCCCCTTGTCTCATCATGGACCCTTGCTCGCTCTCCAAAATCGGCATCGATCTGACTCTTGCTTGTGGAAAGTCCATCACCAACAAGGAAGCTCACTTCCTGCAGGAGAGGAGCTCAAAACAAAACCGTTGAGCCCTGCCTTCCTAGTGTAGGGCTAAGCTTGCTTCCTCTCCACATGGCCCCGAGGCAATTGAGAGACAAGATGTTTACACGTGGGCCCTGAAGATGCTCTCACATGCCCAGCCATCCATCGAGACCGGTGAGGCAACGGAGAGGGGAAGCTGGTCGTGAACCCGAAGCGGTGCCGTCCCTGCCACCGAGCCCGGCGGAGACGATAAACGTTGGAAGGAGTCGGCACCTTGATGGTTTGCTCCGCCTCTCCCACCGACACTGAGTGGCCCCTCTGTGTCTTGCGAGAGACTCGACCGAACGGCGTCGAAAAATCTCTGTGTATCGTGCATGTGTCGGTGGATTTGCCATGCAGTCAGCGAACCGCTTTGCGATTCAGGAGGAAAGCAGGTTTTGGCTCTCCAATGGCCTGCCTTTCCGCCCTGCAGGCTGGTGTTGCTTCTTTGCGCCGGCAGAGGACAGCTTGCCTCGTGTTTCCACGTTGTCAATTGCCGTCTGCGAGTGGAGTTTCGGGGTCTCGATTGACGAATTGTGGAAACAGATGAGCGATGATCACAGCCCAGCCCTTGTTTCGGGTTTCGATGTTGCCAGGTGCCCTCGTCAACTCCACTCCGCAAGACAACTGCAGTCAGCGACCCGTGTGGCTGTGTTTGCGCGCAATATCAAGTTGGTGAGGTATTAGTTTGCAACCAGGGTTGCGAGGTCTCAGAGTTGTGCCTATGCACTGCAGATCTCTGGAAACTGTTCAAAGTTTTACACAGCAATGGCCAGAGAAACGCCCCTCCCTGATTTCCCCGGCGGAACAACCACCGCACTGGAAACTGTTTGTTCCTCGACACGGCAGTCGTGAAGTTCACTCCGACAAAACGACACCGCAGTGTGGTCCGTCCGCGCGGCCCGCCCCTCTTTCGTATCCGGCCCCGAGTCAGGCGGAGGGGTCAACGCGGAGTCTGGTCCGGCTAACTTAACGGTCAACGGGCGGAGTCGTCGATACCAAGCATGGACATGCCAATGCGGCCGGCTTGCGTGCCTTGGACGGCCTTGCAGCCCTCCAGTTCCTGACGCATTGAGAGTGGGAAGGCCACCGTAGCATTGGCTGCTGCCTGGGACCGCGCTGCAACGACGCGTCGACGACGCGATATCAGCTCCTCCCGTGTGGTCTTCTTGCCTGGCCCGGAGTTGCCCGCAACAGAATTGCTGGTACCGAAAATGGGAGCTTTCCAGACCCGAGGCGTGATGGTGGGTTAATCTGTCAACCCGCTCGGGCTCAAACGCAACCGCGCCGCTGCCCTTTTATTGACCAATCTCCATGATGCAAATACATGTAGGATAACCGAAGGCTCACCAACCGGATTTCAACAGAGGCGAACCGCGGTTGATACGCAGGAATGCAGGTCATGTCCTGCAGATCTGACCTGGCCTCGGGACTTTGGTCTGCTTGAAGATGGAACGACAGCTGGGTTCATCTTCGTCTTTTCATGCCTTTCCTGCAGGGACTGTCAACGAACCCATGCAATTGAGGAAGAGCAAGCATTCCCTGATGGAGTCAGTAGATGAAGAAGTCCAGCCGGCCGGTTTCACGCCCCCTCCCAAGTTGCAGCCACACCTTAGGGATGCAGGGGCCGCGGCTGACAGGGTCAATTTCCCGCCATCCAACCAGCATTTGGGAAGGCTTGCGACCAAACTGAGCCAAAGCAGCAAGGCTCGTTGAAGGCCAGGCTGACGGTGAGATCAGACCCCCTCAAGGGTTTTCGGCAGCAAACTGAACCTGATGCGATCGCTCCTCTCACGCACAGCGGCCCGAATCCTTCATCATGTTCCCTCGCCCGAGTCATCCTCGCAGGATCCGTCGAGAGTAACTGCCCCTTGCAAAAGGAATCGGGCTCAGGCCGGGGTCCACGACACATCTGCTCAACCCACTTTTTGGTAGGGGCCCGGCGCGGATGTTCCGTTCCACTGGTAACGCAGGATTGGGACAGGACGATACAAGCCTAACTCGACCATCTGCGATGGTCCCCGTCCAGGGACCGCGAGGGGATGGCGACGGGAGAGGTATTCTTCCTGTCTCTGCACGGGCTGTTGGTCAAGTGAGAGGGTGGTTGAATAAACACAAAGCGGGCCGACTATTTGGAAGCACCGAGTGTTGGGACCTGCATTTGCTCTGCGGGCCGAATGAGTGAGTCTTTGCCAGCACCAACAACCCGGAGACGCGTCGTCTTCTGATTAACCGATGGCCGTTTTCTCGGGAGTTTGTGGATGAGCGACCATGAAATGATCTTCCCGTGCAGCAGGAAAGGAATTCGGTCTTTTGTCGACTTGCCCGTCCGAGGCACGCCTCTACCTGGCGATGGACCGTCGTTGCGAGTTGGCAGAGCTACCTCCGTTTCGTAGCTGTCTCGAGAGCCTCAGTCAGGGCAGGCCTGGGGACTTTGGACCAGACCCACGCGTCCCTGCAAGAGAGTCGTGCACCAATGGGGCAAGCAGTTGGGCAGTGAGCCATTGACCAATCCCGGCTGTGATGGTGGAGAATACCCGGTCACCCTGGACGCTCAAATGTCACCGTCATCAACACTCTTGAGACTCGAAAACTGTAGGTACAGTCACAATGTAGGGCAATCTGTGCTGTAGAGCTCGACTGCCAAAGCGGTGCCGTAGCCGGGATGGCCTGCCGTGCATGGATGGGAAACAAGCGGAAATAAGTGTTGAGCTCGGCGTCGTGCTCACTCGGTTTCCGGAAAGCGTCCGAACCCAGCACAAACTATTGTGAGCGTTTTGAGCAAGATAATCAATCGTGAGCGCTGATGCCCGAAACTTCCGTCTGCTGTACGAGCCGGGAGTCGTTTTGGTCATTCGGCAGTCCTTAGTGCTGGGGGAGCTCCACGATCTATGCCAGTTAGCAAACTCTGGACAAGGCTAAACCTCCGTCACAGTCGTCATCGGCTTCGATGTCCGATCCATGGGTCTGAAGATCCACATGCATGTGCAACCCTCACCCGGCCTTGTCAGACGGGCTCGTTCTCCCCCTCTTTCCACCCATCGGCGTCGGCGGGTTTTATGCACCCAAACCACACTGAGTGAGTTTCTGTGGGTTTTCGATTTCAATTCAGGGTTCTTGATCCTGCCATGTGGGCTCAATGTTCGCCTACGTACTTGGTCCACCAGCCACACCCGTCCCGGAGATCAGGGTGGCGCCCAGAGGCAGGGTTGACTTTGACAGATCCGGGGACCAGCGTGGCGCCAGGGTCGCCGACGTAACGGCGGCTGCCAGGCCCGGTCGATGTCGGAACCTTCTTCCGCGGTTGCGGTTCCGCCGAGCCTTCCATCGCCATTTAGCCGGAGTTCCTTGCTTCGCCTTGCGAGAGATCAAGGAAAGACATTGTGCAGGGCAGCGGTGCAGTGGCCTTGGGGTCAGAGGCGGAGGGGACTGCTTCAGCGCATGCCGCACATCTCGGCAAAGCCGTTCAAGAGAGCAGAATGAGGCTCTCGGGAGGCGCTTGGTGTGTTGGCGGAAGGGTCCCGGGCGGTGGTGGAGGAGTGTTTGGGGATAGGGATTGGGCAAGTGGGGAGCCGAAAGGTTTGGTGGGGTTTCCCTGCCCGCACTAAGCTGGAGAGAGGGAAGGAGCTCGCCAGCCAGGGCTCCAGACCTGCCAAAACCAGTCGAGAAGCAGGCACGACTTGTCGTGAAGCGCAGTGATGGCGGCAGAGATTGATGCAGGCACCGATCCCTCAATCTGCGCACCTTGCGTCAACGATGACCCATCTCCCCATCCCTTCCACCAACGTTACCCGACCTCAGACCCGACGCGCCACCACGCACGACAGCGGCGTGGAACCCACATGGTGAGGTTGAAGAACGACACCCCAACACATGGTTCCTCGGCAAAAACCCCAATTTCCCAGCGCAGCTCGCCTTGTGAAGGTCTGTCGTGGATTTCGGGGTCCAGGCCCCAGGTCCCCCGTCCCGCTTCCCCGGGGGCTGCCTTTGAGGGTCGCAGGAGGGTCCAGACAGCCAACGCGCAATGTTACCGTCGCTGTTCCCTCCGTCGAACTGCGGGGATGACGGGCCTTCCCCAGACCCAAGAAACCCCAAGAAACCCCAAGAAACCCACTCACGATCGAACCACTCGGGGGATCGGCCGTCACGGGCCAGTTGTCTCGACGAAACCTGGGGAAGCACACTCGTGGCACACGGGCTAGCGCTGTCCGTTGTCCGCATGCTGGATCACGGGCGACTCAGGCCGAGTTGCCATGCACATCGGCCGTCATGTGAGTTTCTTGTCCACCAGTGCCGATCAGAGCAGAAGTCTCGCCGCGATTGCGACTGCAATGAATGTGCGGCAGCTATGAGACTTGCCGGCAGGCGACTGCTGCACCCCGTCGACAGCACCAGCGAATAGCACCCGCGAATCAAACCAGCGCGGGCTAAATTTATCGCAGGGCGACAGCTCGGGGGTCCAAGACGGCAGCTTGCCTATACGTACGAGACTGGCGAGGTTGTATCGACACACGCGACCGGCACGCGACAGAATGTCTGGGACCTCTGGGACGTCTGGAAGCCGCATCGAATACCCAGCAGTGTGTCACGGCTCAATCGACAGATTGACGGCTGGCTGCGTGCCCTCGGTGCTGCTTCCCGGTGCGACGCTGAGACGGAGCCCAATATCCTCCGCCCGCCGTGAGCAGTGCTGGTCGGCAAGAGATGTCGCTGGATATTGCTCGCCCCAGTCAGCGTGTGTTGGCTCTCTCGCCCACACTTTCCATCGCCCATCCCGGTTGACCAAGACTGGTTCATTTGAGCCGGACCCCGACGGCATTGCTGCAGGTATTATATTGGCTTGCGGTGCAGCCATCAGATATTTCCCGGTCCGTTCCTGCCCGGCAGCAATCCTGCTCTTGCACCCTCGATTGCGCATTGCCCGTCATTGTTTCTCCGCCGGGGCTGTGAAGCGAAAAGGCCGTTTCGTTTGATCCCACGTCGTCCCGTGCAGAGGGCGACACCAAGTCCCCGGGCGGGCAGTTTGATCGCCAGAAGCTCCTTGGGGCCGTACCCTGGGAGGTTTGGACAGCAGAGTACTGTTGTTCTCATCCGGACTTTTTTTGGTTGCAGCTCGATGACGGGCAGCTGTGTCCATCAAACCACATTCCATCCATCTGCGCCAGCGGAGCTGGTGGTGTTTGTGCGGAGAGGGTGACGCCGTCTCGGAGGGTCCAACGGCGACGCGCCGTTTTCTGCAGAGCGTTAGCCCAGACCAGTCAGAACAGTTATGGCGCCAAGCCACTGGTCGCAGACACCGGCGGCGGGGTGCAGGTATCGGGCCCCTTGCAAGGGCATGGAGGGAGAGACCACCCCACTTCTGCCCCTTCTGGTTCCACAGACTTTTCTTCGACGACCCTGCCCCTGTCGCAGGGGCCAGGAAGCCACGGTATCCTGGCGATTCCCAGGTTTGGCACCATTGGCTGTCCCGTCGGCACCAGGCCGTTGGCCCTGGGGTGTGAGTGTCTTCGGAACGCATTGCAAAGGGCAGCAAGGATGCGGAAGCGCACTCTGGGGCAATATATGGCACCCCGGGGCCCGTCCCTTCTTCCCCCACAACTGAGTGCCCTCCTGGACTGTTGCTTCCTGGCTCTCGCTGCCGAAAGAAAAGCAATAATCGTCCTGTTTCCGGGTACGCATTGCGGTGTTTCGCAATCCGACGCGCACCGTCGTCATCCCGCCGTCTCACCACTCACCCTCCGCCGTCCGGTGCCCGCTGCGGATGCCCTCGTCCACACGCCCGGGACGGCATATCCCCGGCACCCTGGCTGACAGGAGTCAAGTTATCAGGATCGGCACGGAAGACCCAGGCCGCCCACCATGAATTTCTACGCAGCCTCCAATATGCCCGTGTACCGGGTGGAGCGGGAACCCCGGCCCAAGAGCTCCAAGGCATCCAAGCCGGGCTCCAAAAAGTCGAGGTTCCTTGGTCTCCAGAGCCCCGTGAGGGATGCCGCGCCCACTTCCCTCAGACCCGTCACGACATCTGACGGCGTACCACACGACGCCCGCTCCATCGACAGACTCTTGGATCCGGCCATCGAAGGCCCACCGTCACCAGAGAGCCTCCGCGAGTTGAGCCAGCAAATGAAGCGCGCATCCGTCCGCGACAAGCACCACAGCCACCAGACCACCTCGTCTGGCTCCTCCTCGCTGCGGTCGCTGACCTCGGCCGATCGCCCCTCGTTGGAACACGGGCAAGACGGGAAGCCGCTATCGAGGAAGTCCTCGGGGAGGTCAACCACTAGCAGCATGCCTTCCCGGGACCGGCCCGAGAGCGTGCAAATCTTTGGCAAGACCATCTTCAACCGGAGAGGCAAGGCGAAGCGCGAGAGCGGCGCCCAGAGCTCGTCAAGCTCCATGTACTCGACCGACGCCGTGATTGACGCGTCGCAGCCGTCAGCTCACACCTCGGCTCCAAACCGGGATTCGACGATTCCGGCTCTTTTTGGCCTCCGCCGGGGCGCCAAACAGGACTCGGCTGCCGAGGCGCAACGCAGGGTCAACATCTCTGGGCCGTACAACTTCCAGCACATGGCCCACACGCAAAACGGCCATGCTGCGGACTCGCAACGCGTCAACCGGACAGCTCCAGGCTCCGAACAAGCACCGCTTCGCGCCTCTCAAACCCCGGCGCATGGGATACTGAAGGGTGGCAGACCCGAAGACCTGCACTTTGCCGACTTCTCGTCTGATTCGCTCCCGTTGAACGAAGATGAGACGGGGATGGCCTCTCTCGAGCTGCAGAAGACGAACTCATTGACTCGAACCCCGTCTGTGCTGAAGAAGCAGACACCTGCCCGGCGACTGCTTAATCGCTCTCAGTCCCAGGATCAGTTGAATATGGGTATTCCGCCTCCGCGCCCTCCCCGGTCTCCTGTCGACCAGTCGGCCCCTGGCGGTCCCATTCCGCCTCCACGCGGTTCGAGCCGCATGTCCGGCCGCCACGAGCGGTTTGACTCGGTAGACAGGCCACAAACCAGTGCCACCCTCAGATCCCCCCAGTTGTATGCTGATCCCGGAAGCCCCCCTGCGACATCGTACGGGTACACTCCCGCACCGGATATGGACGTCATCCACGAGCACGCTTATTCCAATGCCGTGAGCCCCCAGGATGACACCAACTGGCCGCTGCCTTGCCCGAGCAGCAGCACCTCAGAATTCCCGCTGCCCAACGTGCCCGAGGAGGATGAAAGTGCCATCGTCTTGAAGAAATCGCGGGCGAGTGTTACCAGCAACTCGTCCCTCCGCGGCAGCCAATCTGTTCCGATGCTGAGGGGACTTACCCTGCGTCAAACGGACGACTCGGGCCGCCGACCAAGCGATGCCTCCGAGACCCTCGGCCGCTTCGATTTGTTTTCTGCGCAGCGAGCCCTCCAGGCTGCAGTGGACGCGTTGCCCCGGGAGGCGTGGGAGGACGATATCGACTATTGTTATGACCACGAGGCGGAGGCCGATTGCGACTATGAGTGGGGTCGCCCGTCGCTCGAGACGAGCAGGGACGGTGACAGTGCGACACCTGTGGACGACCACAGACGGAGCGCTGGGTCGTGTGAGGTTTCCCCTACAATGCTGACCCCGGGGCAGTTTGAGATGCCGGCCCTGAGTCCCGTCAGCCAGCTTTCGTCGGCGACTGCGCAGGAAGCAATCACTCCCACAGTTGTGGCCAATCCAAAGGCGTCAAACTTTTCCCTGCCGCGAGTCGAGTCGAAGAACCTGCTCCACGTACGGAAGCCGTCCGACGCGTCCAGCTTCAAAGAATCGCACGGCTTCAACCTGTCGCCATCCCTTTTGATCCCCATGGATTATCAGCAGCAGATGATGGCCTGCGAGGCGGAAAGGCAAGAAGCCTCTGACTTTGCTTTTCGTCATTTCGACGAGCCCGCGCTGAACATGGATCCCTCAGCGCTCCTCGGTCGGTACCGCACCAGCGCTTCGACGACCGGCACAATCGAAAGCACCAGCTCCGCGTTCGATAAGCACGCCTCCACCGCCTCCACGTCAACCGACTACACCCGTCTGACTGCGAGCGTCTCCTCCCTCGACATGGAGGCCTGCCTCCCCACGACCGAGCTGCAGCGATTCCCGTCGTTCGAGTCCCACGGCAAGGGCGAGAGCAAGAGCGCCATGCCCACGCTTCCCGAGTCGGAAGAGGCTGCCCAGGCGTCCTCCCGTCGCCCCGATTTCAATGGCCGTGGCAGCGAGTCAAACCTGGTCGGAGTGGCCCTCGACGAGCCGCCAGCCAAGGCCAAGACGTTGATGCCGGCCAAGCGCGGCCGCTCCAGGACCACGAGCCTCAGCACGCCGCCGCCGCCGAACCAGTATGCGCTGTTTCCATCGGTGCAGCTGTCCGGAAACCGGATCTAAACAAAGTCAACATCCATCAACACTCGACATGACACATTAAAATACCAACAACTCACTCGGGAAGGAACACATCTCCCGAACCACCCGGGTCCATGACTCGACACGAGGCCCCGACCTCTCACATCTTCCCTTTTATCTTCACACAATCCCCTGCTGTTGTCTCAATTAGCATCTGTAAGCGGATGGGAAATCAACCATAGACTTGGGATGGACGGTGCAGGCTTTTTATCACCACACGGCAGGGGCGGCGCAACGAAAAGCAATCCCTCTGGCTCTGTTCCTTTTCCTTTCTCTTCAAAGGCGCGACGACACTGTTCAGCTTTTGTTCTTCACATCATCAGCGTCATCAACCACCACCCCCTTATTTTCTCAACAACCCCTCCAACAAAACCCTCGCTCGCAGAAAACCACACAGCGGCCTGCAGATGAGGTGGATGGATGGAGGGATACCTGTCTCTCCCTGTTTTCAACAGAACCTTTTCCCTTTTTTCCTTGGTTTGAGAGATTCCTGTACGGATTTTTGGGCGGACACGGTGTACCGGTTTGTCGGGACAAGAGACCCAACTGTTTCGCTTTCTTTCTGCTTCATCTTCTGTTACATATCTTTGCTCGGGTTATCCTCCGGCATCGGTTATATAACCCCCTCGGCGAGCGAGCGAGCGAGCGAAGGGCGGGAAGTTTCGATACTACAGCGGGCGGCGCGCGCCTAGGCGGGTTGGACGGAAGGGCGATAAGGGGACGCGCAGCGGAGGTGGGCGCGAGAGGGAGGAGGGGATTTTGAAACTGGAACTTTTTGGAACGACGAGATGATGGATATGAATTTTGACGATGGGAAGGGGAAGAGGGGGGTTTCCAGATACAAAGAAAGAAGACAAAAAAATCTGGAAAAGGAGAACCAAATGGACAGAGGCGGGTAGATTACTGGGTAGAAATGGAAACTGGGGATGGAGGACGGCGGGACCGCTGTTTTATCTTCTTCCAACAACTTCACCGCGCGCGCTCTTCTCTAGCTCTCTCTCTGTCTCTCTGAACGTGTGTGGCTCTGGTCCGGTTTTAGATGCTCAACGCTTGGTGGTATGTCTTGACTGGTTTACCAATACACGTGTCACAGATCTTGTGTGTGCTTTCGCGATGAGTACTGTTGCATTACAGAACCAACCTGGTTGAAGATCAGTGTTCCGGCCTCCACGTGGTACCGCAGAGCAAGACCAACACCCCTCCACCTTCTCGATTGGCTTAGGCCCGCAGAACTAGCTCCAGACCCGACGTCATTGAACACCAACACCTATCCCATTCTTTTTTCCGGTTTCCCAGATTCCGACCTGCTTTGTGCCCCGTGAGACTCGTCGGCCGCTGATGCGGAGCATGGTTTCTTGAATTGTGGGGTGAGTGGCGATCTGGTGTCAGGAGACAGCAACGGGTGTTGCTGTGTACTTTGTCACGTGGTGTTGTGTCTAGCCCCTTTTCGGGACAAACACGCGCCCACCATTTGTCCTTGCCGTCCCTGTCAATGACCCATACAAAAAGACCTGTGTTTTTTAGTGTCGAGGTAATTGCGAGTCTCGTGGTTGATGGCGTGACTGTGAGGTGGCTCTGGGCGGTCGTTGCCGTGAGCGGAAGCTTGACAGGGGGGACGGAGAGAGGTAGGTAGTGAGCGAACACCATAGGAGGATATCAACAACTGAAGTTGATGGCGCTGGATCTTGAAGTGTTGTTGAGAAATGGGGGCGACCACTCGGTTTCTCGCCGGAGCCTGCGAGGATCCCATCTCAGAACTGACGACTGGTCGTGTTGTCCTTGTTCCAGGGAAGGCAACCTCGTCAAGGAGACATTAAGTTAGCTTAGATTCTGGTTAACGAGCGACACCCATCTTCGTCCCCAAGTAATGCATCGGTATGCTTGTAGGGTTTCTTGAAACGAGCGAGCGAGTTCTCAAGATGTGAGGGTGGGTGGCTCTCCCTGCCTCTCGAGTGTTGCAAGGCCAAATGTCATGGATTCTCTTCATCTAGTCAGATGAGACACCAGCAAGCTCTCCTTCTCTTCTGATATTTGATCTTGTGCAAGGTTTGAATGTCTGGACATTACTTTCGGAGGACACCGGGCCCCGTTCGGTATCGTCAGTATCGGAAGTTGGGCAGAGGGTCGAGCTGCGACGGATGCTCCGAGATCGAGGGGGTTGTATCCATTGCATCGAGGAAAGCGAAACGTCTCTTGTATGCTTGAGAAGTTTAGCTGCTTAGGTGGAGTATCAACCACATGGATTTTAGGGCGGACATTATCGGGAAGTCAACGTTTGGAAGGGTGGATGACAAGGTGTCTCCTCAACGACGAGCGGCGGGTGGGATGTAGGTCCCTCGTGTTCTCCGCGAGGCGAGGGTACTGTGCGCGCTGAGACAAAGGTTCAAATAGCTTCGGAAAGTTGAAGTTGACTTTGGGTTGGAAAAGAACGAGTGTCGCGAGTGGAAGGGTCGTGCAGCTCCTGTTGTGCAAACTCGGCGAAACTAGGAAACTTTTGCAGTCAGCTTGGACGATGTGATGTGTCCCAAAGTGTTCCAGCAGAGATTGGAGGTATTTCAAAGTGGCGGATGCCCGAGATGGGCTTAGGATGGCATTAAAGGGAGAGCCTTCGGGCACTCGAAGGGGATTTTGTTTGTGGTTTCCTGAGCACACAAAAGCCCTTGGCGACGCGCAGGGCCTGTGTCGGGAGATGTTTGGGCAGGAGATGTCGCTGACATGGGCCCAGAAGATGCCAGCTGGTTCCACGGGATATTATCTTAATGGAAGGTACCCCTGAGCGGCCTGCTCCCGCCGTTCTTGCCTCTCCGAGTGATGCCCATGTGACCCGTGACTCTGACTGGTCTCGGTCTCGGAAGTCCAAAAAATTTGAGGCAGCGGTCTGGAAGATGAAATGGAAGGTGCTACACTGGGGAGTAATGATTACCGTGGCAGGAACAGACCGTGCAGAGTAGACGACAGAGAATCGCTCCTCAACCTCAAGCCTCAGCCTCGCAATATCTGCGAGGAAGCCCGAGCAGGTGACCCAACATCGAGCCACAATCAGAACTTATCCCGAACAAGGCTCAGTGGCCTGACTCTGGGCAGAGGTCGAGTGTCTCAGCCTGCTCGTCTTCATTTTGACGAACCGATTCTTCACTTGTTCTTCCCTACAGCCTCACAAATACTGCAGCCTTCCAGATCACGTTATCGTGGCAATGGCCTCCAACCCAACCGCGTTTCGGCGCTCTGGCCTCGCTGAATGTTCAGACTCGAGACCTAAGCACTATCTCACCACCTACGCCTCCTGATCACCGATCCCGTTCCCTTTTCCAGAGAATGGGCCTGCATTCATTCGACTATCTCATCCCTCACGTTATCCTCCTCACCACCCAGCTAGGGCGGAGGAATCACTAGCGGCCACACCGCTTTATTGGGGCTCATCGGGAAACTGAGTTGCGACATCATTCTCCTGCTCCAAAGCTGCCAATGGCGCATTCCTCTGCCTCCACTTCGGAAATCCACATGCTCCCAGCACTGGGTGACCTGCCAGTGGCCAGACTCTGTGCTTGCCATTCTGCCCCCTGCTTTCGTTCGTCTGGGCCTCAGGGTGCCCGGTAACGGGCAGGGCCCCTCTGATGGCATTGGCTGATGTCCGGGCGGGGAGACCGGTGTCAGACCCCTTGGGGTCCATCTCCGCAGGCGAGAGTGGGCACCGGGCACCGCGAGACCCAACTTCTGTGGACGAAACGTTTCGTTTGCTGTCGGTCGAGAGAACTGAGAGAAAGACCCGGAAGTCTCACAGAGCATTTGTTTGACTTTCAACCCCGAAGGACATTTCTGGCGTCCTGCGAAGGGCGGCCGCTTTCGCTTCCCCGGCCAAGCCAAGTCTCCGAAGGCGGCATGGGGGGATCTGTGGAACGGAATCTTGCTTCTACTCCTCGGGAGATCTTCATGCATCCAAGACCAAGGAAGACCAACGTCAGAGCCCTGGAGCATGCCTGTGGATATGCCGGCTGCGGTCCGAGTGGTCGCGCGAAGGAATATGACTGGCTCCCCGGGACGGAGCAGCAAAGACACAGACTCTCACCCGGAGCGGGCCAATGATGAGATCCATGTTCGCAAGTCCATTGCATGCGCTTGCCTGCTGGAATCCGAATTCGAGAAGCCACTAAGCTTAGCTGTCGCGGCATGGGCGGCAATGTGGCAATGCCGTTTGTATCTCTTTAACCCCCCAAGACAGGCTTGGCCTCAGAGCCATAACGGCCAAGGACGGATGGGGAGAAAGATCTGCTTTGGAAGGATGCAGAAAGTTGGAAACATCCAGAAGTAAAATTATGGATGCATGACGGGACCGCCGAGGTTGCGGAGATGTACTCGGTAGGGGTTGCGCTGAGGGCTCAGAGGCATTGGAGCCCCGGGATGGGGGCGTCATTCGCCGGCAGGTCGCCGACCAGGAATGGACAGGACCAACCGTCAAATGGCTTTATCTTTTGAGCCGTTGCCCCCCCATCAGTGTAGCCTCGGCGGCCCCCAGGCATCGAGCTGCAGGTATGGAGCCGCCCCCTGCCAGCGACTGACGCACTGCCCTGGGCCATCGACCAAGCGAACGGGTGCCGCGGTATATAGCACCGCCCACCGCTCAAAGTAGACTTTCTTGGGACAGCAACGGCCAAAGATCCTCTTTCGGTTTGTGGAACATTCGAGTCGAGTGCTCAGTTCAGCGACAATCCGAGTGGCACTGGCCAGACGTGCGCCACATACTGTTGAACAGCAGCCTTCATTCGCCGACGAGAAGGTTCTTTGGCTTGAGGAGAACATTGTGCGGCCCGGGTTGACATCTGAAAGGACCCAGAAGACACGGTCGACGACCGGTGGGGAGATTCGTGCAGTGCAGTCACGGAACCGGACAGGACTGCGCCTGGACCTGGCCCTTCGGGACTCCCACACGCTGCCGAAACCGAGAGCCTGCAGAGGCTCGATCGGCCAAACAAAGGCATTCTTTTGAAGCTGCCGGTATTGGGCATGCAGGCTCTGCAAGGCGACAGGCCAAGCTCTGCGATCGTTCTTGCATGAAGCCCGAAGGTTCCGCCGGCGATCCCCGACCAACTTGGTGAGGCAAATCGCCCTGAATCGGAGTCTCGGTAACGCTCGACAATCTCTGCTGACATTGGCTCAACTTGAGCCCAGTTTCTGGCAGTATATAGCGCGAGAAGTGGTGTAAAATTCACCATGTCCTCGTCCAAGAAGGCCCACAGAAGCAAACGAAAAGACCCACGAAACACGACAAGCCGAAGCCGACCTATGCCACAGGAGCAAGGGATCCTCGGAGAGGAGGAGATGCTCCTCTTCAACTATGGGGTCCCGAATTCTGAGGTATGAAATCTTCATTCTTTCTCCGAGGAGACTGGGGGCGCAACACCCACTTCAACACTTGGAAAGCCACCACCTCTTTGGGTCTCGGAAAGTCGGGGGGTTGGAAAACTCCCGAGAGAGAGCACCGACGTACCATCTCGCGTGGTCTGATCCTCAAGACCGGGCGCTATTCCCAATCCCCATGTTCAGGGGTCGGGATGCAGAGCCGATGAGGAAACCTTGTCGCGAGACCAGGGAAACTTTTCCGCAGTCTCGAACCCATCAGCGGCGAATCCACAGTCTCAAAGTTTGAACATGGTGGAAGGACGAGTTCCGTGCCGGGAGGGAGAAGAGTCACCTGGACTGAAAGACACACAAGTCTTGACCTTCTGGGCAGCTGAAAGCCATAAAGGAGGACTCCGTGGGCTCCAATGGCGTGTTGGGAGCTGAATGGCTCGAGGAGCAATATCCAATGGCCGAAGGGACAAGAAGACGGGTCCAAGCGACATAACATCCCATATGCTGGATATATTGATTTTGGCGTTGAGTATCAGGAGATACGCGAGCCTCTGCTGACTCGGTGGCTGCAGGAGCTGATCGCGGGCGGCGCCGCTGCCGGGTTTGAGCCCGAGGGTCTGGACCAGCATGGCCCGCTTTATCAGACCACCCACTACGCCAATCGAACCATGCCCGAGCAGGGCGATTTTGTCTACCCCACGAACGTCTTCCCGACAACGAGCCAACCAACATTCTCCGCTGCGCCCTCAGCATATCCGGGGCTGGCGCCGGGCGCCAATCCCGTCGACACCGCCGCGGCCTCGGCCGTCAGCTGGCAGCCCACCAGCGGCACCCTCTATGGCAACGATGGCTCCCCGGCGGTGTCGACAAGTTCCGGCGCCAGTGTATTTGGCTATGCATCGCAACAGAACACGCCGAATCCGTACGCGAACGGCTATGTCTCGCCCACGGCTCTGCAAAATGCTCCTCAGTCGGGGTTTGAGGTCTACTCGTGGCCGCGGCCCGGCGACGGCACCGTGACCCTTGGCACCCCAAATCCTGGGACCCTGCCGTCGCCGGCCCTGCAAAACTTTGAAATGCTGGCCGTATCACCCGAAGGCGCGTTTTCCGACTCGGATATGGGCATGTATGGCGAGGTCGAGGGCTGGCAGCAGCACCAGCACCAGCAACCGCAGCGGCACCGAGAGCGGCAGCAGCAGCATCAACAACCCAACCGAGGGATGCACGCCGAGACCACCGAGACCCCGCGGCACAAACGGGCCAAAAAATCCGTCGACGAGCAGAGCGCACCACCACCGTCGCTCTCAACAACCCCCGCCGCCGCCGCAGCATTTTCCAA
>Ga0247824_10000591_pt1 | contig 18342 bp, 20 predicted proteins | sample 13C_PalmiticAcid_FD_194412 | JGI IMG/M metagenome (GOLD analysis project Ga0247824, IMG submission 194412) | Soil microbial communities from agricultural site in Penn Yan, New York, United States - 13C_PalmiticAcid_Day48 | ecosystem: Environmental > Terrestrial > Soil > Agricultural land... | reverse complement strand
GAAATCAGTATTGCATAGATGATATCCCTGAGTAGCCATAATGATGGTTCGTCTGAGTAAAGTGTTGCCCTTCCTGTATGTCCCGTATAGAGTTTGTCGCATGTGAACATTAAAGGCTCCTGTCCTCGAACGACTTGGCCTGATGCTGTGTTTACCTTCAGTATCAAAGGCGGACACTTGACTGAACCGGATCGACACGATGGCCTTGACAGCTTTCTCGATCACTCGCTGCCACTGAGGCGGCTCGCTCAGCGCGATAGTACGCGTTGAATCTGCACCGTTGGCGATCGAGTTGGTGTTCAGACCTTGCACGCCATTGGCGCCAGGGCCAGTCATCTCCGTCTCCTCTCCCTCAGGATCTGTCCTGCTGCTGTCGTCTCTGTCCGAAGAAGGGTCTTCTGTACGACGTCGCTTGTGCAGGTGCAAACCGCTCTCAGTTGGGGTCGAGACTGACGTGGTGCTTGGAGAGTCGGTGAGGTCGATGTCCATTATTGACAAACTTTAAAGGAAAGGACGCGAAAGAGAGGGTACTCGTCGACAGCTTGGACGTTTGATGCTGGGATAGATTGGAATCTCGTGCTTAAGATGCCCCTGTGAGGAAGCGGAAAAGAAGGGATGGCGTGCGAGACTAAAAGTTGGAAGGATGAAGAGAGGCGAAGAAAAGACAAGCAACATCAAGTCAAATGGGGACTGCTCAAAAAATATTATTGGGATCAACTGGGTCTAACTTCTAGAATTTGAAGACCTGGTCCGGCAACTTGGACACCGCATTGACCTTGTCGTATCCAAGCTCTTGGGTGATCTTAGACATGGCGGTGATCATGGGAGGAGGTCCGCAGAGCAGGACCTTGATATCTGCAGCAGGCTTGGGCATGTGTTCCTTGATCATGTCCGCGTTGACAAAACCAACACCGCCAGTCCAGCCCTCAGGAGGGTTATTCAAAACATAGTAAACCTTGAACTGAGGGTGCTTCTTGGACAACAAGTCGAGCTCGGCCTTCAAGAGGATGTCTTCCGGGGTCACATTAGCAAAGATCAATCTGATCTCGGTCTTATCCTCTGGATTCTTGACAACAGCACGGATGATCTATTTTTTTTATATTTTTTTCACCATCGCGCGTGAGTGTTAATGAATCAGAAAGATAAGAAGCGAGCAACTCGCGAAGGAAATGGAAGAGCACCTTGGAGCATGGAACCTACCTGGAGCATAGGCGTAAGACCTGTACCACCAGCAATCATGCCAATAGCGCGGGACATGTTGGGGGTGTAGGTGAATTGTCCTTTGGGACCACGGGCATTGATGGTGTCACCGATTTCAAGCTCGCCGAACATCTTGGAGATGTTGCCCTGAGGGTATGACTACAATTTCAACATAGTAGCATTTAGTAACGTTCGCCGCAATATCACAAAAAATGGGACAATCCACGCAGCCTGTTTCCGTGATTTTACCTTGATACAGAGAACAAAGTGTCCCACATCATCACTGCTGCTGGTGGGGGTGTAGCTGCGCGAGATATCCTTCCCATTGATGTTGGCCATGATAGAGATGTGCTGGCCAATTGGTAGGTTCAAGATATCATCCTCGTTCGGGAGAGCAAACTTGTACCTATCGTCCATCGAAAGTACAAGTTAGATCCCGCCAAAGAGTATCTCCATGATTCCTTGCACTAAAACACGGCATTGCCCTTACATGGCGGTATTAGGACTGCAAACGACCTTGTCAACCAACTTGAACTTGCGATAGTCCTTGGGATCCAATGGTGGGGCTATATTATGCAGTGGTTAGTACATCGTGACCAGTTCTGACAAGTCGACCTGTGGGACAACTCAATTGTTCACGTACTCTTGTTGGAGGTCCGTGTAATATAGACACGGGCCCAGGTGGCCGCAACAGCTGCGATAGCAAAGGGCATAGATGCCGGATCAGCCAGGTAGGCAGCGGCAAGAACAATGCCAGAGACGGCCACCATGGCAGGGTTGGAGAGAGTCATCTTGCGGAAAGAGGTGTTTCCCGTCTGGCAAAGGAAGGGGGAGTGGAAGTTGAGGTGATGAGGAATGGGTGAGATCAAGAGATCAGGATCTTAAGGAACAGGCCACTTTGTCCTTCCCACCTGTGTCCAAATTTCATTTGTCATGCCAAACTTGTCCCCATCTTGGCACACATGAACTCACGCAGATATATATTCCTTTTATGAACCAGTGAGGCCCCAAAGGTTTTTCCCTGGTACTAAACCACACGGCTGTCTGACCAGAGGTTTGCACAAATATATACATCTTGAACGGTAGTTTGCCTTTGGCAACTCTCTTGGGTTTTGTAAGCGACGGGGAACTGGGCGCCGCCATTCTTGGTATATACCAGTACTACTACCATGTTTCCATCACGAAGGCTCCAGGAACGGTGCCGATTGGCGGACTGGACTGAGTTCAAACATCGAACCGTCGCCACACGCAAACCCCAAGACTTAATCCTCCTGATCCTCTCAACTTTTTCTTCAACTTTCAACTTATTGTCGTCTGCTACAATGTTGCTGAGAGTGCCCATGATCATAACCCTTCTTCTGCTTGCAAGATCCTCCGCAGCTCTAAAGATCTCTGCCCAAGCACCGATGACCTTGCTGAACAAATCCGACATCATCTCCGGACAACATATCGTGGTCTTCAAGGATGGTGTCAAAGCTCATGATAAAGTAGCCTGGTTTCAAGAACTCAGTTTGCAAGGCGCCCCAGGAAATTCGGCATCCCAGGAAGCTTTCCAAGGCATTAAGCATGTCTACGATATGGGATCATTCCAAGGCCTTGCCGGCCAATTCCACCGCGAAGCTTTGGAGCAACTTCGTGGACATCCTGATGTAGGTGAACGGTCTGTGGGTCGAGCTCGTTGGACATAAGTTTAGCGACAGATACTCATCCTCTCCTTGTTCAAACAAAAGGTCGAGTACGTCGAACAGGACCATCGAGCGCACATTGCTGAGACGCAGCGCCGTGCACCTTGGGGCCTTGCCCGGATATCCCACAGAAAGCCCCTGACCTTAAAAACGTTCAACAAGTACGAGTACGACCCAAGCAGTGGACAAGGTGTCACAGTCTTTGTGCTCGATACTGGGATCTATACGGATCATGTGGAATTCGAGGGTCGGGCCTCATGGGGTATCACTCTCACGAACGAAAGAAACGAGTTAGATGAACACGGACATGGCACACATTGTGCCGGGACTGTTGCAAGTCGAGCGTATGGTGTTGCCAAAAAAGCCAATGTGGTGGGTGTGAAAGTCGCACACAAAGATGGAACAGCCAATATGTCGGACGAAATCGCTGGTGTGGAATACGTGATGCAGCAACACTTGCTGCTCTCCCGCACAAAGGGCCGTGAGCACAAAGGATCGGTCATCAGTATGTCGCTTAACGGCCCAAAGTCGCGAGCCATAAATGCCGCTATCGCTAGTGCTGTTGCCGCTGGTGTGCATGTCGTGGTTGCCGCTGGAAACGAAAACGACGATGCATGCAAGTGTTCTCCTTCAAGTGCTGAGGAGGCGATCACGGTAGGCGCAAGTGACATCAAGGACACTCGAGCCTCTTTCTCCAACCAAGGACCATGCACAGATGTCTTTGCGCCTGGCGTGGATGTTTTATCGACGTGGATTGGGAACCCCAAGGCCAAGCTTGCTGGCATGGGAACATCCATGGCCACACCTCATGTAGCAGGCCTGATTGCGTATTACCTGTCGCTTGCTCCCAACACGGCTTCAGCGTTTCACTCGGGCACGCTCTCCCCAAAAGAGATGAAAGAGTTCATAATTGCTCGCGCGACGAGGGGGGTGCTGAAGGACATCCCTTCCGACACACCCAACCTGCTGGTGCACAATGGTGTTGAAAACTGAGCCCCCTGAATAAAAATTTGGCCACATCCCACGCCCACGCCTCGTTTTGTCAACCACTCAACTTTGTCCATCAGTCAATCGGTCTGTCCTGTCCACCATGACCTCTTCCTACAGAGTAAGTTGAACGGGCCGACCATCGATTGTTCTCATCAAGAGTGATGGCTAACCTAATCTTTCTCGCGCTCATGACATCACCTAGATCAACTACCAACTGCGCGCCCACGTAAGTGTCTACGGCCACGTTTAATGATTATGAACAATAGCGTGGGAAGCACACACAAGAGAACACGACTCAAGCCCTTCTTTCGACACGCTATCGCATACTTAGAAACGCGACCCTTTGATCGAGTTCATCAAGGGTCTCCTTCTCACGCCTTTCATCCTCCATGCCAAACCTCGCAAGCCGGTTCTCACCTCACCTGTCGTGGATGGCTCTGACAATGGCGGTCAACATGGTGGTGGTGGTGGTGGTGGTGGTGGTAGCGGCAGTGGCCCCAACAACCAAGATGATGACAGGAACGACTACCAAGAGGAAGAAAAGCCGATGGTCGATGCGAATCTGCAACGCTACCTAGAGATTATGAAATCGGTGGAAGTCATGATTGAAGAACATCGTCGAAAGGCTCTAAAGGGGGTACCTGAACATTCTAGATTACATCGGATTGTACCCTCGGTCGCCACGTTCTTCACTCCTTTACCTCTCGAGACGGCATTCCTGGATGCGAATGCAAAGCATTCAATTGCTGCCCGACGCTTCGTGCCTCCTAGTTTTAACGACATCAGAAGGTAGGGTGATGGGTCACTGCATGGTTTTCTCACTTGTGGAACACATCTAAACATGTGTGCATCTATTGATTGCAGGATTCTGAACACAGCTCAAGTTATGGCCATCGCGCCTACTCTTCGTCTAATCACGTTGTAAGTGAAGATATGAAAATAGAAAAGAAGCCGATATGGGGATGGCGTAACTGATTCTCACTTATCACTCTTTCACAAAAATGGATAGCGACGGAGATATGACCCTATACGACGATGGAACCTCCTTCACAGACACATCACCCTTGATTTCTTTGTTGATCACTCTGATGCGTGCTAATCTGCGTGTCGCCATCGTTACGGCCGCTGGCTACCCTGGTGATGCTGGCAAGTACGAGGAACGTCTTGCAGGTCTCTTACGCGCGTTCCAAAAATACAATCTCTCAGAGAAACTGTTGGAATGCTTCTATGTTCTTGGTGGTGAGTGTAACTATCTCTTCCGGTGCGGATGGAAGAAACACGAAGCGAGTGGTGAAGATGTCGTTGGATTGACCTATATTCAGCCTGAGTAAGTATCCAATTGCTTTTCGGACCATAAAAAAAAACCTACGACAGCGTGTGGTAAGGGAAGCTGACACACACAAATCAAACAAATCGTGTCCACCGTAGGTCCTATCAACCGGAAGGCATGCTTGCATGGAGGCCGGACGACATTCAGGAGTTCTTGGACGTCGCAGAGGAAAACTTGAGGCGCTGCGTGTCAGCCATGAATCTGAAGGCTACTATTCTTCGCAAGTCCCGCGCTGTGGGAATCGTTCCTCTCAATGGCGCTAAGATTGCGCGCGAACAACTGGATGAATGTGTGCTCTCGACACAGCAGCGCCTATTGGAATATCAGCAAATGTCAGGACCTTCCAAAGTCGCGATCCCATTCTGCGCTTTCAACGGCGGAAACGACGTCTTTGTGGACATGTAAGTTTTTGCCCTTTTGCACCCGTATTGTGACATGTGGTACTGAGCTCGAATGACCAGTTGTCTAAAAAACTGTGTGGCTCCGTGGGTGTGGATAGTGGTAACAAACTTCTCGGCGTTCAAGTGCTTCAGTCATACCTCGGTGCAGCCCCTGATGCCACTCTCCACGTCGGTGATCAGGTACGCGATAATGTATTGATGTCATGCAGCTTCGCATCAATATCCATGAACATTCTGACACCCTTTTGTACATCTTGCACCGTAGTTCCTTTCCACTGGTAACGACTTTGCAACACGCTCAAGCTGCTGTACCCTCTGGATCGTCAATCCCGAAGAGACTGAGAATGTCCTGAAAGAGTTAACCCCTCTCTTAAAGCTCCCTGCCGAGGAAAAGTCGGAGGCTTGAGAGCTTTGCTGGCCGACATAAACCTCCGTAGAAACGGCATTTCGTATTATCTCGCGTGAATACATGATGTGGATGTGTGGCTCAAATTTGCTGTGGAGTCATTTACGCACAAATGGTCCGAGCAGCACCCGAGCATCAAACAAATTCACTTCTCGCATCTTTCTTCCCTTGATCTTATCCAGGAACACTCAACACCCGACAAAATCAACTCGACAAAGCCTTGATCTTACCAACGGAATCAAATCGAACACAGGAGGAGCAACAACGAAATTGATCTACAATGAGACCGTTCCATATCTTGATCATTGTTTCTACCATCCTTTTGGCAACATTCTCCTCCACAACCTACGCTCGCCTCTCTCCAGAAGAGCGCCATTTGGTACTTGAGTCCTCCCCTTCAACCCCGGACTACTGTTCCGCTTGTCTCCGAAAAGCCATGACCAACCACTTCCCACATGCTTGTTACAAGGATATGCCAGACCCCATTGTCCTTGCTTCGCGGCCCAGTCAAATTACGCCTGAAATCATTCGTTGTCTGTGTATCGCTTTTATAGATCCCATTTGGATGAAGCAGGATTGTCTTGTCGAATGTGAGTTCACGAAAAGTGAAGGATCCATGAAATTGATCCCCAAGGTCCAGGATTTCCCAGGGTGTAACCAATGGGTGGATGTGAAGTCAATGATGGAACAGGACCTTCCAGGATATCCAAAACGAAGTGCCGGCTATATACCGGTTGTATACGAGTATTCAGAGGAGGAACTGGGTATCTCTGGTTTAGGGCAGGGAGCCAAAGAAAAAGTGGAACAGATACAAGTTCTAGAAGAGGAAGATGGTGATGGACTTGGTGCACAATATGACGAGGATGATGAAAGCAACTCTCCACGCAATAACGACGGAAACGGTACCGAAGATGGTATGCACTACAAAGTCAACAGGATCGACATCCTGCGAGCACGTGCTACAGTGCCGGCCAGAGAAGAGCTCTGAGATCCGTTTGATCCCCACCTCTCCTTCGACATCCCCACCCACCCATGTGTCGTTAATTGCATTCTTGTTTATTGATACGCAAATGCCCACCCATGTGGGCCTCGTTGTCTCCACCGTTGATTGCGAGCAAGCCTTGTAAAAGTTGCCACACAGAGCACCTCACATATCGATACCCATACACTTTTCTCATTCTCATTGTATCTCGCTTTCCACAGAGCCGTTGTAGCATAAAAGCTTTAGATAGGGACAGGGAGTGGGACGCTCTAAAAAAGGAGATGATTAAAGTGAAAGGCATGGTTAGAAGCTTTTTCATTTGTAATCGGCAGTCTGATGGGCTCAATCGTTGAATACTTACCGTGACATCGAATGGAATAAGACCCGCGGTTGCCGAGGAGTTGGCAGCCATGCAGTCCAGGATCACTTTGCATCCGTCCAGGAAGTATCGGAATGGTCGCGACATTGCCGATGAGAAGAATGCTCTCCAGAAGCGAGACCGGAGCATCCAACAAAGCGTAGGCAGCCTGAATGGCAGTAACCGATCCGTTCGCGATGGCATCCAACATACCATTAATCAATGGTGGGAGTGTAGCCTTGACGACTGCGCCTGCAAGCGGAATTTGAGCAACCAATTCGATCGTAGCCATAGCCAAGTAGCGGACGATCTCGATAATGCCTGTGCAAGGAACCGGTCTTTCACCACACTCGGCTAATCGCGGTGAGAGAGACTTCATCTTGAGTCTGTCGGTGCCGCTCTTTTGTTCGAGGTGAGATGTGGTGTAATCGGAGGAGCACTTTGGTTAGATACAGTCAAATGAAGTGAAAGGACACGGATTGACTAACGAGGGATGCGTTTTGGGAAGGGGCTCATACCACAAACATTCAGTAGCTTGCAGCAAACATTGCTTGGGTGTCTGCTGAAGGTCGCGGGCACTTCTTTATCGGAAGAGCCACGAGTGCGACCGTAATACCGTGAGGTGAGAGAAGACGCTTGCATGTGGTCCGTGTGTGAAAAAGCGGCTGGCAAGCAAGGCAGAGCAAACAACGAGCATGTGCCAATGGCGACACCAATGTCGTCAAGACCCCTTTGAAACGTGGTGAACAGCGGCAGAGTTGGTCTGTTGGTAGTTGGTACAAAAAAGCTTGCACATGCCGCATGTGCAGAAGAACCCATGTGTTCTCTCACACTACGTGCGCCCGTGCGCCCGTGCACCCGGGCCAATTCATTATTGCATTTTGGAGGATAGACTATCTCTTCGTCATCACGTCTCTTCTTCATTCTTCCTTCAACTTTACATCACGGCTTTCCCTAATATTACAATGACACAGCAGGTTGATTCCAGGAACTCGTCCTCGGCTCACCCAAGCCAGAATGAACCTTCCGCACTCGCTTTTGGCGGCCAGGCGAGTGGCTCCAGTCCAACAAGTTCGTCCAACCCAGGAAGCGGCGGCGGCGGCGGTAATGATCCAGAAAACCACTGGCCATCCCTCCTGAGTATCCGGCAGGTGGTTACGGCTTTCTTACTCGAAACCATCACCTCAACACGACCACTCCGTGAAAAGTATGTGCAGCGACCTTTATGACCAAAGCAACGCTTTAGACATGGTATCGCTTCGCAGCATTGGCTGACTCGCTCTTCTGCTCTCATCAGAATCGGTACCATGGCCCTTCGGACCTGGAACCATTACCTAGAATATGCCCAAGCTTACCCAATCCTGACGGTAAGTGAGACTCCTCTTACCTCAAGCTGACTTACTTTGTTGCCTTGGTGAAAACGTCAAACTAAATGCTTTATCCGGCATTACGATGGGAATAGCTTTTCCTTTCAGCCCTTGTGCTGCTTTCCGCAGGACCGATCATCATCTTCGCATGCGTGACAGGCATTTCGCTTGGGATCTTGGTGGGCGTGGCAGCTGTTATTGTCATCGTGATCCAATCAATCGTTGTGAGCATTGCCGGCGCGATTCTCTTGTTCATACTGGGAACAATCGTTGTCCTCACAGTATTCACGTTCTTCTGGCTGGTGGCTGGATATCTGGGCTTCCACTTCCTGAGAAATCTGGTTATTGTGTTCCAAGCCCAACACCAGGAATTTCAGCGTCAACAACAGCAGAAACTGCGACAACAGCAGAAACAGTAACGCCAGGGTGATTCCCTGTTGCCTATCTGTACTTTTTGTTCAAAGCACAAACTATCATAGGATAAACTGGATCGCGTTGCTCTGTGCGGATATGCAAACAGCCACCTTTTCCATCTCCTCACACCGGTAGATAAACTAAAGGTGGATGGGTGAGCAACGCTAGTACTTGGAGTGAAGGCATTACAGATTTCTGATGATGAACAAAAAAGGTGATGGGAGTGCTTACCGCTTGGATTGCTGCGACCTTCAATTGTTGAGGAAGGAAACTGGAGGGGAAGCAAAGGAGAGCGACTCAACAACCTTCTCTTTTATTCAACGAAATGGTCGATGCTTGTAAAAGGTGCTCGATTTTGCGTCAACGGATAACTCCTTATTCATCATCCTCAGCATCCACCGCTACGAACTGTCCTACGACCTCCTCTTCTTCCTCATCTTCATGTCGCATTTCAGTTTTGTTTCCGCCCAGCCTGTAACCGAGAGGAGCTTGATACTTCGATCCGGGCAGGAGTAGCGAGGACGAAGACAAAGACGACATGGGGTCTTCCATCGATCTCAGTTCCGAACCTACAGATGCAGAGACGCTGTTTGTGCAGGAAGTCTCTGCACCATTGCCTGGGAAACCCTCGGTTCCGACGGATGCATCATTGGGGCATTCGCTGCTGTTGTCAACGCAACCACTCATTCCTGATATTTGACCATGTTCATCGGTCTGAATGACAACAGTGATAGGGACGCGGATCACAAAATCCTTCAGCTTTTGAACATTAACGCGACTGGAGCGTTTCTGGTGCTGTTGCGGAGGCAGTTGTATTTGTTTCTGCGGAGGGGTTTTCGCAAGCCCCGAGTTGGATCCTTTCTTCCTGAGAACGCCAAAGGCTCCTGCTATCCTACTTGCGCCACTGTATCCGGTTCCTTTCACACCATGATCCGCGATTGGGGCGATGCTCACGCTGCTGGAGCCCATATAACTGCTTCCACCACTGAGACTGGTGGGCGTTGTATGGACATTGCCGCCACTTTGAGTACTTCCACTGTTACCGCTATTGCCACTTTTTACCGTGGTAGCTTCTGAACTCCTTGATCCGCGTCTTTTAGAGAGGTCGTAGGTCATGCTCGAGCTCGCACCCATCTCCACATCCGTACCTAGCATGTCTGCTGTGGAACTTAGGGCGGAGAATGTTGGCTTAATATCTGGACTTGCTCCATCATTACCTACACCACTGGCGACAGATTGACCAGGGCTATGATCAATATATCCCGATTCTCTCAAGGTCCATCGAGGAGCTGATCCAGCAGTCGATAAAGCTGTCGGTATCAATGGTGACGGGTGGCCAGTTTCATTGATTTGATTTGGCGTTGGGGCTGATGCACTCGTTGGCGACACGGGCGGCGATGCCTTAGCGTTATATAGGTGCCTCAATGCGGCAGTTGACGAAGGGGTAGAAGTGGTATTTTGCGACGGTGATATGTGGTGATAGTGGTCATAACCGCCGCTGACATTGCCAACAAGGCCAGAGGAAAGTTCTTGTTGGCTCCGAACTCGCAATAATTGCCGCTCCTCAATCGCTTCTAGATCCAGGTCCTCCTGTTCGGACTCTCCCTCGTACTCAAGAACGTCGATCGACAACCGGAATGTCAGATAGTGCTTCACTTCAATCCGAGCCTTGACCGTAGAAGCACTTGGTGGATGCTTGAGGCTGCTGCTCCCATAGCCTCCGACGATACCGGAATCGTCCCGACGTGAGAAGGATCCTCCGCTCGGCACCTCATACCCGGGTCGATAATCCATCTCAGGACTATACCCAGCTCCTGAAGAATTCGTTGGCATACTCTTTGATGCTGAATACTCGTATCCCGAGGAGATTGTATCAAGAGAAGGCCAAGAGTACGTCTGCCGAATTTTGGGCGAGTCCAATGGCACTGGTATCGATAATACGAAGGGCTTTGGGAGCGGTTGAGCCGGTTGAAGCAATGGCGAACCGATGCTTGATTCCATGGAGTTTTTGCGTCCGGTCCCACTGGAGCGAGGCGGTGGCACCAAAGAGCCGATATCACCAGTACCTGAGAGGATAGGTGACATTGACTTTGAAGGTGTATTGCTGGAACCACCGATTTCCTTTCTGACACCAAGAGAGGCCACTGGTGAATGTGACCCCTCAGTTCCCGGAGAAACACTAACATCGAAACCCGTCGTCCTTTGTTTCTGTTGCCGCTGCAGGAGTTGTTGTTGTTGTTGTTGTTGTTGTTGTTGTGAAGTGCTGGTGTTGCGCTGACGCTCCTTTTCAGTATCCTTCTCAGTGTATGAAAAGACAGGGCCCAACGATGTTTTGATGGAGCGCGATGGCGCATCTACCGAAGGGATCCTATCAGTGTCGCAAAGATGTCATTTCATGTCAATGAACTATTCAGGTAACGTTCTCATAGATCCTTTTCAATCTGCGCCTTACCTGCAATTCTCTTTCTGCCAGAACTCGCACTTGACCTTTCGGACGCGGATATCCTTTCTCCATGCCCTGTCCTGTCCAGTTGATCGCTGACCAGAATCTGAGCTACCGCTTGCAGTAAATCCAGATACGTCACTCGGCTCTTCGATTGCGTCCGGTCCGGATGTGTGCGACGAGCTGGATTGATGGCTCATCAACCTTTTCAGCATGTACGGCCCTTGAGATGTACTGCTGGTGGGCGGAATATTAGCATGTTGATTGGCGGCGTTCGCAGCCGCTTCGGCATTTTCATACCGCCTTCTCAGAATGTCACACTTTTTGATGTCATGCTGAGTAACCCTTCGCACTGTCAGCACCGCCTGGAAATCGTCAGGGTACCGCATGTTGTCTTCGAGGCGGGGTCTGATATATGATTCCTCTGGGTGAGCCCCAGTGATAATGGCATTTCCACTGGCCTGGATATGACCATGGCAGCCTACGGCGAGCTTATTTGCATTTGCACCACCTGTACCACTTGGGATCTTGTTGAGAATGAGAACGCCAGTTTTAGGACAGGGCACGAGTTGAGAGGTATAAACGTATCCAGGTATTGGGACCATGGAAGGCACTTGAATCTGGACCTGAATCCTGGCGCCAGGGATAATAGCCTTCAAACGGCGTGTGCTCGGAAGTGCTGGTAGGGACATGGATGGTGGCGGAAGAAGGATGGTTGGGTTGGAAGAGATCTCGGATGGAGTTCGTGTCAAGTAGAGCTTGAGAGATTTGCGGATCTGGAATGGAATGGGGGCTCCACCTTGGTGAGGAGTCGAAGACTGCTCCTGCTCAGTATCCTTGCCGAATGCCAAGGAGAATAAACTCGCCGCATAGGAGGAAGATTTGTGGGGACTATCCTGTGCTGGTGCTCCTGTGTCTGCTTTCCTTAGACTATCCTTGATATATTCTTCGTGCTGCGAGGGCAATTTGAAGTCGCCTGCGTACTGCGGCTTCTTGCTCTTGCCTCCAACCAGTTTTCCAAAGACTAGTCGTCATGGAGGAAGAGGTCACCGTTAGTAATGTCCCTTAGAAAAGTCCTTTGATGATCCAATTTATAACATGCTTACCTCCGAGGCTTTTCAGTAGCTTATTGGATCCTGACTGGCTTTTACCCTGGCTACCATCCGCTGCTTTGCTCGGAGACGACAGCGAAGCCTTCGCACCCACAGAGCTCTCATGGGTTTGACTTTGTGATTGTAGATCGCTTCCAGGAAGGATGACATTGCCGTCCTTGTCCACACAATCCCAACGGAAGAGACATTTGGCTTCGAGTTCGTACCAAACCGAACCCATCGAACCCTCGAAACTCTCTGGACGAGCTTCTTGTTTGGTTACAGGCATAAGCCATTCCCAATACCATTCATCAACAGGGTCAGATGTTATCACTACCGGTGTATCAGACTTGGTTCCAGGAAGAGAAGTTGCAGCGGCTCCAGGCGGTGTATTGCTGTGATCCTGGGATGTGGTGGTAGTGCTAGTGCTAGAGAGATTTGGATCCAAGGACACAGTAACTGGAGAGGGTCCCTTCAACTGTCCTTGCTCAAATACTGCTGCAGTCCCCTCAGTCCCAGGCACACTGTCGTTCCTTTCATCAACTTGCTTATCTTGGAATGCCAATGTCATTTTCTTTTCCCACACGGTCTGCCCCCAATGGTGCTTATCAATCTCAAACGAAACCAGGTCCTGCCTTATCCATGAAATGGATTCTTTGAGTCTTAGATATAGCGTCAACGAGACAAAGTGGAACTTGTAGCCATCAAGGTGCGGGATGTTAAGAAGCAGTCTGCCAGAGACGGAAGGTCGACTCACAGAGATCTCAGTCGAGTGCGGTAGGACTGTGATACTGGGCATGTTCTTGGCGGACGGTTTGAGCTGCTGGTGAGGCGGTTGCTTGTTCTTTTGAGAACGCTTGCTTTCAGTAGCGGTTGTTGGTTGAGCACCACTAGATTCTCCGGAACGACTTTTATCTTTTTGCTTCTTGCCGTGATCTTTGATGAAGTTGGTAAGAACACCCCTTCTGCTGATTGTACCCCCACTTCCTGGCGTTGAAGTTTGGACTTTGGATTGAGCATCGACACGAAATGTGGTTGCTTCATTTCCATGCTGAAGCTGAAGTTGTTGTTGTTGACCCATAATTTGGAGTTGACGCGGTGATAGTAGCGACTGACGACGAGGTCTCTCCGTAGTGGGTCTATTTGTCTCGAGTTGAGCGAGTACTGATCCTGTAGATACGGCATCTGATCCAACTACTGGCGGAATCACGGTTGCCCTTGAAACCGATGGATCAATCGCCGAGGCCTTCTTCAAGCTAGGCTCAGTATTGACAATGATAGACTGTGGGCGCGCAAGGTATTGAGTATGGTCATTTCCCAATGTCCCCATTCCTTCAGAATATCTCTGAGGCAACTGTTGATGATCAGTCGGCTCTACTGCTGTACTCTTGTTGTCGCCTTGACTCTCCCTTGCAAGCGTTGAGGCCACAAAGCCGGATAACAAAGGGGACCGTGCTGATGGTGGAACCTGTGTGGTGCGCATGACTGAATGAGAACGTCGAGACGCAGGTAGACTGTTTGCCCGTCTTAAAGGAACGTTCCGATCCATGAACAAACTGTCGTCGTCGGTGTTGCTGAGACTCGGCAATGGTCTAGAATGAAGATTATGAAAAAGCGACCTCCCAGTCGGAAATTGCGAGTGAGGTCTCGGTTTTTGCTGGTGACTGGATACTGGCGATACAGATCCTCGGGATGAATACGTCAATGGAGATGAAGGTGGAGAAGACGAAGATGACGAGAATGTTCCAGGGTCTAACACACCCTCGACACCATCCCCATAACCATTACCATTGTCGTCGTCATCGAGGCTGGGGGAGTCGGGTCCATGAAGGGCAAGCACGCCAGGTCCAAGGAATAGTCTTGGAAGGAGTCCCTCGCCATTGTCCGTGCCTCGTTCCTCTGGTGCGGCTAAGCTGGTCTGCGACGTGAGTGTGGAGACAGACGCAAGAAAACCTCGTTTAGCCTGTTCGTGTGTTTTGCAGTGTTCTCCGAAGGTGATTATGGTTCTGTACTGTCCTTTGCTCTCATCATTATCGTTGTCGTCTTCTTCTTCACAGTTGATGTTGTCGTTGAGGGAGCTCTCGGAAAGGGTTACACCAAGATCTTCTGCTGTAGGCTGAGCCCCTTGATCCTGGCTCGAAACTGATTGTGAGCCATGTGCTGAAAAATTGTCTTCCATTCCGTCGCCAACTGTTGCTGTCAATCCAATCCTTGCACCTCCTGAGAACGTGTAACTCGCAGTGACTATGGGCTCTTTCAAGGTATCCTCACCGGCTTCTCTGACATTTAATTCCTGGATAGTCTCTTCTCCATCACACCTTTCGGCTCGAATTTTCACTCCATCGTCCAAATGAGTACCTGTTGTTGGTTGATAAACTGAAGGTATTACTGAAGACTCTTGGCCCATAGACTCCGCAGCTCGATTTGCTGAGACATATGTGCCCTCCATTCCCTGGATTCTGCTATGTTTGCGTCTCGGCTTAGAGCTTAGACATTCATAAAGGAGGAGCAACAAGAGGGTAAGTTACCACTGTCATTTTAAAGCAGCAGACGCTCGGAGAGAACAGGCTGTAGTGGATACTGTGTTGTGTTACCTGCGAGTTTATTTTACCAGCGGGTTCTTTCCTTCTGAACAAAAACGTACTATCTTTGACCACGAGACCTTCTTTCGTGACGAAGGAGAATAGCTGCGAAGCGGATCAGAATATCTGCAAACTGTGTAGGGTTGAGACTACTCTAAGAACAGCCAACATGTAAGAATACCGTACAGCGGATGAGGGAAGAAGAGATGATGATAATGGTGGTGATGATGGAAGAGAGGAGGGAGTCGTGCTGAGAATGTGTGTATTCAACTGTTAGAGGAGCAGAAAAGAAGGAAAGAGGGGAAGAAGGAAAAGAGCGGCAGTCTGAGAGCGAAGGTCAGAGACAAATGTATATGCACCCAATGCATGCTGGGGCAAAGGACGATCAGTGCAACCTCCTCTCCCCTTGCATGATTCTCGTTCCTTGTCTACCCCCTCTTATCCCTAAGCGAACATCGTTTGTGTTTGTGCTTTGAGCACTTTTTTTTGGTCGCCAACCAGCGCGCTAAACGGCGTTCCCTCTTCCATGCCTCTCTCGGTTCAACTTCTTGCTCTGCTCTCTCTCTCTCTCTCTCTCTGCATACACCGGAACATCTGCCATCTATCATTAAACAACCCTGGGCGGGCCACTTTAAAGGCGCAGACGATCTCTGAGCTGTCCGCTGTTTAGTATTCCATGTGTGCTTGTGTGTACTGTGTGTATCGAAATGTTGTGCCTTTTATTTTTTATTTTTCTGCCAAGCAGCAATGCAACAAGTGACAACGGCAAAATAATCAGGGGGTGGAGAAGGGCGAATATATCGAGGAGTCGGATGTGAGTACCAGGAGGGTTTCTTCCCAATGGAGCGTTACCAGAGTCCTTCTTTCAGTTTGTTTGAGCACTCTTTTTAACTTCATGCTCAAAACGCGTATGAGATGGATGGTGAGTGGCAAGACCTGGCTGGACTAGCAGTCTTTTCAACTCGATTGGTCGAGTCGACGGTGAAAAAAAAAGGGGGTTGCATGAGTGCACTCAAAGTGGAGCGAACCCGGCTGCAAGGCAACAACCAAAACGGCTATATAGAGCCAGGAGACTGGACCAGTCATCGCCTGCACAGGATGGGGGGGGGGGGGTTTTCTTCAACACATCCTCACATTGCACATCAAGTGTCGTTTCGGCCCAATTGGTGTGTGAGCCACCCCCACAAAAATCCACCATGTGCACGGCCGGTGTGACAGAGGTTGGTCGCTGTGCGTGAATATGGCACATATGCACTCCACCCCTGGCTGCGATCAAACAATGACGCTCTCCTTGACCATTTTGCGCTGTAGGTCCTCACGAAGACTGCCCAATAACACATTCTCATAGCCAACAGACAATGCTCGGATGTTGTATGCAGGTGTATTTGTTTCAAGTTTTGGGTTATCTACAGGGCTGTCAAAAAGACAATGACAATACAGGATTTCTACATGTAGCTGCCAGATTCGTGGGCAGTTGGAGTACCAGCTCGCATCGATGGTGGCAATCGCGAACTATTTGATTTCTTGATCGAGGTGGGGTACCTGTTCGAATCTGAAGGATCACGCTCGCTTGGCAAGCCAGTGTTGGCGGAAGTTCGAGACGACTGGCTATTCACAGAGCCGGACCTGCTGACGAGACCATGTGACAGGGCACGTGGTGGCCTGGCTGCGGGGGTTGTCGATGTGTGAGATCTCTTGACACCCGACTGTGCGGGCCGAACAGCAGCCTGTTGGTATACTGGACGAGGGGCTTGGGGAGGGACGGTGTCGAGTGTCGAGGCTGTAAGCGACGGAACGGAATAGTCGGTAGTGTCTTGGAAATCGTCTTCGTATCGGGCAATGGAGTCTTCAATGGGTTTCTCGCTATCGAGGTCCGGCGAAGCAGTGTTCTTTCTTGTGGAAGCACGACGGGCTGGGCTTTTCTCGGGGAAGGAAGGCTGCTGCTGCGTGCGCTTCAAGCTACCGGAACGTGCTGCACCTACATTCTCATCGAACCGAATACCACCGTTGCTACCGTTACGCGAATGTTCTTGACGTTCTTCAGGGACTGCACGTTTGTTGACTTCATTGGCCTCGAGTCGCGATTTGGCGGCTGCTTCGGCGAGGCGTGCGTTACGACCAATTTCATGATGAGCAACTTCCTCCAATGGCTTGCGGCTATCCGAGACCTGCTTGGACGGTGCGTTTCCTCCTTTCTCATTCATACCCTTGCCTCCAGGCGCGATGCGGCCGGCCTCGATCGCATCTAGATTGTCGCCCTTCTCAGTGTCAAGTCGGAACTTTTTTCGAAGCTGTGCCCGCTTCGCGGTCGCGAAACCGATCGCAACCAGGAAAGCGAACAGGAAGGCCGAGTAGAGCACAATGCCTGTGGTGGGATTGAAGCCACCTACTTTGGAAGGGTTGCCAAGAAGATCAGTGTCACCTTTTGTCACTGGTAGCGAGTCGAAGCTAGAAATTGGGCTGACGATAGGAGTTGCAATTGTGGTGGTGATGGTGGTGGTGGTGGTTGGGGTTGACTTCCGAGCCTTTGCTGTTATCACCGTATCAGACATGGTGGAGAGCTACAGACTAAGATCTGGTGGCGTGAGGGCAAGAGGGATGTTGTCGCTGCACAGTAGAATGGGATGCTGAAAGGCAAAGGTGATGCGACAACAACAGTGTGCCACAGCGAGGTATGGGGGGGAGGGCAGGAGAAGAGACAAAAAGTGCTTCTCAAGTCAGCGTCCGGAGGTTTATATATTGAACTGATGTGGAGCCTGTACGACGATCCAAGAACAGGGACCAAATTGAAGCACAGGGGCCTTTGGGCAAATGGGATTTGAATATTGGTCGGACAGGTCGGACAACAAAACAGAGTTCAAAGCGTATGCAGGAGATGAGGAAGAGGGGGAGGGAGGCGTAAGAAATTTAATGAAGTGATATACTAAGCAGAATGCCTCCTTCTCTAGCGCTGATGCCTTTGGAGAAATCGCCAGATTGGAGTGAACAATGAGCCAAGGCTGAAGAAGACGGTGGTTGTGAAGGGAGGAGGGGGGAGGGGGGAAAGGGAAAGGGCAAGGGAAAGGGAAAGGGAAAGGGAAAGGGAGGTACGTG
>Ga0247824_10000590_pt1 | contig 18344 bp, 20 predicted proteins | sample 13C_PalmiticAcid_FD_194412 | JGI IMG/M metagenome (GOLD analysis project Ga0247824, IMG submission 194412) | Soil microbial communities from agricultural site in Penn Yan, New York, United States - 13C_PalmiticAcid_Day48 | ecosystem: Environmental > Terrestrial > Soil > Agricultural land... | reverse complement strand
CCCAAGCCCTGTCCAGTACCGGCGTGTGCCGCCCCTGGATTGCAGCCTGCGACCCTTCCTGCCGCCGCCCCTCTTCCCGGGTCCTCTGGATGGCTGCTTGGTCAAACAAGAGTTGCCTTGATCCAGGCTGCGCGGGAATGGGGATCAAGAAATACTTTGTTTGTTGGTGCAGTGTTCCGTGATGCACTCGACAACGAACAAGTAGTATTCTGTACTGGGGAGAAGGGGACAGTCAATGGCGATGCAACAGGGATGCTCGTCGAGCTGTCGAAACACCGCAATGCAGGTGATGCCAGTCCCAAACCGGGGCCCCTTCTTCGATCCGGCTGTTTAGGGGTTCTTTCGCTTGGCCTCTGTCCGCGGTCTCGCGCAAGAGCCCGCATTGGCCGGGCCGTCCTGATCCAGCAAATCTGCCAAAAGGCTGTCTGGAACAAGGTTGCACGGACAGCTTTGCTACTTTCCGTTTCCGAGGCTGTCGCTCCCCTTCTCCTGTTGACACCACAGCCTCTCTTGCTCGCCAGGTCTGCGGCTAACCATCATTCGTTTCCGGCACAGACTGCCTCGCCCTTCTCTCCCTTCGCGCGGTCGAAGGTCATTCATTGATTGGCCTATTGCCACCAAAGTCGTTCTTTTCATGTTTGTTCTGACCCAGCTGGCGCTGTGTTACACGCTGGTCCCTTTCGTTCTCTTTCCTCATTGGCATAGATTGCGTTCGCTCGCTGTTTGCCACGGATACACACACCAACCCGTTCCACGACCTTCAGTTTGAACCTCGGGCTCGCTCGTTTGCGTTGCCTCGTCGCCCCTACCCGAACGCAAGGAGCCTTGATATTACGCCGTCGAACCCTCCGACGAGGGGCCCAATCCATTTACGATCCTCGACCTGGTGGGAAAGCTTTGTGAAGACGACTCGCTCTTGTCAAAAAATCCGCCCATGTCATTCAGGGCGTGGTCGAAGCCGGGAGGATCTCTGAGAATCTGACAAGAGCAAGGAAATCCCCAAGGTCTCGCATGGGTTGTGGTGCAAGCAGTATCTACTAAATGAGTTCTCAAGATGGGAGAAACATGGATCGACCAGGGCCAGGATCCGTTCAGAGGGCAAGAGAGCGCGCCGCCGCCGGACTGCCCAGGGACGCCATTCCGCCAGAAGAACCACAAATAGCTCGGCCTTCCGCCCTTCGCCAGACGGCCGCGGGACCGAGTTCTGGACTACCACGGGGCGTACGGCCACAGGCGCCCTTTCCGTTGCAGACAAAGGACGGGCAGATCAGCGTGCCCATCTCGAGACCAGCACCCGCTCCCCAATGGCCCTTGCAGGAACCCATAGCCGCCCCTGCGCAGGTCGACGGCGAACCATTTCAACCTACACCTGGAAGGTCACAACCGCCCCAACGACCTCCGCGCCCGAGCAGGGTGCCTTCGATCTTGGACGCTTCGAAGGTGCAAGACCACACACCACCGTTTCAGTACAGGCCCCGGTCGGGGAGGGAATCTGCCGGCCAGGAGTTGCTCGCAGTGCCGGAGACACCCTCCAGTGCCTCACGGCCATCCACTTTATCATCCGTTGGCTCGATACCCGACTTTCCGCTCCCAATACAGGGACCGGCAGCCCCCGCGCGACGAAGTGTCAATCTCGGACCGCCGCCATCAGCAAGGCGAGGCGCTTCGTCCTTCTACTCCAACGCCTCATTCGTCTCCCCGATCCCCGAGGAAAGCCCACGATCTCGATCCCATGCGTCGTTCGCGTCGAGTGCCGCGATGCCAGATAACTGGGGGTCGCCATCGCCTGGACCAAGCCCCGATTTCCCGGATCCTATCTATGGTGAAACCATAATGGAGGAATCGGCATATGGAGACGACGACGCGGAGGAGAGCCGGTTAGTAAGAAGCGCAAGCATAGGGAAAAGAGCGAAGCCTACGCTGGTGACTGCAGCGCTTCCGCGGGGAGCGGACACCGGAAACCGGGGCCAGCGGCCAACACCACAACCTGTCCAGGGTTCTCGGGACGGGGCAGGCTTCGTGGAGCACTCGAGCTCTTCAGGCACGATCCCGACAGCAATGAGATTACCGATCGGCATGGCCATGACCCAGGACACCATGCTCGACGCCTATTCCTCCGCGAGCGCAGACGATCCGTCGACCGCGTCTCAACGCACCACGCCCTCGCCGAACCCAGCCGCTGCCGGCCGCGCATACAGCCGTTTGTCAGCGATACGGCGGCCACCGCGCCTGGACATCGACGCGGTGCGCAAGGCCGAGGCGAGGGGCAGTCTGACGAGCCTGCCAGATCTCATCCGGCGCGCGACGAGACTGGCTGCGAGCCTGGAGAAAGGGCGGAGACCGGCCAGCCGGTTCGACGACCTCGACGACTTCCCCGACCACGCGTATGATGGCGAGAAGCACCGGTCGGGTCTCTCCGACATGCTCGCCGCGTTTCCTCCGCCGGCACACCTGGCACCGACCCAAAGCCGCCGCAGCTTCCGGGACAGCATCCGAGAACAGGTCCAGTCGTGGCCTCTCCCTCTTAATTTTAATCGCACCCCCAACACCTCGCAGGAGGCTGTCCCCAACAGCGAATCGGACGGATCGGGCCGGAAACGCGGGCGCAGATGCTGCGGCCTCCCTCTCTGGGGCTTCATTCTCGTCCTGGTCGCTGTGTTGATCCTCGTCACCGCTGCAGTGGTCATTCCGGTGGAATTCTTCGTCGTCCGCAAGCAAAACGGAAACAACTCGGCACAGCAGGAGCTGCAGCAGTGCCGGCAACAACTCACGTGTGCCAACGGCGGCACCAACGTGGTCAACCAAGGGGTCTGTTCCTGCAACTGCATCAACGGCTTCACCGGCGTGGACTGCACCGTGGCTAACGACACGGGCTGCACAACGATTGCATTGACCGGCTCGGACAACAGCAATAGCAACAACGTCACCATCGGAGACGCGATCCCCCGGCTCATCCAGCAAGCGCAAACCAACTTCTCCATCCCCCTCTCCGCCAACGCGGTCCTCCCCAAGCTCGAGCGCGAAAATCTCAGCTGCTCCGCCGAGAACGCGCTCGTGACCTTTGACGGCCGTGCGACGCGGCAAAGCCCCGTGCAGCCCGACACCGTCAACGCCGCCATCGTCGACGGCGTGCTGTACACGACCATCACCATCGTGCTCGCGCCCCTCACCACCTTCACCCTGGGCGCCGCGCTGCCCACGGTCCCGGCCGCCGGGGGCGGGGCGGGCACGGGCTTCACGACGAGCATCACGTCCGGCTTCGCCACCACCATCTCCGTCAGCCGCCAGCCGCCGCCATCTACCACCACCCGCGTCCCGACGTCGACGAGCATGGTCACGACCACCATGACCATGTCGTCGGGCGCGCCGATGCCGACCGCGAGCTTCGCCGTCTCCGAGGACGTGCTCGATTTCGCGCGCGTCGCGGTGCTGTACATCTTGCAAGAGGACAGCCTCGCCGACGCCGAGACGGCGCAGATGACGCTGCAGAAGTTCCTCGGCCCCGGCGGGGTCAGCGTCGACGCGGCCCGGAACGTGACGGTCGGCGGCGGTCGGTCGGTCGATCTCGTCAACTTTGTTCTTGATATGGGCGGTTCCAACGGCAGGGTTGGCGGCAGGACCTCTAGCTCCAGGGCGGCGGCACGGCGAGGTTCAGGTTGGGTGGGAGGAGAAGCCGCCGTGGAGGTTGGTGCGCTCAACCACCACCACGGCCGACAACAACAACAACAACGGAGGAGACCGCGGTGTTTGCATATGATTTGATGCTGAGGCATGAGCCATTCATGGGATGAGCGTTAATGGGATGATTTTATGGGAATTTTGGCAGGCACACGCACTGCTCTAGGTTGAATAGTTACGAACTTGGCTGCCATTCAAGGGGATATTTTTGGGATGGAAACTTTACGATTGAGAGGGGGGACAACTCGCAACAGGGAATGCGACTCTTTTCGCACCACATACCTATCTTCATTTTATTTGTTGTATATTACAAGTGCTCACCGGTGCGCGAGGCGCCAGGCGTTCTCCTTGGGCCGCATTCTCAGACAGACATTGTCCCAGTCCCAGGAGTATGGGCAGGGGAGGGGGTCGGATTGGAGGGATGGACTCGATGCTTTGTTTAGATGGTTCTTCAGGATCCCATGTATCAATTAGCATCACTTTAACCCTACCAGATGTTGCTTGTGTTCATTTGCTAAGGCAACGTCGGTTCTTGTTTCTTTCTCATCTCAGTGTCGGCCGCGCAGACAGAGACCGCAAGGCCAACATGTTGGTCTGTTGGTTCGAGGTGGTTGTGGCCTGGTCCACAGGGCCTCAGACTCTTGACCCATTACCGAAACCGAGTTCACAGATACGATCGGCTTGTGGGATTGTCGGTCGCGTGCGTCGGACTCGGCGTCCTCTCAACAGTCCGAGACAAGCAAGGGGACTGAGAGGGGGAGAACAAGGTGCCCAATCTGGCCGGTGTCCCCATCCATCTTCAAGGATTCTGACTGGAGCGGGGTTCGGGGCGTCGGCAACCTTGGAGACCGTGCTCCATTTTCGAAGGTGGGTTTGATGGAGAGAAGAATTGAAAATTTGCTGGAGGCGTACCCTTGGTCGGAAATCAATGCAAGAAATGCTGTCTGACCTGGTCGCGTCAAAGGCAACAACAAGTGCTGGGGAGCGGTTCTTGTTGTTGAGCTGAAACATGTTGGCGGTTTCCAGATTGGAATGCGACCGTGCCAGACCATGCCTTGTTGGTTCTGGTCATTTGGCGCCGTGGCACGTAGAGTGGGGTAATTTGACCGCCTCAGGCCGCGATTACGTAGGTCTGGCGCTTGACAAGCTCTCCCTGTCCAAGAAGACCTGCTGGCACCCTTGTGATGCTGACGCCACCCACCAGCTGTTATCGACGCCCCGGGACGTCCGGGACCGCAACAAAGACAACCACACCACACCACCTTCTCATTACCGACACACATTCCATTTACCGCACTGATCTTCCAACTACCGGCCCAGACCAAACATCATCTGTTTCCTTCGTTTGACCAAAGAACACGACCGAGTACCATCAACACACGCACCTGATTGACGACTCTCCTTCGATCCGCACTTAGATGACCATTTAGAACGTCAGCACCATGCTGCTGAAGCCCCTCACGGTTGCGGCGGGCCTTTTGGCCGTCCCAGCTGCCCAAGCTTTCCTCATCCCTCCCGAGGTCAGCGACGCCGATATCCAGATTGCCAACACCATCGAGAGCATCGGCTCGCAAGTTGCCGACAGCCAGGTCGTCAACGTAGAATGCCCCGGCTGCCCCATTTCGGTGCAGGGCAAACGTGGCAAGAACATCCAGCTCAAGATCGATCGCCCGAGCCATCTCGAATTGGCCTTTTCCATCGACCACCTGTCCGACCATGACCGCCTGCTCGTCAACGGCTTCGAGATGTATCCTTCGGGCGACCCGCTGCACGAGACGCTTTCGGCGCCACAGGTTGTCGACCGGAGGGAGAAGGATAAGAGGCACTACCGGGAGCATGACCACCACGACGACGGACACCGCAAGCGCCCCCACCATCTCGCGCCCCAGCCGCAACGGCTAGGGTTTGGCCTGCACGTCGGTCCGAGCAAGAAGGACACCGATGGCCAGTTTGAGCTCGTCGAGGTTGAGCTTCAGATCATCGAGGTTGGCGTTGCCTTTATTGACGGCATCCCCAGCGTCAAGGTCAAGCTCATCAAGGACGGCGAAGGCCGTTTGCTCATGTCTCAGATCGAGAAGAGTGAGCCCAAGTTTTTGGATCACCCCAATGGCGACGCGAAGGAATGCACGACCATGCTGTGCAAGTGGCTGGCCATTGCACGGGAGAAGCTCAAGGGCTTCAAGGGCTTTGGACACTGCCACGGGATGAAGGGCGGCATGAACCCCCATGGCGCTGGCGAAGCTCCTCACGGCCACCCTCACCCTCAACCCCCTCAACCCCATCACCCCCACGATCCCGCTGCTGGCCACTGGCCGCCTGCGCCGTACCAGGAGCGCCGGTGGGGCAAGCTCTTCAAGTACATCGCCGCGCATATCCTTCTGCCCGTTCTCATTGGCATCGTCGCTGGTGTCAGCGTCAGCTTGTAAGCTTCTTCCTCCCGCATCATTAATTGGGCGTCCTCGCTAACCAAGATTTACAGGATCGGCATGGCAGTAGGGACCGTGATCGTCTCCGTCTGGCGCACCTTCTTCCGCCGTCGCAGCGGTCATCGCCGTCATCACTCTGGACACGCTCACCACAAGGCTGCCCGCAAGGAGGCCGCCGTTTCTGAAGAGAAGTCTGGCCTGATCGAGCACCAGGACCCGCCCCCGTCGTACGAGGAGCAAGAGACTGTGAAGACGTCGCAGGTCTAGTTCAGGGAATTCCAAAAGGAAGTTGGCGAAAGGAAGCAGTGTACGACTACGAAAAGACAGCGAAGTTTTGCTTGGACGTGAACAATGCAGCAGGCGTTTAGGGGCATTATTGGTTTGGAGGTTGGGGCAGGGATCGGACAGCACTGTGGACATCGAGTCCCTTGTGTGATCCCTAGACACTCCTTTTGGCATTTGGATTGGTTTCTCTACTGGTTTCGTTCCTTGAAATACCCAGAATACCCCCACATTCCTTGAGCACTGGATACATAGAAAATATGGCACCACTTTCCTAGGTCAAAAAACCCGAAGCTGTAGTACTGCAGCACGGCAGAGTCAAAACTATCTTGCCTTTTGCATTGCCATCGCATGGTCATGGTCTGGGGTCATTCCCTCAAGGAGAACAATGAGGGCGAAACATGGCACTGACACGGCCCACTTAACGGTGTTGCGAAGAGTGTGCCAGCGTAGAATATCGGCCGGGACGGGGTATACAGCAGAGCTGAAGCTCGTATTCCAAACTCAAAGTCCATAAGACGCCATCGCGTGAAGCAGGAAGACTACAGAAAAGGGACACTTGCAGGTGGGAAGTCTGGTGTAATCAGCCGCTTCCGTCGATCAGCCTTGCATACCAAGGACTGCCATATCTGCACGAAGCCGCGAATAAATGCAGGAGAGCATGGCAGGCTTGGAACGGGACCGTATTCGGACGAGGAATGGCCACAGAATTGGAGGGGACTGTGTGGGGACGGACGGACGGAGCTCCGGGTTCCAGTTCCCGCGCCCGTGGAGTCTCCTCTTCGGCTCGCTCCGTGGCAGTGGGCCGCCGTATGGGCCGCATCTTGCATGCCCCACCAGAGATTATCGCTTGACTCTCCGCCAAGCACTCCCCGCCTTTAAAACCGGCAGAAAAAAAGCTGGGATCTCGGAGGTTTGGAGACGGCCGACTTGGTGGTACTATCGATATCTCCGCGCAAACACGTTGTATTTCGACCATATTCACACCCATACTTGCGGTCGGATTCCCCAACTCACATCAACAATGGCCAAGTCTTCCAAAAAGAGAGAGCGCTCCGACGAGGATGTCGTTGACAACCACGACGCCAAGCCCATCGTGAAGAAGAGCAAGCTCGACAGCACCGGCAAGGCCGAAGTCACCAAGAAGAGCTCCAAGACGAAGGAGGCCAAGACTGAGGCTGCTGCGGTTGACGAAGCACCCAAGGCCAAGAAGGAAAAGAAGGAGAAGAAGGAGAAAAAGGACAAGAAGGAAAAGAAAGAAAAGAAGGACAAGAAAGAGAAGAAGGAGAAGAGCAAGGATGTAGACGCCGCGGCCGAGTCGGCCGAGCCCGCGCCAGAGCCCGCGACTGAGGAAGCCGTCAATGGCGACGCCAGCACCGACAAGAAGAGCAAGAAGGCAAAGGACGACAAGAAGAAAGACAAGAAAGACAAGAAGAGCAAAAAGAGCAAGGCCGCCCCCGCCGCCGACGAGCCCGAAGAGCAGGCCAAGCCCGACGCCGACGATGACGACACCGCCGCCGCCAACGGCAACGGCAGCAACGGGAAACAGAACCGCTTCATCTGCTTCGTCGGCAACCTCCCCTTCACCGCGACCGCCGACGCCGTGCGCGCGCACTTTGCCTCGCTGCAGCCGACGTCGGTGCGCCTGCTCACGCAGCGCGACGACCCCTCCAAGTCGCGCGGCATCGCTTTCGTCGAGTTTGGCGGCTACGACCACATGAAGACGTGCCTCAAGAAGTTCCACCACACCGACTTTGACGACGGCAAGTCGGCGCCGAGGAAGATCAACGTCGAGCTGACGTACGTGTTTTTCTTTCTTTTCTTTCTTTCCCTCTCTTCTACATGTGGATGACCCAGACTGACCTTTGTGTGCGTGTGAAACAGCGCGGGCGGAGGTGGCAAGACGGCCGCGCGGCAGGACAAGATCAAGGCAAAGAACGCCAAGCTCAACGAGGAGCGGGCGCAGCGGATGAAGCGGGAGGAGGAGGCCAAGTACGAGAAGGCCATGAAGACGGGCCAGACGCAGGAGCAGCGGGAGGAGGAGTCGATACACCCGAGTCGGAGGGGGAGGGTTCCGTACGGCAGGAACTGAGCGGGATACTTTCTGATCGAGGTCTGGGCGACGGATGGATGGGGGGTGGTGGAAGAGTACCGACATGGTTCATGCTCGTGCTGTTGCGCAAAAGATACCCACTTTCTAAAGGATGGATAGATTTCGTTCTTACCATGCCATGTCACTGGAGAGAAGATGGTCAAGGAAAAGGGAACCGTCTTTCGCATTCAACCGTGTAATCGTCACGTATACCGCTGAACATCAAGTCTGCCCCCTTCCACCAAGCTCGCTCGCAGACACGACATGAGAGGAAACAAAAAGAAAAAAGAAAAAAAATTGCAAGAGATCTCTGCCAGCCAACCATGCAAAACAAGCTACCCTGCGGTGTGAAATTAAACCTGCCAATTGACGGAGCAGCAAGTGACTGTGCGGTGCAAGACGATGGTCATCCCCAGAGCCAGGCAGCATTGCCAGGTAAACTTGCCAAAGACGATGAAATTGCGAGCGATTAGGGAACAAGCATCCCAGCCATATGTTTCTCCCACGGCCAACGCGCCACAAGTTCCGTCCTCGGTTCGCAGAATCTGAGCAGGATAACCCCAGCCATGGCGTCTACTATGAAGAGGAGCCTTCGTCTCGAGCGCCGATCCAAAAGCGCCTTGGGGCAGGCAGGGTGCGGTAGGGTGAAAAGTAGAGATCTCTCCGTTGGGTATAGATGGTGCTGTGCATTACGGGGTCGTTCGTCGTTCGTAGGGTAGGGAGGCTTGTCTGTAAGGCCGAGGCATTACAGAATCAAGCACTTGGAGGACTTCTTCGCCGGCTTGCTATTTGCCGCCTTGCCGGGGTCAAGCACGGCTCTGGGATAGTGTGTCAGCAGTTGGAAGAGAGACAAAACCAACCAAGCAACGACTCACCGGATGGCGTTGTCGAAGACGTTCTTGAGACCCAGCTGTGTCAAGGCCGAGCATTCGACGTATTTGTAGGCACCAATCTCCTGGGCGCGTTTCGAGCCCATCGCGTACGTGATGGGAGCCGCGCGGCCTTGAGCCAGCTTGTCGATCGTCTCCTGGTCGTCCCGCTTGTCGAGCTTCGTGCCGACCAGGATGATGGGGACACCAGGCGCATGGTGTGAGATTTCTGGGTACCACTGCGCACAGGGGGTCAGATCCTGTCCATGCATTCTCCATTTTTTGTGTGGTTGGGACTGTCGCGACTACTAACCTTGGCCAGGACGTTGTCAAACGAGGGGGGGCTGATGAGGGAGAAGCAGATGAGAAAGACGTCAGTCTGGGGATATGACAGCGGCCGCAGTCTGTCGTAATCCTCTTGTCCAGCGGTATCCCACAGTCCCAAGCTAATCGGCTTCTGGTCGACTTGTACGCTCGCCGAGTAGTTGTCGAACCTGGGATGCAGCGTGTTAGGATTCGGCTGACATTAAGTTGCAGGGGTACACATACACCGTGGGGATGTACTCTCCCGGGAATGCGTTTGTTGTGTAGGAGATGAGCAGGCATGTCTGAAGCGCAGCTTGTCAGCTCGCAAGGTCTGAGGAAACTGCGTGGAGGACGAATGTTCGTACCTTGCCGACAGCACCGTCACCTGTGACGACGCACTATGGGAGCAAAACAGCGGTTAGCCTGTGCCATGTGTTGTCCTCCCCGCTGATCGCCAACTTTGGAAATGGGAACTGGCGATGGGGGGGTCAATGTTTCGGCGGTCACGAACCTTGATCGATTGGACCGCAGACATGGTTTACGGCAATGTGCTGTGCAAGTAAAGAAAAACTATTCTGCACTTCTGGAATCGGCAACTAGCAGTCGAACCGGCGATGTCCTTGGTGTTATCGGTCGGCGTCGGGAGGTTGGGAGAAGGCAGGAGCCGGGTTGCAGGGTTGGAGGAGGCAGGAGGAGAAAGCGCGGGAGAATTGCCCTGCCGAGTTGGCCCACCGCCTTGCGGCCTTGGTTGACTGGACGGGTGATGGGGGGGTTTCGAGGTTTAGGCCGGGAAGCGGGATGCAAAACTGCACGCAAGGTCAGAAGAACAACGCTGACGACAATCCAGAAATGCTTTTGGTGCCGGGTGCGAGGCTGCGTGAAATGCGAATGTTCGAGTGCAGTGCAATGAAAGGTGGGAAACAGCCCGGAGCAGTGAGGACCGGGTGGGCAGCAAGGCGAACGGTCTCCAAATCGGGATGGTCGACGACGAACTCAGGAACCTCTTGGCACTGTGTAGAAGCATCTGTCGCTGTCCACTCGGGCTGCTTCAGGGCACCAGTGGCGTGCCTGCTGTGCACGGCGGCGGCTCGGGAAGGCGAGCGGCGGGGGATTGCAGTGGAGCGGTGTCTTACTCGCACGGCGCACCACCCTCTTGGCGGCGCCATGTCCTGTTCGGGGTTGGCGGTTTCGCTGCTGGGAGCGAGTCACTGGCAGCCAGGGGTCATCTCTGACACCTTTGGCGTCAACCACTCCGGGACAGTTGAAACGATTGGGGGGGAGGGGATGTACCACGGCCGCCGGCAAGAGCACCAACAAGACTCGAGGCGACTCCATGAGCCGGCACAACTGCCTTGGCCGGCCGACCACGGCTCCGTGATCTGCGTCCGGGAACAAACACATGTCATCCCTGTCGCGAGCTCCGGGTTCAAAAAACATCGGGGGACTGGGATGGCATTGGGAGTGGAAGTGGCAGGACATACATCTGCAAACTTGCCTCACTCGCCTGTCTGACGAGTAAGGGGACGGCCACAGACAGGTGGTGAGTGAGGACCCAATAACACGTGCTTCGAGATGCCAAAGATGGTGCTTCAGGCCTAAACACGGTTCCGGTGACTGGCAAGGGTTGGAAATGGTTCTGGCTAAACGACTGGGGACTGATAAAGTAGCTTAGGAGCCGCTTTGCTTTTTAAAACAAGTGGAGGGCAGGTGGGCAAGGAGGGAGAGCCGGAGATCCTGAGTGGATGGACGATCTGCCATACATCTATCTGGGCCGTCCTGTGGAGGCCCTCAAGCAACGCCTGACGAGCTGGCCCAGCCCGGGGAAGCCTTACATTGCTCGGTCCTCGACCAGCACAGCGCTGCATACGTTGTACTTCGAGGAGGGTGGGTGAGGGGGCCAGGTCGGTGGGCTCTGTTCAGAACCACTGAGTCACCGTGAGGCGATCGATGTACGAAGTGGTTTCAGCCAGCCAGACAGACATGTTGTGTCTCTGGTCATCTCATGTTCGCGGGGCAGATTCTGAAAGTCGGATGATTGGTGTCGAGGCCGGCGAACTCGGGGTCCAGGCGCCGTTACATTTGAGGCACGTCTGTAACGAAGATGCTCTGGTCATGCAGCCTATGGGAGGGCCAAGGCGACGCTGCGCGCGGGTAGAACGGCCCAGCAGCTGGCCCATGGCAGAAACACCCGCTCTCCTGATTTGTCTGTTTCAACAATCAAGCCTGTGACAGTCCCGAAGCGGCCGTGGGCGCCGGTCCATCTTTCTCGCCGGCGAATGGGCGAACAACTTTGGGTTCATCCCGACATGCTGCCAACCTCGCTTGCATCTGCACGCTGTGATGCTCCGACAACTCACGCAGGGATCTGGCTGCGGAGGAGAAAAGTTGTCTTCAGAACTACGTCGCCATCCCATTAAACTAGTTCAATGCCATGCTCTTCTAGAAGCCAAGGTGTTCAACCGGTCGTTTAGCTGTAAAGGAGCGGCCGAGACAAGTTGCAAATGGAATCAGGGCAGCTGCAGGGCATGCTGTGCAGGATGCTCAGCTCTATCGAGCCCGTATTCGACCGAGTCCTATTCCGTATAGTGAGACAGATGGAAATGATGCAGAGAGTCAACGGCCCGAGCTAAAAATAAAGCATCGCCGCAGGTGTTACCGTGGTATACAAGCATCTGAGGTCAGATGCAGCGGAACAGGAGGGTTGGGGGTTCTCGAAAGCGAAATGTGAATTCCATCGAATGGCGGGATGAAGGGTGGGGGGATCCTAGCTCAACCTTATCGGTTTTATCAACGAGAGCCCCACCTTAATCTGGAACCGAAGTACACAATCACAACCACGCGAGCACCTTGCGGGCGCGTCATAGCTGACCAGGGCAGAGCGAACCTCGACAGCTAAACGGACTCGGACGCGACAGCTGGACAATGGCCATTATGCGGACATAACAATCTACACTCACAAACACTCAAACCGCAAATTGCCCAGCATGGTTCGCGAAAGCCGGCGACCAGACGCGACGCCAACACGACGGGCCTCGACCGCAGAACCATTGGCCTCGATCAACCGGCGGTCCATCCTCAGAACACCCGGGAGCCAAGGACGCGGCCTGGCACGCTCCCAGGGTCTCTCGGCATCGGGCAGGAAGATAGCACCCCCGACCGCGACACCACATGCGCGCGCCGCCTTCCGAACCATCGACTCGCGCCGGGCCGCCATCTTCACGCCGCACCGCGCCCGCCGGAAGAGCTTGCGCGAGGTGCGCGACTCGCCCCGGGACTTTCTCCTCTCCCTCGGGCGAGTACTGGCGCGCAACACCGAGGTCATCACCACGTCCTCCTCGTCGCCCGGTGACGAGGAGAAGTCGCCTGGGTCAGATGGCGCCGACGAACCGACGCTGGGCGCGCTTAGCGTCGACTACGATGACGACGACGAGGAGCTTCCGAAGCGTCCGCGGCTCTCGCTCCCTATCGGCGAGGAGGACGACGACGACAGTGACGATCTCCAGCCGCACCGCTCCGTGTTGATCGACGACGAGAACTTCACCATGCAGTCGATCGAGATGCCGCGTAGGGCGCTCAGCGAGCAACCGAATGGTCGCTTCTCGATGGGCAGTGTGCGGATGAGCGATTACTTCAACACGAATGATATGCTGCACAGCGAGGATATTGGGGTCGACTCGGGCTTCTTCCCCCCGCCGGCTGTGCTGGACGAGAACAACATTACGATGGGGATAGAGGAGCTCTCATCCCCGGAACGGTAACATTGACTGGTGAAACAAAGTTGTTAGACAAGAGGCTGACCTAGCTGCAGGCTTGACTCTGATGGTGATCGACGTGGCTTGGGCCGCGAGAGCGACTTTGGCATCGACATACCCCTTGGAGACGTCAACGAGAGCACGTTTATGATCGCGCCCCAGGTGGAGGAGTCCCCAGATCGGCCGATTGTTGCCGACGCCGAATTGGAGTACGGCGACTTTGCGCCTCTTGTTGACCAAAGGAGTGACGACTTCGATGACGACGATTTGTTGGGAGGGGTGCCCGACTTGGAAGAAGATGACGTGAGAGGCCATCACGACGGCCACCACGAAGAGACAGAAGTTGAAACCTTGACTACGAGGCGGGTCGAGATGCGCGGGTCAGCGAAGAAGACCATCAAAGTGTCCAAGTACGGCATCGAGTATCCTTCTCTTCCGCCAACAGTGGTACGACGACTCGCCCAGAACTTTGCAAAGGCCAGCGGGGCAAAGGGGAAGATCACGCCCGACGCCATGAAGACCATCATGCAAGCTTCAGATTGGTTCTTCGAGCAGCTGGGCGAAGACTTGCAGGCGTACGCAAAGCACGCCGGGCGGAAGACGATTGATGAGAGCGATGTGCTCACCCTGATGAAGAGGTATGGTACAATCTATCATTGGGTATCTTGAATAATGTTTTACAAGGCTGACGACTTCCAGACAACGTCAGATCAACCCAAATACCACACCGTTCGCTCTCGCGCAACGGCACCTCCCGAGGGAGCTGCTCCAAGAATTGCGCATGCCACCCCCAGTGGCGCCAAAGAGACGCCGCAAGGCGAAGGGCGGAGCGGAGGACGAAGATGTCACCTGAGCGTTGGAGAGAGCTGGTTGAACATCATTACCAATTCTTGTTCAAGCGAACACGCCGGGTTATGTCGGATGGCGGCTTCTTGACCACCATGTAGAACATTATCGAGGTGGCGACGGCAAGGCCATACCTGCATCAGTTAGTCAGCTGCTGGCCAGGACAGAGCTGCAAAGGCCGAGCCAGTGGCGCCGCGGTATGCTTGGGGGCCCTGGGACATACCAGGTGAAGATGTACTGTGCATGGTTGTTGCGCAAGTTTACCTCTGCGGCCCGCCCGATGGGGATGCCGCGCTCCTGGTAATCCAGGAGCTGGAAATAGTCGGGCTCTGAAACAGAGTATCAGTAGTCCATATCAACCAATAGCTGTAGCAAGATGGAAGCAAAGGCAAACCCACCCATGGTCGACTCAACCCACACCGGCTGACTCCCCGTCAAGGCCGCCATCTCCTTCACATCCGGAAAGTAGAACTCGCCCTTATCCGGCCTGTTGACCGGCGTGAACATGTTCTTCTTCCACGGCTGCCTCAACAGCCCCTCCACGCGCACCTCGCCCGTCGACAGCCCGCCGCGGCGCTTCTGCTGGTCCGCGAGCTTCTTGGAGATCCAGCCGCGGTTGACGAGGATCTTGGCGCCCTCGTCCCCCTCCCGCTCCAGCGGCGTCACCACAATGTACCCCTGCTCGCCGTCGCGCATGCGCGGGCCAACGAGCATCTCCTGGTCGTGCCGGAACTTGCCCGTCGTGTACACGCGCCGGTAGTCAAAGTCGGCGATGGCGTCCGGGTCGACGCGCGCGGGGAGGGGCAGGGGCGGGCGCACGATGCGGTCCTCGCACTTGGCGATCAGGTCCGTCTTCCATTCGAGGCGCTTGACCTGCCAGGTGCCGAGGAAGAAGGCGGTTATGGGGATGATGGCTGGTGGGGTGGTGTTAGTGTTCTTGATATTCCCGAGCCGGGAGGATCAGGGTATTGGCTACCGAGGATGATGAGGCCTGGGCCATGTTTGCGACCTGCTCGAACGAGCTCGGGGGGATTGTCGACGATCGAGGTGAAGCCCGGGTCGTCGGCTGCTTGCTTGGGGCGTCGCGGGGTATTCGAGATGGGCCGTCGCGGTGCAAGACGTGGTGCTGAGGAGCTAGGTTTCGGCCATTGGGCAACTGCCCTGCCAATTGGCCTCTGCTGGGCCTGCAGTGACCTTAGAAGGCAAGCAGACACTCGCCCAGCCGCCATGGTTCCAGAGACTCGGTGGTTGGATTTGGTGCAACCGGGCTGGGCCTGGAATTCGGGATCTGGAGACGGGATTTCCAAGTCCCCGTTGTCTGACGGGAGCTTGGGCCCGGATGTTCGGATTAGCGCTTAGCTCCGCTGCACCCCGCTGTTTAAGTGCTTCATTTACAGGGATGCCACTGCGGCTTCCAGCCCCCTTGCATGTGTTGTCATCAACCAAGGCCCCAATCATCCAGCCAACTTTCAACAACCGGGCAACCTGTACCTGAGCTGAAGTCCAAGATCGTTGCACCACTTGGGTTCTCTCTTCAGATTCAAGATTGTGAAACCTGAGACCTCCGAGCGTGGCATCTCCGATCTTCTTGGTTCCGGGCCATCTGCACAGTGACGCCAGTCCAAACACCCCGTCCCCACCCTCTCCAACAGCGAACGGACTGTCCGGATTCATCAACAGTGTCACTGCCAGGCATGGCTTTCTTTCAGGGGAGCCTCCAAGAAGGCATTGCTGCCGCGCTGCAGCAGGCCAAGTCTGTTGTGTGCTTTGTGACAGGTCAGAAACGCCATACTGCAACGTCGACATGACACACGCTGACACGCGAACAGATAGCGGGGTCGAGAGCCAGCAGTGGGAGGAGGAGTTCTTTGCCGAAGACGAGGTGGGTACGCTTCACACGGCTTCAGTCAACAGTGCCCTAACTTGAGGACCGTCATTAGATCCGTTCCCTATTACAGTCCCAGGCCGTAACCCTTCGGCTGCAGGCTGGCTCGCAGGAGGAGGGCTTTCTCGCTCAGCTTTACCCCCTCCCAAAGAAGCCAACCGCTGTGATCATCAAGTAGGTTTTGTGGTAATTCTGAAAGGAAGCGGAAGCTAACAAGGACCAGGAATGCCGAGCTCAAAGAGTATATCGTCTCTGGTGTTTCCAAGGACGACTTCATGACGAGGATGAAGGCCGCCCTGCTGGCAACACCACCAACACCGAGTCAAACCCCGCCTGCTCAGCCAGTGTTCGCACCGACTGAACCAGTGGCCATCCCAACGGCTTCCGCCCATCAGCAAAGTCCGGCCGTTGATTCTTCGACTAGTAGCTCCGCTCAGGCAACCCCTGCATCTTCAACTGCATCTTCAACCAACTCCCGTGTCCAAGCGATACTGGCCGAGAAAGCCGCCAGGCTTGCGGAGAAGAAGCTCAAAGACGAGGAAGACGCCAAGCAGCAACGTGCCGAACAGGCCAAGGCCAAGGCAGAGGCCGAGGCGAGCGGACTGAAGAAACCCGATGCACAGAGTAAGCACGCTGAAGCCCTCAAGAAGAAGCAACGCGAGGCGCGTGAAGAGCGGCAGCGGATTCTCAAGGCCATCGAGGACGACAAGGTGGCACGAAAGGCCCAAAAGGCAGAGGCCGAGTCCGTGCGGAGAGCGTCCATGGCTTCCGAGAAACCCGACCTTGCCTCCTTTGCGCCGGCCCGCCAACCCTCCCCTCCTACGGGCAGGCCGAGCGAACACTGCGCTCTCCAAGTGCGACTGTTTGACGGCTCAACCATCCGTAACCGCTTCTCGAGCAACGACACCCTGAAAGATGTGAGAAAGTGGGTCAACGAGACACGGGAGGATGGCAAGGTGCCTTACGTCTTCAAGGTCCTCCTGACCCCCTTGCCCAGCCGGACAATCGACGCCACCGAGGAGGAAAAGTCGCTCCAGGCGTTGGAGCTGGTCCCCTCGTCGACGTTGATTCTCCTGCGTGCGCCGAAGTACACCGCTGCTTCCTCGTCTTCTGCGAGGCCCGTGGCTGGTGAGCCTCAGGGCAACGCTTTCCAGAGACTCATTGCATACGTTCTGGCCATCGTCACCGGTTTCCTGGGCACCATTACCTCCTTCTTCTCGACCCTTCTTAGCACAGCCGGCCCGCCGACAGCACCGGCCGGAACCGATTCGACTTCGTCGCAGACTTCTCAGAGCCAGGCCGCGGCTGACGCAGCCAAACGTCGAGGGCGGATAGCGGGAATGGACCACGCTGACCAGCGGCGGAACGAGCAGCAATTCTACAATGGCAATTCTGTGAGTGTTAGGGTGACTCTCTCCAGCAGGCTAAGCACTAATCATTTCCAGACCAACTTCGAGCCCAGGACAGACGATGGCGAGTAGTGATTGAGTGTGAATATGGCAGTTGAGCGGAAGTCTAGTCGCAGCGCGAACTGAATTTGAGGAGGGGGAGATGTCCTGCGCTGCTCTAATGTACAGTTATTTCTTGAGATACTCAGCGTTCTCTCCTCCAACCTTCGTACCAAATGTTGCCACTCGGCGTTTAAATTACACTCCGTCCATTATCCACCCACTTCTCGGTCTCATCCACCCGTCCAAGTCACAAACTTAGAACTGGCTGGCCGCAGCCTGGCACGCTTTCTGTGTAAGAAAAGATTCGTTAGCACCTCGTTCGTCCCCCCCAGCCCAAAGAAGGGGCAGAAAAAAGTATACATACCAGCTGCTCCAGATACCACCCGCAGATCTGCATGTTGCCGCTCTGCTCGTCCATGCACTTGGTGAACTGCTCGGTCGCGCCCGCGCAGTTGTTGCCCCAGCTGCTGTTGTTCTGGGCGGCCTGCGCCTGCGTGGCCTGCGCCGGCTCGGCCGCGCTGCTGGAGCCGCCCCAGAGGCTGCTGATGCCGTTGCCCACGACGTGGCCGATCGAGGAGCCGATTGCGACGCCGCTGTTGGTATGCCCCAAAAGGTGTTAGTCACATGTTCCTTTTTGGTTTATGTCTCTCGGGGTGCCGGGTTGGGGGAGGGGGGTAGAGGTGGACGACGTACGCGGCGGTGCTGGCCATCTGGCCGAGAAGGCCGGGGCCCTGGGAGACGGGGGCGGCCGGGGGAG
>Ga0247824_10000588_pt1 | contig 18360 bp, 20 predicted proteins | sample 13C_PalmiticAcid_FD_194412 | JGI IMG/M metagenome (GOLD analysis project Ga0247824, IMG submission 194412) | Soil microbial communities from agricultural site in Penn Yan, New York, United States - 13C_PalmiticAcid_Day48 | ecosystem: Environmental > Terrestrial > Soil > Agricultural land... | reverse complement strand
TCATAATTCCCTTTGTTCTGCAGGGTGATAACGTCGACCGAGGTCCTGGCACCATCGCCATTTACCAACTCTTTCAGAAGCTCCGAACGCAAGCTAAGGCTGCTGGCGGTGAGGTAATTTTGTAGACGAGAATCGCTGTCGACCAATACCATTGTTTACGACTTTCTCAGGCTCAGCGCGCCGTGGAATGACTAGTGCTGCCAGCGTGGTACCGGGTACAAGAGCTAATGACTCCACCTCTTATTTCCCATCGTGATCATGTTCGCCCTTTGATAGGTCATCAATCTCTTTGGAAAGTATGTGCAGGGTTGGATGATTCGCTCATGAGCCATGCTCTTTGGGTTTTCTTTGACTTGTGTCCTCAACCATGTCTTTGTGCATGCGAACATTCATTCGACGGCGATTTGACTGTCTGAACCAATACCCAATCTGCTCTTGACCTGATAGCCACGAGATTATGAACATTGGCGGAGATTTGCGCTATGTGACCAAGGAGGACATTGCCTCCTTCGGAGGATCTGAGAAGCGCAAGCAGGCCTGGGACATCCGCACTGGTTGGCTCGGCCAGTTTGTGTTCAACAACTTCAACATCTCCCATATCCAACATGGCCACACGCTCTTTAGCCATGCCGATATGCATCTCGAGTGGGCCAGCAAGGGTATTGACGCCATGAACACGCTGGCCCATGATGCCCTTTGGAACAAGCAGTACAAGGCTCCCATCTTCACGACCGATGGTATTATGAATGATTGAATGGTATTGCATGTCCTTGGTTCGTCATGTTTTATGGGGTGCTCATCGTCTGTTGCCTAACACCGTAGGACCCGTCTGGAACCGTGCCCTTGCTAAGCAAGAGGCTGGTGTGGATGCAACATGCGAAACAATCGAGACGATTAAGGAGATCCTCGGGGTAAGGTTGCTCGGTTCATTGTATTCTTGCTTCGTGATTGTCGGGTCAATGTGCTGAACCCTCTGGATACACTCTAGGTCAAGCGTCTTGTCTCTGGACACACTGTGAGCAAGGGTGGCAAGATCCTTTCGCTCTGCAATGGATCCTATTTAGGCATTGACGTTGGAATCACCAACTACTATGGTAAGCAATCAGTCGGTGCTTTGCGCAACCAATTGCTCGGCAGGTGTAGATCTGTTGTTGATCGTCCCACCACTCTTCTTTCTAACATGTTAGGCGGAAACTTGGCGGCCCTCGAGATCATTGAGAACACCGATGGCACCCAGACAGTACATGCCCTTTATCCAAAGGACAATAGCTTCACCTACGCTGTGCGTGAGAGTGTGGAGTCTTTGTAACTTTGGTATATCACACTCACTCATGACGCCACCATCTGGATGAGGCACTCGTGTAGAAGAATAAAAGATTTTGATAATAAGAGAGATATAAGTCCTCTTCGGCGCACGATAACCCAGGAGCCAACTTAATGACAGGACCGCGTGCTTCTTTAAAGAACTCATTTACCATCTTGCAAAGTGGTGGACTGTAAGAACAGATCAACCTTGGCACTCAGACTCGATGATTGTCCGGTTGTGAGACCAAAAGACCATCAATTGAGCGTGGCTATGATGCGTGCTTTTTTGATGGGGGCTCACATTACCGATCCTGCCGCTGTATTTAAACCACCGCCATTCCGACTTGGCACAAACGACTGCTTCTGTCAATTGGGTATTGTGGGGACGACAGTCCGGCTTGACTTGCGAGGATTTCGTGACACTTTGCACTAAAAAGCAGACATTCGAGCTCAATTGAGTGACTACCCAATCTGTGATTCCTCGGTGCTATATAGCTAGTTCATGCATGCTGCTACCCAGAGCTATGGCATTGAGTAATGTTTTGGACAAGGAGACGCCTGTAGGGACTCTCAGTGCACACCTTCAACGAGATATGTATTAAGACTCGAGCGAGCGACCTTTAGGAGATCCGGCAAGAGCATCCCCGGTGGCAGCAAAAAAAAACAAATCCGTAACACTCCCAAGCAAAATGGTAGAAGTGGGATTTGAACCCACGCCTCTCTCGAGACCGCAACTTGAGTGCGGCGCCTTAGACCAACTCGGCCATCCTACCGGCAACGAACTATAGACACTTAAGGGTGCCCAAAGGTTATGACGACCCTTAACATCTCATACGTAAAGGTATTTGTGATCGCATCTGCTGCGCAGTCGTGTCAGTGATGGAGTCGCGCCCAGACTGACAGCTCTTTGTTCAGGATCTGATCTCGGCACCCAAACTCGACTACAGTAGATCCTCGTAATGAGACTGACGCCGGAACTCATTGCACAGGCACCATGCTACCTTAATGCTGTCAAGGACAGAGAGCTTGACTTGCGCAGTATCAACTTTGTGTCACTATGTTCTGGACATTCTGTTTCTTGGTCTGGTGCTGGATACTTTCACCCTGAGCCTTCTGTTGAATTCTACTTGGGATTTCGGCTTCCCATATTCTTGCCTCTATTTGAGCTGGACTTAAACACACCAGTTGTGTGCACAGAAACCACCATCCAATATGAAGTCTATATCATCCTTGACTCTGTGATCTGTTATTGTACTTTACCATATTACTGCTTCTTTAGGCCACAAGATCCCTGCTATCGAGAATCTAGGAGTAACAAGGGTATGCCTGGTGCTCTGTCAAGGGTGTTGAACAAGTTGTACATTGTATAAAAATGATACACTAATGTTTCTATGGTTTCATGTCATGACGATAGGACTTGAACGACTCTTTGGATCTAACGGACAATGATATCAGATCGCTTTCCAACTTCCCGTCACTTCCACGACTAAAGTGTCTCCTGCTAAGCAACAACAGAATCAGCAAGATCGCGCCCAATCTAAGCCAACATCTGCCCAATCTCACCACCGTTGTTCTCACCAATAACGCCATCACGGAACTGTCGGATCTAGATGGACTCGCCGGATGCAAATCGATCGAAATACTGTCTCTGATGGACAACCCGGTTGCAAAGAAGAAGTACTATCGCGAATGGGTGGTTTGGAAGATCCCAAGCGTCAGGGTGTTGGATTTCAACAAAGTCAAGAAAACGGTAATGAGCTATAACCATCGTCATTGAAATCGATCGTTGGCTTATTCGTCCACATAACCTCACAGTGCGTACTCACCTTGGACTCTATGACTCTATTTCATCTTCTAGGAAAGGGATCGGGCAAAAAAATTGTTTGATGGAAAATCTGGACCTTCGGCATTAGCTGAATCGATTGCTGCCACAAAGTCATCAACGTTTGAACCTGGCGAGGGTGTTCCTTTGCCCCTGAAGTCGAGCGTTCCCGCACTGACAATGTCTAAGGAGGATCAGGATAAGATTAAGGCGGCATTGGCAAAGGCAACAACCCTAGATGAAATCACAAAACTGGAGAGGGCACTGAAAGAAGGCAAGCTTCCGAGTTCCTTGAAGGATCAGGATCCATCCAATGGCGGCAAGGCGAAAAGGCAGAAGCTCTCGGCGGATGGTGATGAACAGGAAGAAGAGGAAGAAGAAGAGGATACGGAGATGCAATAAGGCATAAGGCATCGGAGTGTCTGCATGTCGTTTGGATACATCCGCCTGTGTGACACGCACAAGACACAGCACCGACTGAAAAATAAAATATCGAGGAATATCGCTTCATTCATGTTCATGACTGATATGGTCCTAACGTAGTGGAATGGGTGCCCTGCATTGGCACTATGTCCTTCGGACTGGGTGCGCCTCAGTGTTCAGGACAAAGTTATCCAGTGAGATGACATCGGGCAGCGAGAAAATAAGATAAAGGTACTTCATCGTCTCGGCGAGGAAGAAGCTGGTACATTGATAAAAGGCAAGAGTCATGGATGCGAGTGTTATTAATGGTTTGACCACAGTGGCAGCAGAGCAGTTAAAATGATTCCCCATTCTTACCTCTCCATCTTATCATCGTGTGAGCCTGGCCGACTGACATCACTGAGGCCAGAGTAAGCGATATCTGTCCTGCAGCTCTTTTCCAGTGACTAGATCGATACGGAGGCGAGGTAGTGGCAATGGTGAGTAAGATGGTAGGATAAAAACGGTCACACACACCACTTGGTAGTCAGCAATCGAGAGAACTCACTTGGAAAATCTCCCAGGCTTGATCTTGATATTTCTTGTCGCCAGTAAGCCTGTACAAAACCCACAGACTTTCCAAAGTTTCTAAGGCGAACAGTGTGTTAGCCTCCAGATCTCGTTAACCTGTCTTCTAAACACGGGGTATGTAGGATGGAGGAGAAAGTTTACCTGGCCTGAGAATGTATTCCGAACGGCTAATCGGTCGTGAAAAGAACGTATTCTTTTGCGCAACAAAGGTCTTGTCACCACTTCCCTTGTCAAACTTCATGGCCTCGGGGCCGATGCCTGTTGCAGAGTGGTGATAACCAAGGTAGCAGCCCTCAGCGACTTGCTTGGCCAAAACCATGTCTTTGGGGCGATCAAAATACTTGGAACCCATGGCAAGCGATCCTGCTATGAAGCAAGCCTAATTAGAAACGGGAACGTGTATAAGTAACGATGGTGGGTCGAGCAGGGCAATGACATTGACTATGACTGATTCCTTACGAGATGCTCCATGGTGGGTTCGACGGTCTTGGTTGACGAACTGACCTCACCTAGAATAGCGTAATCCTGGGAGCCGTTGTCGGGTTTCATGACCATGTACTGTTCCATCGAGTCAACTGCCTGCTCAACTATTAACGTTATAATGTGAAACGCAGATGACTGTAAGTAGTCTATCCCGAGCTTTCAGCAAAGACCATGACCGAAGCATGCACCGTCTTACAAGTTTTTCTGTACTGGGGAGCTTTGCCATCCAGTAAGATCCATTCCTTGAGAAGATACTATGACGACACGACAAAGTGTGAATAATGACGAGTATTCTATCGCATGCAAGAAAGGCGCCATGAAAACACCATACCTCGTAGTAGCTGTCAACCATTCCACCAACAGTTGCTCTGAAAGAGGTGTACTGTTGATTCTCTCGATCCTGTACGTAGGCTGGTAACAGCCCAGGCAACTCGGAGTTTGCTGTGCCTAGGACTTGAAAGATCCGCTGCGCCTATGATTACAATTGTGTGAAACAGATTGGATGAGGACGATGGTAAAAGCTGAAGGGTTCAGGCATTGCATTTCCTTCGTCTTGGTTACTTTTTGATCGTAAATGGGCTTGCCGGTGAGTATGGACAGGCGAGAGAACTCGAGCTGGATCGTGCCGATCTCTGCCAATACAAAGTTGTACGCAGGGTTATGATTTGCTGATTCTTGAACAGCGACTCTGCCCGCAGGGAAATTCCTGTCCTGGAACGCATTGAGCATGTAGCCTCCAAGCTCCTCCGCCTTGTCCAACAGAACCTTCTCTCCGGTAAGGTCATAGGCACTCAAGAATCCACCAAGATAACGGATAATAGTCTCGAAAAACTGGAGTTGTGCAGTTGGATTAGTGGTCATGTCGAACGAGGTTTTGACCCATTCAAGGGCTTCGTCAAACTCCTTGTTGAAGCCCATGATAACAAGTGTGTCCAAGCTATCGACCATGGTGGCACCCCAACCATTGAAGTTATCTTTGAATCCTCCTGTAACCGGGCGGACCTCGTCGTGTCCCCAAGCATGCTTTTTGTATCCAGACCAAGCGTGCGCGAACCCATCTCTGACGGCCTTTAAGCGTTTCTCACGTTTGAGGCGTTCTTCCTTGGATTCTGCAAGGAATGGGAATTGGATAGGCTTCAAACTCGTGCGGGTACCCTTTCCACGAACTCTGTCATATCTCTCGCGACCCGTTTCAGGATTCTCGCCTGGCGAAGGGGTGTAGGGTGGCGACACGGCTCTCGCCGGGGGGGTTTCTGTTGGTTGAACATGGTCTTGCAAACCCGCGTTTTGGTTTGGTTCCATTTCCAGAGAGGTAGTTGTGCTCACGACCCAGAGAACCACCAAACTCGTCAGGATTGCAATGAGAATCAGCACCTGGCGAAAGTTGATGGTATATCGTCCACTGACAACTGCTGATGGGTTGCGATCAAAGAGTCGCCTCAGGCTAGCAAACAACGAGACACCATGGTCTGAGGGCGGCACTGATCCCGAGGGCTTTGACGAGGTTCCAGGAGGGCCATACGGATCGGATGAAGGCTGGCCCTTCTCAAGATCTATGGCGAGACTAGATGAGTCTCTTACGGATGTCGGCTCCATGATGTAACTGAAATAGAGGAGAGACAAGTTGATGACCAGTGAAAGTGCTGCGTTGCCGGAACAACAACCCCCCGCCCTTGCACAGTCCTCCTCGACAAGGCTGAGGCCGCCATCTCCGTGTGCGCCACAGCAGTTCTGTCACAACTGCACATTGCTACCCTCGACAGATACGGCAGAGGCAGCGTAGGCGAAATTGAATCCATTGATCGTGCAGGCTTGACAAACCGATCCCAGTGTCCTCTGGACATCATTTTCTTCCTGACGTGGCACAACAAGGCTGGACGCGTGGACTATTCATTTACGCGTCCATGAGGGCAACCCATGGAAGGGATCTATTTTTACTTGTGCGAATGCTTATTCTCAATAGAGTGACCTCTGCGCTGAACAGTGCCACTGAAGCACAACCCTCAAGATGAATTGTCACACGACCTAGACGACCTCAAATGCATGACTTCAGGAGACTCCAGCGCCCGCGGGGAAAGGGGGCAACAAGTATACGCCGAGTACATGTATAAAGGCTGAAGTCCAATGAACCAAGTTCGGGGTTTGATTGCAAGTATGAGGTTCACACCTTCGAGCCTGAGAGATAGCAGTAGAAACGAGCAACTGTAAAGGCAGTGAAGATAAGAGCCAGCGCCGGAAGCTATTTTTGCTCCCACTCTCCACTGTTCTTGAAGCTCGATAGGGTGCTCTGAAGTAAGCAAGTTCTTTCTTTAGCAAGGATTGAACTGAGCATAGTTGCACTCACCGATCATCCACGCGTAGCTGGATGTCACAGAGCCTCTAGCACTCTTGGTCATTCCCACGGCCATTCCTGAGTCTCGCGCTAAAGTAATCCGAGATCGTCAGCCATAAAAAGACTTGGAGGGTGGCAGCTGCGCCAAAGACGCCATGGACTTGAGGCCGCAGGCAAAGACATGAGAGCCATCTGTACCTCAAACTCCTGTAGTCCGTGGACATTATTCTTGCGGCTGATAAAGTTCTGGCTTATTTTTGGAACTGTCGTTAATGAGGAGCGGGGAGGTTTGAGCCGGGCCCCCTGCGAACGCGCATTGCGGCCTGGTAGCCTAGGAAGATGGTCTTGGTACATATACCAAGGTCGCGAAGGAATGATACATCAGAAAGGCACGATGGACCCTGGGCAGCAGCCGGCGATCCGCATCCCTTGTCACGAGAATGGTGCCAGATACCTTGAACACTGGCATCAGGAAGATATACTACAAGCTGGATGCCTGGATGTGGGGATGTGGATGCGGGCAGAGCCAGCAAGGTGCAGAAGGAACAAGGTTCTTGCTTCTGCTTATCGCGATGATGAACTCGTCAGTCGTCTGGGCGGTGTCAGGTTCACGCCAAACGAGTATAAAAAGCCCCTTGTTCCAACTCATCTATTCTTTTCCCGTTCCACCATCTCTCTCCCCCATCACCAACTTCACACACTCGCGTCCAACAACAGATTCACAACTTCCCCAACCTCCACTCCCTAATAAGACTCCAGACAAACCACCATGTGCGGAATTTTTGCCTACCTGAACTATCTGACTGAGGTTGATCGTCAGACCATCGCCGATATCCTGACCAATGGCCTCAAGCGTCTCGAGTACCGAGGATACGACTCTGCTGGTAAGCCTTGAGACCGTCTCATCATCCCCAGGAAGACTGGCAAGACTCCGAAGTGCTCTCTAGTCCATAGCATTGCAGTCCTCTTGGTGACTTGTGGATCTATTCTCTCGCCCATGGATGAAGCCAAGGGGCCAGGTGTCATCATCCCAAGTCTGACTGGCCAATCGCAGTGGATCTCATGTGCAAGGAAAGGGGTTGTGGTATCTGTTTTGACCATCTGGAATACTAACCACTTGATTCTTGAATGTTCACTCTAGGCCTTGCTATTGACGGCGATGACGATAAGGAAGTCTTGATCTACAAGCAGGTCGGAAAGGTCGCTGCCCTTCAGAAGCTCATTGAAGAACAAAAGTCGATCAACTGGCAAAGGACCTTCAATGCTCACTGCGGTATGGCTCACACTCGCTGGGCCACTCACGGTCAGCCTTCCCCCACCAACTCGCACCCTCACCGGTCGGACCCCAAGAACGAGTTCACCGTCGTCCACAATGGTATCATCACCAACTACCGCGAACTCAAGTTGGTCCTCGAGAAGAAGGGTTATGCCTTCGAGAGCGAGACCGATACTGAGGCTATCGCCAAGTTGGCCAAGTACATCTGGGATTCACAGAAAGGAAACAAGCAACTGACCTTCACTGACCTTGTCAAGGGTGTTGTCAAGGAATTGGTACGTGATCACAGTGGGAGCCACAAAGTTATTATTAGTGGTTGAACGCGTCCAAACTCGCGATGAGCCGCACTTGTTAACAAAGCCTCGTGGTCATGATTTCGAATTCCATAGGAGGGTGCCTTTGCTATGATCTTCAAGAGTGTCCACTTTCCTAATGAAGTTGTCGCCACTCGCCGTGGATCGCCTCTTCTGATTGGTGTCAAGACCCCCAAGAAGCTGAAGGTTGACTTTGTCGATGTTGAGTTTGGTGGCCTTGCCGACGAGCGTGAACGTAAGTGTCTGCATTGATGGGGATTCTCAGGGGTTGTGTTGATACAGCATGAACTGAACAATCTTTTTTTTTTTTTTTTTTTATCGCGTCATATCTTTAGTCCCCAGCGGTGTTGAGGCTGTCCCTTCATCCTTGAATAACAGCCTTGAGGTCCCAGTTCCTCAATTGCGCCGCAGCGAGTCTCGCGCCTTCTTGAGCGAGGATGGCACTCCTCAACAGATTGAGTACTTCTTGGCCTCCGATCCCTCCGCCGTTGTCGAGCACACCAAGACTGTCTTGTATCTCCTTGACGATGATATTGCCCACATCCGCGACGGTGAACTCCGCATCCATCGTCTGCGCCGCGATGATGGTATCTCCTCCATCCGCTCCATCCAGACTCTCGAGATCGAGTTGGCCGAGATCATGAAGGGTTCCTTCGATCACTTCATGCAGAAGGAGATCTACGAGCAGCCCGACTCTGTCGTCAACACCATGCGTGGTCGTGTCAACTTTGATACTCACAAGGTCACTTTGGGTGGTCTCAAGTCGTATCTCCCTACTATCCGTCGCTGCCGCCGCATCGTGTTCATTGCCTGCGGTACCAGCTACCACAGCGCTCTTGCCGTAAGTCGAACCATCAGCTTTTCAGCTCAAAATAACTGGTTTATCGGGACAGTATCAACGACAAATTCAAGACGCACATGAACTGACCATCAATATTCTTTGTGTCCTCCTTTAGACTCGCGCCATCTTTGAAGAATTGACCGAGATCCCAGTCTCGACCGAGTTGGCAAGTGACTTCTTGGATCGCAAGACTCCTATCTTCAGAGACGACGTTTGCGTGTTCATCTCACAGTCTGGAGAGACTGCCGACACCATCCTCGCCATGAGATACTGCCTCGAGCGTGGTGCCCTCTGCGTCGGTGTCACCAACACTGTCGGAAGCTCCATCTCGCGTGAGTCGCACTGCGGTGTCCACATCAACGCTGGTCCTGAAATCGGTGTCGCATCCACCAAGGTAACTGAATGATTGCAATTGAACAGCTACATGACTTTGTCTCTTGAACCTTGGAACCAACATGTTGACATACCCTTCTCTTTCATTCTTCGTCTCTAGGCTTATACCTCTCAATACATTGCTTTGGTCATGATCGCCATCCAGTTGTCGGAGGACCGCACATCGATGACCGCTCGCCGCAACGAGATCATTGACGGTCTCCATGCTCTCCCTGGACACATCAAGGAGGTGTTGGCTATTGACCAGGAGCTTCAACGCCTTGCCAAGGATGTGCTGCACAAGGAGAAGAGCTTGCTCATCATGGGTCGTGGCTTCCAGAACGCAACATGCCTGGAAGGAGCATTGAAGATCAAGGAGGTCTCGTACATGCACAGCGAGGGTATCTTGGCAGGAGAGCTCAAGCATGGACCCTTGGCACTTGTGGACGAGAACATGCCTGTGATCTTGATCATGACACGCGACTCGTTGTACCCCAAGGTGCGCTCTGCTTTGGAGCAGGTCACTGCCAGAAAGGGCCAACCTATCATTATCTGCAACAAGGGAGACGATGCCATCGGAACCGAGACCAAGACCATCCGTGTTCCTCAGACCATCGACTGCCTCCAGGGCCTGTTGACCATCATCCCTCTGCAGCTGCTCTCGTACCACTTGGCTTGCTTGGCTGGTGTTGATGTCGACTTCCCTCGCAACTTGGCCAAGTCTGTTACCGTCGAGTAAAGCTTTTGTATCAATTTTTTACTACTTGTGAATAAAACCTTCCTTTTTTCATTTTTGTCAGTTCATCTTTTTACAGCAAACAGGATGATCACGACGATCAGATCTCTGATCATCGTACAAAGCCCACCAACGGGTGTACGGGTATTTCCGTCGTCGGCTACAAACACCTCCAGACTCTATCCCCTCCTCACCAGAGCATTCACTTGTTGTGCAGGCCAATGTTTGGCCGCAAAGGACAATAGACGAGCTTCTCACATCCAAGTAAGCCGAGACCGGAAGCCCAACTCAAAGTCACCGGGCAACCTGGAAAGAGACCAGACGCTTCGAAAGGAGGTGATGAATGAGGTGGCGATCCCTGGAAAGTATCAATTGTACTTCAAACCAGATAAACGTGCGATTCGTAAGGCAGTAAGTTGGAACATCCGGCTTGGATCAACACGGTAACAATAGGGAGCATGAAAAAAACATGGATCATGACACGAAGCTTTGTTCTCGAGCTATAGGAGGGAGCGTCGGCATCGGATCGCTCAAGACCACCCAAGAAAGTCGCGGCTGTCAAGGCGCCATTCAGCCTTCAAGATAGCGCCAATGTCGCAGCTGACCTCCAACAACAAACTAGCGCTTTCGACTCTAAGGCATCCTCAAGGGCACGCGGATTCGAGAATGTGGCATGGCGGGCATTAGAGCAAGCATATGCTCGCGATGAGTTTCCGCATCCTTACTTGCGCCGAGATTACTTGGAGATCACGGAGGTAGAGCACGAGACATCCCACTTTCCTTGTCTTTGATAGAATGATGGTCCAATAATTGACCCTTGTGATATTGTTCTATAGGTCAAGCTATTACCAGATCGGAGGACCTTTCAGCTTTGGTATAGACCGAAGCCTCATGACAGAGTGAGTGAGGTAAGCATTCTCACGCGAGATATGAATCGAGTAGGCGTGACGGGAGCCATTTGAAGGACACGGTGTTCATTGAACTGGACAATCGTTTTGATATTAGGATGAGATTGCTGAGGCAATGGTGAAGCACACAGCGGCCTTCAAAGCTATGCTCATGAAGCACGCGCGTCCATCAACATCTTCCCGATTGACGTTTCAATTTGCAAGGATGAGTGATCGGCACGCGAGCATGTCCGACATTTGGGCACAATTAGAGAAGGAAGTACAGGAACAAAGCGAATGTGAAGCCATGGAACGTTCTGAGGATGAGGGTCTAAAGTAAATGATGGGTATTTGAAAGAACTTGCTCCGCCTGAAAAGATGGAGATGATATATACTATAGCCCCTGACTTTTTGACCCATGTCTACATTGCATGCGAGCCCCCTTTCGGCGCCAAACCGAGAGCCAAGCATTACAAGCCCAAAAGACCAATTGACGAGGGGGCGCAATTAGGGGGTCAAGAGGTGAAACGCTCATTGTGGACAGGGGGACGATTGGAGCTCTCAAGGACCATGCGGCGACAGATGGCTCTCGCCATGCTTCTGTACGATTCTGTCTTTTACGACGCACGTACTGTCTCTCCATGAATATGAGGATGCCCCCGCGGCGGTCCCGCTCCCTACACCCCCTTTTTTTTTTTTTTTTTTTTTCTTATCTCTACATGATTGTTGTGTTGACCTCACTCGCGTGTGGTTCTCGTAGTCCTCGTTTTGAAGGGGGGTTCATTCGACACCTCGTAGGTGTGTTCACAAAGCCATCATCATGGAAGGGGGGCACATGCCCGCGATGCGCTTCTTTCCTGGCAATCCGAAATGTGTGTTCAGCCAAACTGCGCCCGATGAATCTCAGACGAAAAAAAAGTGACCATGGCCTGGTCAGCAGCCAACATGGCTGATGAGCAATCTGCGATCTCGTTTGAGCAACCTGCTACAGTCAAGAACAATAATGGAGTCAAGGGACCATCCGCGTGCTATTCCTCCTTTACTCACCAAGGTCAAAGAAGCAAGGCGCGGTTGTATCCTTCCTGCATTGCATTGCATTAAAACCAAAGACGTTAATCACGATAGGTCTTGTAGGCGGGACAGCCCACTTTTTTTTCCCAACAGATGCGGATGATGTTTAAAGGCTTTAAAGAGTGTGAAAGTGATCCAAGTGGTGTTTTTAAATAATTCGAGCTCATGAGCATCAAGGTCAAGCGAGTGATCACGCATTGCACTGGATACAAGAGCCTGTCCTCTGGCCGGACTTGTCCACAGGTGGAGACTGAACACGTTCACGCATCCCCGCATCGCCTTGTCATTTTGGTACGTACTTTGTTCAGCGCTTTTTTGATTCCCCCGACTCTCCTTGCACAAACACACAATGGCCATGGGACCTTGTCCAATCTGTCCCTTCCTTCCTGGCGGATAGTTTTCTTCGGCACACACTCGATCGCAAGTCAGCACGCCCATGGCTCACAAACACTCTCACCCTCACTGCAAAAAAAAACACACACACACACCACAAGTGGAGAGTGTGTAGTCCTTTTTGCTCTCTCTTTCTCCTTCTCTCTCTCTCCTCCTTTCTCTCACACTCGCTGTCCTTTTCTCTTGTCCTTTTCTCTGCTGTCCACACCACCATCCTCGGCTAGATCCATACTACTACATCATTATCCTGTCCATACTTTGCACCATCTGCAGTCTTCCATAATCCTCTCTCTCTCTCTCTCTCTCTCTCTCACTTCTCCGATATCGACCTTGTTTTCCACTGTCCCCTTCCTCCCTCCCTCACTCTCACATACACACATATCCCACACTCACACCTCCACCTCCACCCAACCCCTTTCACCATATCGTACACATTCTCAACGAGTACTCCACTGGCGACTGGCCTCGATTGTAGGTGTACCCTTTTTTTTTGCGCCCTGGAGCTATCATAAACACTCCTGGGTCAGGACGAAACGACTTGGGTGTCCCTATGCAGCTTTGTGCGTTTGTGAACCCATCGTGCTTATCATCCGACATCCTTTTTTTGTTGTTGCATTGTCTCTTTCCTCCCTTGGTTCTCCTTCCTTCCTTTCCTGCCTGCTATTGATCGTTGCCACTTTCTCACTCTTCTCACGCGCATACTCGGCTGCTCTTCGTGTCTAACAATCTCTTCCTCTCCTTCTCCCTCCTTCCCTCCCTTCCTTCCCTTCCTTCCCTCCCCCTCTCCTTCTCAACTCAGCACACAGCGGATTATCCTTCCTCGAGAAAGATAATTCGGCAGGATCAGTCAAAGAAAAAGAAAGAGGTGAGTATCAACGCGACTTGGTTCCACTGACTGCCTCGAGGGACGAAATACGCATTGTCGCAGAGTCTCACCAGCCATACACATACACACCATCCGCATACACAAACACACGAGGCAGTCAGCACCTACCCACATGGCTATCACCTAGGCTTTTAGGCGAAGCTTCGTTCCAAACCTCGTTGTTCACCAACCTTTCACTGACAAAGCAGGGCACACCCTCGTACAGAATGTCACTGTCGCTTTTCTAGATCACACTCGACCGATCCATCGCCTGCGTTCCAGCAAGAGCGCTCTTGCAACTCGATGTCGTCTCGCGTCTCTCTTGACACCACAAGTGCCGCCCTCCTGCACTCGACTACAACCAGCGCTGTCCACCCAGCAGCCCTCGACGCTTTAAACTTGACAGGCTATAGCCCACATAGGCTACAGGCCTGCCTCGACTCCACTATTATGACCTATCTACAACAGCAACAACAACAACAACCCCCACTTCCTCCTCACGCACACCCCTTGCCGCCGCCTCCGTATTCGCACCAACTACCCCGTCAACACCCGTCTCAACAGCAGCTTCACCCACAGATCTCACAAAAACAGCAACTGTATCAGCAGAACCTTCATCAGGCCAGATCACCTGCGCTCCATCATCAGCAACAGCAGAGACATCCAAAGGGTGCCGATACAGCCTACCCGCATGTTATCCAGGAAAGTACCATTGATGCTCAGAAAAGGGCGAGCCAGCTATTGGCGACCGGTGCAAAGGTGTCCTTTGCGCACAGCTCACGGGAACACCCAAACAATGTGCACGAAACGGCAACAGCGCAAACCAGACCCACAGAGGTCAACACGATCGTCCCTTCCAATGCGCGGCAGGACAAGACTGAAAGCAGCGACGAGGACGATGATAGCTATGATGACGACGAGGATTATGATAGCGAGTTCAGCGAAGACGATGGCACCGATTTTGACGGCGAACAGGATGAGGACAGCGAAGTGGATGATGATGGCGCAGAGGCTACACAAACCTCCAACCCTGCTAACCCCCACCCCCACAAACCACTTCCAGAAACATTATCCACCGACCGATCCGCCACCAACGAAGATTCTCAGAAAGCTCAACAAGAGCTACTAAGGCATCTTACCGTAACCACCGGCGCTTGGAGTTCCAATAGCAGCAATGGCGCCTCACATCATCCTGTTGCTGACAAGCGCCATAGCAATGATCACTCACCAACAAGTGCCAAGGGAGTTGTTCCCAATGACACAGACTCGCGTCATAGGCAGTTTGCAAGTCAGGGTGGCTCTCAAGTGACAACCTCGCCCAGAACAGGAGTACCTACGCGACCTCCTCCACAAGACCACAACGTACAATCATCCACTTCAGCACACCAAGCAGCAAATGCCCGCATGGCGCCCTACGTTGACGATGAAGAGGAAGAAGAGTACGAGGATGATGAAGACTATGATGAGGGCTCCGAGGAATATGATGAAGACGAAGATTATTCTTATTCAGAGGATGAAGGTGAAGAAGACGAGGATGATGAATCAGTGCGAGAGCATCACTACGACGGTGCTAGGGAGGATCCTAGGGCAAGGACATCAAAGGATCGTCCTCCTCACGGACACTATCCACGCGCAGCTTATTCTCACTACCGACAGCCACGTCTGGATGAGAACCTCTTGCGAAAGAGAGCTATTACAAAGCATGTAGTCCGTCGTTCAAGTCTAACCGCTTTGTTGGGCGAAGCATCGCAGCCGGAACCGATGCGCAAAGATCATCCTTTTGGACAACATCAGAGACACCATGGTTCAGGTTCTCGGCGCCCCCCACTACAGAATGTCTGGGTGGATTCTAACACTTCTCGTGAAACTAAAGCCCAACCCGGTATCCACCACGTCGAAGCAGAAGCTCGCTTGAATGGTGATCCCCGTGACCCGAGAGGGATGTTGAACACGCGCCAAACCACATCAGAGCTCCCATCCATTGAACGACGCAATGCCAACACTGTTCACAATACCCCTAACATCCAAGACTCACATCGACCTCAACGAACGGACTCTGGTGTGGAAGTCAAGCCCTCCTCAAACCATCGCGACATCATTGCGAATGACACTAGCCTACAAGTGGTACAACCCTTGGTGTTGGCGGCTACAGCAGCTACAGCAGCTACAGCAGCTACAGCAATCATCGAATTGCCCTCGTCATCATCAAAGCGACCACCCGCTGGGGAGGGAGTGTCCACGCCATCCGTTGTGATCTCATCCGAGCGACGCTCTAGATTCGTATCAGGAGGCGATATACCGCAAAGGTCACAAAGCTTTTGCACCTCTACAGTACTGCATGCATCTCCCAGTTCCGTAGGAGGATCATGCTCGTTGCAAGTCGCCAAACCTCTCAAGTCGTCTATCAGTTGCCATACTTTTCCTCGCGCCCTTGGTAAACGTACCGGTCGAAAGCACGTCTCATGGCACCATTCGCTCTTCCCAACGGAGCGTGTACTTCGCGTTAAACCGAGTGTACCAAGTCTTTCGAGCGTAGCTGCAGAATCAGCAGAAGCGACACTGTCCCAACTCCCCAGTGTTCCAGTGATGACCAGGGACAATGTGAAGAACTATCAGCAGTCTATCCGAAGCCTGAGGACACTTTCCAGAATTGAGATCACTAGAATGAGTTACAAGCAGCAAGGACGACAGGAACTAACATCCCATGTGCCGATTTCCAAGTCTGCTTATGATTTTATCCCTTGGTGGAATCCAGCGCGCTGGTTCGGGGGCCCTGCTACGATCGACAAGAGACATTGGAAGGTAAGTCTGTTTGGTTTGTCTAGACTGGATGGTTGGTGCGTATTAGAAAAGAGAATATACCTAACAACGCTTCAAATGTGCTTCGCTTTGCCCAGCCTGATGATTCTCGCGAGTCGTGCGCGTATTGCTTTGCTCCTTTCCACCGTCTCACAAACCCAAGACATCATTGCCGAAAGTGTGGCGACCTCTTTTGTGGCCAATGTGCCAGCGCGGAAATTCTAATGGATGCTCAGAACTGTGTCTATGTACAGCAATCTCAACTTGCGCGTTGGTCTCGCAGAGCTGATCTTCAGCGAAACAATCTCAGGATAGAGACTCTTCCGCAGCTACATCCATCTCGAACAGTTACCGAATCTTTATTGAATGGTGGTACAACTCTTGCTGGAGCTGACGGACATAACTCGATGGGACATGTTTCCGGATTGACCAATGGTGCACTCGGAGGTGTTACAACAGGCAATGGCAGTGGTAGATCATGGCAGGCTCCAGGAGTCTCCAAGAAGAACCGACTTAGCATCTTCGGTTTATTCAACAATATCGCTCCAGCCTCGACTACTGGAAACACCACCTCGGATTCACGAAGAGGTAGCATGGACATCACGAGTACCGAGAATGTGTATGTAAATCATTACCTACAGCCGCATTCTCAGAATCCATTGGCTGTCGCCTTTGCTGCCAACAGACGATCAAGCTCGTCTTCAATCGTGAGAAGCAACTTGGCTGGCACATCTAACCATCTGACGACGAGCTCACCGGTTGGGTCAAGTGAAGGCGTCTCGCCAATAGCTCGAAGGATAACCTCTGGTGGAGTAGGAAAGATCTGCCTTGCGAGAATTTGTGTTGGGTGTGAGAGAGAGTTACTCAAGCCCGTCCCCAGGTGCAATTCCGTTGCGAAGTACTATGGCTCCATGAGCTCTAGAGGTAGTTACCGTCCACCACTTCACGGGTACTCGAGCCTCGGCCCCCATTTGGGTCGGCAACATGCAGGCGCACACACAAGTCATCATCATCCTGGTCATCATCATCATACCGGTCATCACACCGGTCATCATACAGGTCATCATAACGGCCATCATACTGGCCATCATGCCGGCCATCATGCCGGTCATCATCATACAGGCCATCACACAGGTCATCATACAGGTCATCCTACAGGTCATCACACACAGGCTCCACATCCATTGGACGATATCCAAGACCCGACTGTTGCTGGCAACCGTGATTACACTGGCAATGGCATGCGCCGATACTCCCCAGTGCGCCAGCCTAGCCGCATGGCCAATGTATTAACTCACGGCGAAGATAATGAACCCAACCGCGTCTCCGATGGAAAACAGCCCCATTACGACAGAGGTGCAGGTGTGGGTAATGGATACGGCCATTGCCAAGGCGCAACCACAAATGCAAACGCACACTGGGACTCGAGAGAGGGGGCTGTTGGTCCTCACGGAGAAGCGAGACACCACCCTGAAGTCTTGTCTTTCCAGGAGCAACAGTTCCGATATACCCAGCAAGCCTTAGGACCACTGCCCTAATCACTGATCCAAAAGTTTTATCCAAGAAAATAAAAAAGAAAAGGACTTGTGCAAATGTCTACATAGCAGTTGCTTCGAATAAAAAAAAAAAGTTCAAGCCAAGGGTCCCTTGACCATTTGACCGGACGTGACAGATGAACAGATGATAGGAAGACCCTTAAGAAGGTCGTTTAGCGCCACTCCGATAAGACTTGTGTGAAGCCCAACCCTGCTCACTCTTTCTTTTCCAACAACTAGCAAGAAAAATGTAAATAACACGTGAGATACATCATCGGATCCTTGTCGGCAATCCACCATGGAGGCGTGATGAACCATCCATCCATCGTCCATATC
>Ga0247824_10000587_pt1 | contig 18373 bp, 19 predicted proteins | sample 13C_PalmiticAcid_FD_194412 | JGI IMG/M metagenome (GOLD analysis project Ga0247824, IMG submission 194412) | Soil microbial communities from agricultural site in Penn Yan, New York, United States - 13C_PalmiticAcid_Day48 | ecosystem: Environmental > Terrestrial > Soil > Agricultural land... | reverse complement strand
GTGTATAGCTGCAGCATTCCTTCCTCCTCGACCAAGATGGCATCCAGTACTCTTCCAAACGATCCTTGCCTCAAAGGCCAAAGCTCGTCCTCGAGTCTGCCAGGACCCATCTCCATCACAACAGAAACTCGGGTCGCCATGCTACCACCAACCGACAATGCACCACAATCACTCTTACTTGTTTCCGTGGTATGGTTCTCTCCCCCCTTCTTCTAACGCATTATCATCATCATCCGCATTCATAACGTCGTCATTGTTTCTCACTATTGCTTTCTGAACAGACTCAAGATCGACAGTTTGTGTCAAATACTCCAACGTCTTCAACATGCATAACAATGCCCGACAGCACGTCAACCGTTGTTCATCATCTACTGGACCTCCCAACGGAGATCTTGGAGGAGATCATTTGTCGCCTGATGGCCCCACGAAACTTTGTTCGCTGTTGTCGTCAGATCTATCAACTATCAAAGTCATCACACTTGCGGGCAAGGCATCTGTGGTTCCTGCACGGCCCCGAGCAAGTGCTGGCACGCAAGATCGTCGAGTTGCACAGGTTGACAGGCTCCATTCTCACGGCTCCTGTGGTCATGATCTTGCTGACCATGGGTGCAACATTTCGTGATCCTGAAGAGTTCATGTAAGTTGCACCAATTCCAATTCGTCTTTGTTTCATTGCGGCTGGTATCAGGATAACAAATAATGAAAAAAGAGCAGAAGCGATTGCTTGTTCATCGTGTGAGCTCCATCAAGGAAGGAAAGGAAAGGGTCGAGGGATAGAAGGTTCTGTCGGCGATAGAGGGGAGCATTCATCTTACGTTCCCTTGCATCGACATATCGACATGAGGGATATATTGGAGGGAAAACTGAAAAGGGGATCCGAACAGTCCCCTTGGTCGCACTGACGAATTCTGTTGGGCGGAGATCAAGGCGATAACAGCAAGAAACAATGACAAAGCAACACGCCAAACCATCAAACCATCCATCGATACTGCACTCCTTTCTTCAAAAACACACCAACAGTCTGTTGTCCTGCATCACACTACTTTTCCCCACTGCGCTTCCACCTCACGGCACGGCGGCAATGTGTCCTTGTGGTCAAGTGAGTCGAACCCATCCAGCGTTCTCACAGCTCGATCACTGGTAACCAATGCAGCAACCATGCGGTCCTATTTGGTCCAGATACACGGGGCACAAAAGAAGGTTATCAGACCATCGCACAATATCACAACACACAACATCACACAAACAGCCGCAACCATCGCCCCACACATGCCATGAAGGAGGGAACGAGGAGAGACACATCCACGCTTCGTACTCTTGTGTGAAAGTGTGACCTGCAGAAAACAGACCAAGGAAGCACGCCATCACCTCTCCCATGTTGGTTACTTACTAGACCCTCCCAAATGACAGCTTTAGATGGGCCTGCTCGAATGGACATGTGGATGTTGTAAGCCGCGTCCTGAAATGTGAACCCAAAGTGGATCTTCGGTTCAGGTCAGACTGGTTTTTGCGCGAAGCAGCCAAGAATGGTCGACAAGGTACAAAAAGAGTCATGGTGATTTTCCCCTTGTTCTGATAGTAGAGAGCTGAACACACAAGGTTGGACAATGCATGACATTCAATCTTCTTGCATGCTCACAAGTATATACATCCGCACTTGTCAACGTTTTATGACTCGGGTTAGATGTTGTGTCCATCCTGCTAAAGCGGCAAGACTATCTGCCGTCTGAGAGCGGACTCAACAAAGCATTCGAGGCAGCATACGAGCAATCCCATGTGAACACTGTGAAGGCGATCTTGGACTATGCAGAGGCTCGAGGCGCAGAGATAGAGTCATCAGCTTCAACATTCCAGAGTGTCGTTCCTTCAACAAGAAGGGCCAGGCGAGTCATGGCAGCAGGACTGGACATTCAAAAGGATGCCGACAAGGCTCTTCGCTACGCAGTGCGCGGAAACGACGTAGAGATGGTCAAACTGCTGATGGACTATGAAGCGGATGTGCATGCTTTCAATGAGGAAGCGATCTTGGTCGCTGCCCACAAGGGTCATGTTGATATCTTGAAGCTTTTGATCCAAGCAGGAGCAGATTTTGAGACCAAGGCAGGTGCCCCACTGCGTCAAGCTGCAGAAGGTGGACATGCTGACGCTGTGCGGATACTCTGTGAAAGTGGAGCTGATACAATGTGGGGAGGTTGCAGTGCGCTGAGAACAGCAGCGTCTCGAGGTAAGGCCATGACACATGCTCCGGAGTTTGCCAATCCCCTCCCCCTACAGGCACCTCATGGCTGACTATCGTCCTCTGTTCGATTAGGCTATGATGACATTATTGCAACGTTGCTGGAACATGGAGCCAACGTCAACATCCATGAAGGAACACCACTTCAACTCGCCTGTAAGCATGGGCACGAGGCTGCTGTGCGAGTGTTGCTGCGATTTGGAGCGAACCATCGTCTGGACGATGGCGCTGCGTACAAACTTGCTCTCGAGGCTAATCATGAGGGCATCAAGGCTCTTCTTATCAAAGCTGAGACGGCGGTGCGAGCCAAAGAACGGGAACTGGACAGGATCCTACAGCAACAGGGATCGATGATGGCTCAGCCTTCGTGGCATGCAGCCCATTCACGGGCCTTCTTGGAGATCCATGCCAACCTTGCTTACAATTCCCAGAACCCTGTCAACTTGTCCATGGGGTCGTCTTCTACATCTGCCATGGTGCCCTATTCAGGAGCCACCACAACAGGTGCTGACGGAGTCTCCAGGGGTCACAAGCGGTACTATAGTCAAATGTCGAATCCACTCTCTGTTGCGGATTTGTTTAGATCAGGATCTGTCTGCGGGCTTGTTGCACTGGATGATGAGATCCGGTCACTACAAAGAAGTGAAAGCAACCGGTTGTAGACCCCCCTCCCCCCCAATTGAGCAACAACCGTAAAATTCTTGTCCAACCAACCGTTGGATCCGCAATAAACAAAAGCACATCTTTTGTCGTATGAGCTTAGCAGTCTGCATGTGCATAGGAAATGCATGGATCCAACCCTTTCAGGAGGCTGCAAGTACCCAACCCGGAGGCCATCTGGTGGCACAACATAGTAAAGGATACTGTATTTGGCTCAAGGGGTGCTAGGAGACAGGACAGAAGGAGGGATACAGGCCATGGTGACGGGGCCATGAGTTGCGACATTTTTTACGGTTGGATTTTGCCCCCCTTGGACGAGCTTGACTTTGCCACCCATCGAAATCAAACAGTCGTTATGGACCGCTTCCCTCTCTTCTCTCCACTCCACTTTTCCTCTTGCGCGCACAGTTCCTCTATCACACTCGCAGTCCACTCTCCTTCCACTCTCAACCTCTCTTGCACCTGCACAGCCTGTCCTTGACGCTTCCTAGCTCTCCGTACACGACAACACGCTTCATCTCAACCACCCCTTTAACAGGCTCGCAGCTCCCATCCATCCTATATACTACCACTCTATCACCACCTTGCCCTCTTTCATTCTCTTGTACATTCACCGACCAAACATCCTTTCCTTCAAGTCCAGATCCACTCTATTCCTCTGATACTGCTCACACCGCTGTATACCCCTTCATATGCAAATTCATACCCATGCTGGCGCTTGGAGAAGGATCGTACCTATCATCTCGACGGTATGTCTGGCAGTGTCTGTAATAAGCACCGTCGCAGCTGTCGGTGTGATGCACCATCCGCCCAGCCATATCGAGCTCTGGTAAAGCATTTTGATGACCGTGCACTGCATCACTCTTTGTTTTTTTTCTTTCCTGATACAGCTTCTTTCCCCCCGATCTGTCCGTCTCGCATGAAACGATCAGGGGATCAAGCAGAGAACCGTGATGAACCATTAACTTTAACAATGTCAATGTTAATTGACAATATTAGCCCTGACGCCTATCTGTTTGAATTCAGCAATGGATCTGGCAAGGCAGCGGCGGAAGTGGAAGTGGAAGCGTTCAAGGCCAAGATCATGACTATGAAAAGTGTCCAGATTCGACAAGAGTTTCGTCTGTTGCTGAATGGGTTTTCTGCCAAAGTCAAGGATCAGGATGAGCTTCGGGAGATCATGTCCTGGCCTGGGTTGCAGCGGGTGTCGCCCTTGGTAAGTAGCAGAGGGAATGCTCCTGTCTCTGACATGGCGAGGAAGATGTTTGCAACCGGATTAGCCACGCGGGGTCAGGGAAGATCTATTAATGTCGTTTGTTGTCATGTCATACTTGTAGACCATTGTCTCCCCACCAGAGCAAGTCCAGTCCACTCGAAATCCCATTGTCACTAGCGCGTAAGTGGACAATGCAGAGAACGATCGGTTCTCGCCAAGAATAGCTCCTGACATCATTGACTGTCACCCATCCTGAACATTCCATTCCCTCTTACCCCTTTGATCCCTTTAGGTTGAGTATGACCGGGGCAACAAGAGTTCACTCGCAGCTTGGGCTCAAGGGCAAAGGCATCAAAGTTGGAGTAATAGGTAAAGGAGCTGTGCTCATTGCCACCAACTCTGCATTTGTGCAACGTGGCGTTTCTAACAACTCCCTCTATTCAATTGCCGTAGACACTGGTGTTGATTTCAATGTAAGGCGCCCACGAGAAAGAAGAGTGTTGCTGATTTGTAACCTCTTGCACGTCCATTGTTCTCATCATCACCTTGACCTTGCTTAAAATGACCTAGCACCCTGCACTTGGAGGCTGCTTTGGCGAGGGTTGCAAGATCGCTTTTGGATATGACTTTGTAGGCGATGCGTTCGACGGCAAGAACACGCCCACGCCTTCAGATACCCCCATGGATTGCGCCGGGCACGGTTCGCATGTGGCGGGCATCATTGGGGCTTCCGATGATGTTGTCCTAGGTGTTGCCCCCAATGGTACCCAGTTTGCCAAAACTATCGTACGCTTACAGCACAAACTTTCCCGTTTCCGTGATCATTGGTCTGGCCCGCTCAACCCCTCAATATTTCTTTGCTATAACAATAGTGACATTGGGCGTGTACAGAGTCTTGGGCTGCAAAGGAAGCAGTAACGATGATATCATTCTGGCAGCCCTGGAGCTCGCTGTTGTTGACAAGATGGATATCATCAACCTCTCGATTGGAGAGCCAGGCGGGTGGCCTCTCAATCCGGTCGCGCGGGCGATAAGTAAACTCAAGGATATTGGCGTGATGGTCACGGTTTCGCAAGGCAACGAGAACTTTCAGGGACTCCTCAGCACCAACTACATTGGCGTGGGGCCTTCTGTTCTTGCTGTGGCATCCGTTATCAACACACGAGTGTTGCTATCATACTTTACCACACCATTGAACCAGCATGATCCCATTTGTAGGTGCCCCTCTTTTCTTGAATCGCTTTATGATACGCAATGGGCATTCCCTTCAGGTACTGATGAGACTTTCTCTTTCATATCGAATGAGGCAGTGTATGTCAAATCCAACCTTCCAGGACTTAATACCACGCTACCCATCGTAGCTCCTATCAATGGCACGCAATTCGGATTTGGATGCGATCCTTACCAGTCGGATTTGACAGGCAAAGTAGTTGTTGTGCTCCGTGGCTCTTGTCTCTTCTCTGTCAAGGTAAAGGAAGCTTCAATGAACATTGAGAACTAGTTCCCTCAAGCTGATGAACGTTACGACTCATAGTGACCTTTTTTTGATTGCATTACTCGACTATCAGGCACAAAATGCATTAGACAAGGGCGCTGCTGGTATCTTGTTCGTCAACAATGTCCCTGGCTCCCTGGTGGCCACCGTCGACTCGGTCATGATCCCATCAGGAAGTATGTCACTGCAACAAGGCGAAAAGTTGTTCAATACTCTGGGAGCCTATTCAACCACTGGGGCAGTACCTTGGCCTGGCTGGAGTAATGAAGCGATCGCAACGTTCAGTGTAGCCCCAAGAGTGTTTTCGAATGAAGCAGGCGGATCCATGTCCGTGTTCAGTTCATTAGGACTTGATAATGATCTCCACATCAAACCCGTAAGTCATTTGAACGTCAACAGTCAAAGCGCAATCGCTCATGAACCTATCCTAACCTTATTTTTAACATCTGTACAGGATATCGGCGCACCTGGAGAGAATATTTATTCGACTTGGTATGGAATCTACATCGTGCTCTAACGAGACGACAGTGGTATGATCAAAGGTCATGGGTATTGTAACCAACTCTCTCCTCTGTCATGGTTAGGCCGCTCCGTAATGGAAGTTACATGAATCTCTCGGGTACATCCATGGCAAGTCCTCATGTTGCAGGCGCACTCGCACTTGCGTTGGAACGCTTTCGTATGGTCACAGGTTCAAAAAAACCGCTTTCTTGGCCCCAGATCCAACGCATTTACGAGATCTTCAAGAATACGGCGAAACCGACACATGTCTTCATGAATCACATGCCGTTTGATGTTCTTAGCGGTGCCACTCTGCTTGCGCCAGAAGAGGAACTGGACCAGGATCCCGATCCACCCGAGATGGCGTATAGAAGTAAGGTCATTGACTCGGTTGCAAAACAAGGAGCAGGAATGATCAACATTCATCGCGCCTTGACGAGCTTGCCATTTGGGCTAGGCTTACGCACCAGGAATGAGCGAGCACCCATGATCCGTTCGACCTTTGTGTCGCCGTCCTCGTTGGAGTTGAATGATACCGAGTTTTCTTCAGTGTCCAGAAGACGAGTGTCAAGGATTCTTACGATCTCCAATTATGGAAGCCGGCCAGTGCGATACCAGTTGTCCCACCTTCCTGCAGAGTCATTGCACGAGTTTTCGATCGAGACTCGGGCGGTGAAGATAAAGAATCAGGGATTGTTCAATGTTACTTTTCCTTCCGAAAAGGACAAGAACGACGTTATGTTTGCGAACGCTCCAGATACCGTTGCCAAGGTTGAGTTTGCTTCCAGATGGGTCACAGTTCCTGCTGGTGGGCAACGGCGCGTAGCGTTCAAGATCCAGCCTCCACAGAAACCTCCCCGTGAGGAGCATTGGATCTACTCGGGGTATATCGTTATCCGCGCTGTATCGAAACCAGATCACCGTGCCATGTCAGAGACGAGTGGGATGGCCAGTCATGACGACCACTTTGACCGTGATACTGATCACTCGGAAGCGATCCATGTGCCATACGCAGGCGTAAAGGGTCGAATGAAGACTTTGCCTATTTTTCTACGACCAACCCCCGCTGAACTCCAGGTGAATAACCAGACAGCCTCGTGTCAAGTTCTTGCGGGGTCAATTTTCAACAGCACCGAGTTTGTGTACTCGTTTGTGGAAAAGGACGTCCCCACGCTGACGTTCTGCATCGCCAACCCGACAAGGTTTCTGATGTTGGACCTTATCACTTCTCGACTTGGGGTTAACATGGGAAACTCGCCTACGAATGAACAGCAGGATGAAAAAGAAGGCGTAGATTATCAGGTCATCGGAAGGATTGGATCCAACGAGTTTATCCATCGATCTCTTTTCTCTCGCATTGTGTCGAAAGTGACATGGGATGGCACACTGGACTTGATGGGCCATGACAACAACAACACAACCCCTGGGAGTCGGTTATTGATTCATCAGCCATTAGACGTGGATCTGACTCTGCCCCTGGAGGGTCAAACGCAGGAAGAGATACCTGCCACAGGAAACCCATGGTTGCAAGTTGTCAAGCGGGATGAATGGGCTTCTGGAGAGAGTAAAAAGGGCAAGGAACAAGGTGACTCGCCACCACGTTCAGCATCATCACCCAAGATCAAAAGGCCTAGAAACCACCGCCCGCTAAAAGCGAGCTCTGCCAATGATACCATGAGCGCTAGTCAGTTCTCGGTCCCGAACGGCTTGTATCGGTTGCGACTGCGCGCACTGCGGATCCTGGGCAACATGAACAATCCAGAGGACTATGATGTGTGGATAACACCCAACTTTACAATCCGACGCGTCGGCAACCCGATCCCTGTCGATTCACCTCCCTCTCCTACAGAAACAAGTACTGTCGCGGCAGAACCTACGACGGTACCATGAGCAAAAACGTATCTAGAATAGATCGCTCCACATTAGTGTACATAAAGTTGAAGTGGACAAACAAAAAGCGCTGCAATGGTTGGAATTGTTCACGACAAAGTTCTATTGCCGTTGCTTTCGATGTCTATCAATGCTACTAGCAACACTCTACAAGTCGCTTGTCCAAGAGGGTCCACCCTCAGTATGCTTGGTAGCGTCCGTGCATGTCGTCGGCATGGGGACGCCCCGTCTCAGAGGATCTAATGGCGGTCCAAATTAGACTGCGTTAGGCGACTGTTCGAACTCTACATGATAAACCAATTGCGACTGGGGCGAGATTACCTTACGACACTTCTCGGGTAGAAAAGATGCTTGAGCTTCTACATTCTCAAGCTGACTGATGACGGGTTGTCATCACTTTGACTTTTGTTCGTTTTCGTCTTCAGCTTGAAGGACGGTTATCTTGTCTGTCCTTTTCCAGCGATAGGTGAACCAGTTCAAGAAGGATAGGCAGAGCCTTCATCGACGCTTCTCGCCAACTTGAGAGTGTGGACGATCCTGTTGACAAAATTTTCAGACTGTCCAGAGTTGTTAGGATCCAGTTAGTTGAGAAGGCCGGCCATAGATGAGTACCATTCATGGTTGAGAGTTGTGGACTTGGCGAGTGAGTGTACCATGGTTTCATTTGAATGTGATGCAGTTATCTGATGCTCTTCGCATCGCTGGATATGTCATGCGTTGTCATCTCTGAGAACTTGAGTCATGACCGTGGCTACTGTTAAAGCGGTGTGGAATCCATCTGACAGTCGCGACGCTTGGATACGAAGCTCCTGCTGCAGAGGGCTTTGCATTTGCCATAGACGATAACAACCATAAAATGTCCAGATCTTTTGTCGGCCCTGAGCTTTGTGGCGCGAATGGAGAGTTCGCACGTCTCCTGTAAACTGCACACGGCCTTGGATTACAAGTTCAACAACAGCGCGTGGGTTTGTACATTCCATCGCACCTTTCAATTCTGTAGAACGTCTTGTACTTGGTTGAAAATTCTGTCGATATGCGCGTTGGAACACGTCCAAGAAGGTCTTTTCAGTTGCTAGTGATCAACCTTGTGAAGGCTGAAAGTCGAAACTCCCTGACTTGGTTCTCTAACCTCGCCGCTCAAACTGGAGTAGGTCCTTTACTACATGGTGTCAGATACCCTCCGCTATTGATTTTTGCACCGCTGGCTGTGAAAAGGAGAAGAGTCCCGATTCCGACGTGCTCTAGCTCTAGCACTTGATTCCCGTTCTAAGTGTTGGATAATGTCTTCGATTAGCTTTCTGACAGGGAGGGGGGTGGACCCTTTGTGACTGACCACTTTTCCGTGTCAGCGATAGGAACCTGGTTGAGCCTTACTGTTAAAGAAAAAGAGAACACCTTTCATTGGATGCTTCCTCGACCTGAGGTCTGGTATCATATCAACCTTTGTGGGCGATCCGGTCTCAAATTTCAATCGGTCGAGTATTGGTTCGCTAGAACAAGCTCAACGGCTAAGTTGCCAATATTCCTCTGCCTCAATCCCTGGTTTACAACTGTGAATAGCTTTCCGTTCCATTCCCTCTGCGTTCTGGCACTTTGTCGATGATGTATTGGTTGTCGCCATTTCTTTGAGAAAAAAAAATCCTGTCGATACTGAATGTCGGAAAACTCTCCGCTTTACTGGTTACCATCGATCGAACTTGAAACCTCTTACACAGGGGTACGTTGTCCCTTCTCTCTTGAGACCTGATGGTTCTTTTCTTTGGACTTACTCAAGCTGGCGTATGCGTCTTTTTTTCTGTCCTTTCCCGCTTCTCTGTCCACTAGATCTTCTCCACGGTTGTTCCGTATCAGCTGCAGGACGATAGAAATCCAATCGAGTGCCGTGTGGCACTTTTCTCTGGCACCAGACGTTGGATGAAAGTCTTTCAAATTGCCTCAGGCCGGAGTAGGTGATGAACAGAAGTACGCTGTCCGCTGATGTTTAGAGCGATGATGGATTATGTTCATTGTGCCGGATGAAGACCTTGGCTCCTCCCCCTGCCTACGGGTACAATTGTCAATAGCTGGATAGGTCACCTTCAAGTAGCCTGGAGCGCTTGAATGCTCTGTCAATGTATTGCTCCGTGATGAGTGATCCATCTTTGACGGGTTTACCGTACGATTTCTGAGTGGCCTGGCATTCTGTTCCTCTCTCTAGATGTTGAATAGCTTGTTGAATAGTGTCCTGGAGTAGGTTTCGCCTTCGTGATGTCGATCCCGCATTAGAATGTGACAAGACAATGTCACTTTTTTGGCTGAACCATGAAGGCACAGGGGTCCTGGGCTAGGCAACGGACAGTCTCCTAATGCACTTCAAGTCGACTTTTGCACTTGACTGAGGTCTTTGACGGTATCAATATCAACGTGGGCCATAAACCGGATGAGTAGGTCTTGCTTTTCATAATGCCGTGAATGTTTGGTCCTTGAGTCACATTGACGAGGTTATGAGTGCCATGTTGTATCGGGAAGGACTTGCAGGTTGTATAATAGTCTCCGTGTGTGTACTGCGCTAATGTCGTCTTGATTGACCGCGGTCCTGATAGCGTTTTGGATGCCTCGCCGATGCTTTGGATCGCATGGCTCTTTTTGTTCAAACTGCTGGGTTTCCGTTCGTTTGTCGTATTCATCAAGAACAGCTGTATGATTGTCTGATTGAGGAACTGAGTCTCATTCCCTTTATTGTTTGCCAGCGGCTATGGGGCGACCTGATTCCTATCGAGACTACAACGAACACAAGTATCGTTGAGCTACGAGCGAATATGTACAGGCATAAGCATCTACATATACACTTTGGAGTGCCTGGCCCTTACTTTGAAAACTATTGAAGGGAAGAAGGAAAGAGTGAGAGGGAACCTAGTGTGAGATGGCCCCTCTCCAAGATCAAACTCTCGTGACATCAGTTTGGACTGATTTAGAGTGCTTGAAGTTCTGCTCGCTCTTTCCTCTCCACATTGCGCTATCCTCATGGCGACACCACATGAGAAGGGACAGTAGCAGTACCCTCAATAGCAACACCAACCTCAGCTTCAGTTTCAGTTCCACAGCCCACCTCTGAGAGAATGTCAATACGCAAACCTGGATTGAGGGAGATGGAGCTTTCACTGACAGTTGGCATGTACTCTCCTGCATTCCAAAAGGGATCCTTATACAAAAAAGGATATTGAGCTGCCTACAAGACTTCCGCGTCTCTAGCCTCTCCAGAAAGAAGAGGGCATCTAATTATCCAAGATCAGGGTGTTGGTTCAAGTTCATTTATTCGAAAGCATGCACAACGGATGGGCAATCCAGAATAAAAGACTCCAAAACTGTTGATAATTGCTAAAGCCCTATCTATGGTGCTGGCCCTGGTTAGGATGGCAACCTTGGTGATGGGTTGGGTACTGCTCAGTTGGAAACATTTGTTACTGCTGGAAATAGGCATGTCGTCCCTGGTTGACGATGCCAGTGACTTGTTGGCCCTGAAGGCATGCTCCAGCGACACAAGGGTCCTGCATCGCCTGCATCGCCGACAAAGTGCTCACGAACACCAAAACTATGCTGATAGCAGTCCAGGGAAGAGGGATGAGTTCCTTGCATACGACAGCCTGATGAGGTGTGTGTGGGTCTCCATGGCTCTGTGTAGCACAGCGTTTCCTGCAGCTCCCTGCTTGAGCTTCCTGGTTGACGTGTTGCGATGAGAGGATGAGAGAGAGAAGATCAATTGGAGGAACAGTGACTCGTGAGCCTGTGACGGACTGTGCTGTGCCACTGGGGTACAAAAAATTGCCTCCACTATTCACTCTCTTTCTTTCTCTCCCTCTCTTTCCTGCCACAACTCTACGGGAGCTTCCGTATCCAGCAGCAAACGCTTGGTGAGTGCCGTATCTGAATCGATGGTGGTACGAAATTGTCGTTGGGACCTGAGGTGGCAGCATCTGACACTCGCACATGAACAATAGGGCCCCAGCTCTTCTTCCTTGATAATAGTCATCAAACCAACGGAACCTCACTTGGATTTTGTCAGATACTGCGGTGATCCAGGTAAGAGGGCTGTTGCCATGGATGGCTAGATCTATGCATCCCATCGTTCCCTGACGGTTGCTCACGATTCGTGCATTCTTCTGCTTTCGCAATGGCCTTAGTGATAAGGATAATTCAAGAACACAGCAACACATCCACTGTGCGTTGTTAGTAATCGCCCTTCTCAGACAGGTGAGTGTGTATCGAATACTCCTTCCAAACGACTGTACTTCGCACTGCTTTTAAAAGAGTCTTACCCTCGTTCCATCCGTCTTGCTACAGAATTGAAAGAATGGTGTTTGGTGGTATCGTCACGTCCCCAAGGGGCACGCTTTCGCCATTACAAGCATTGGAGCTCGCCAGAGTTTACTTGGAAAATGCCAGCCGGATCGAAGATGCTAAAATCTCGTTGGTGTTGTGCCATGACACCGAGGTCTCATTATCGCAGGCGAAAAGATCCGCTAAGCACGCCGATGATCCAACTTTGAAAGAAGGAACGGCCACTGCCTACATTGGGCTCGGTCATCTGCTACACAACCGTGGTCATCATGTCGAGGCACACACCAGCTTCAAGAAAGCACAAAAGCTTGGGTAAGAAGAAAAAAAAAATCGATCTGTACTATCCGGAAACTTTTTTTTTTTTGGTTTGCAGATCGACCAAGTTCTGTTACAATCCACCCACTCACCATACTTTCCTCACTCTTTTGTGCTTTGTGTCCTCCCCTCCTATGCAATCAGAGCGCAACCTGTGATGTGCGCCTGCCACGCCGGCGCAGTGGACACTGTCAAAAGCGTACTTCCTTCGGTGATCGATACACCTGTCGCCATTCCATCGACTACCCCTTCAGTGAGCGAACCGATCCAAAGCAGTAGTATCTCTGGAACACCTGAAAACACCTCGACAACAAACATGCAGGCTCTCGACATGAATTTGAATTCAACAGAACCAGACATGGAAACAATTCCAGCGGTCGATACCCCGGACATGAACACACCAATATCTCATCCAACGAGCCAGGACAACCAACGTGTCGATACCGCTACAGTTCATCGCCACATCTTTCCAAGAAATGTTCATCCTCCTGCCATGACGTTCAAACCACCGGAACTAGATACACGCCTCAATGATACACCACAGTTGGCTTGCTGTCTTGGTCTATTGGGTGTTCCTTCTCACGAGATTGATGACATACTGGATTTGGAAACACGTACATGGCTACAACTCTTCAGGAACGAATCGGACGAGCAGGAACGGCTCAAAACTCTGGTCAGAGATGTGGTCCGAGCATTTAAGAAGGACGAGTTCAAGGATGCAAAGGCTGTCATTGAGGTGGTGTATCTAGCACCTGTTCTCGAGAAAGACGATTTTCGATACTTGTTCAAGGAATTCTACTTGGGGATCGAGCAATCTACGTTGTTGGATATTCATCAGCTCAATGGTCTCGCTCAGTTGATCCAAGGTGCTGATAAGACTTGTCTCGATGCAGATGATCTTGTCAAGGTGCTACAACTCCTCAGTACACGTCTGATAGGTACTCACGAACAATCTACAAAGCGACTCTATCAATTGACACTTGCGGTATCACGTGTGTTGGATGCCATGGCCGATGCAGGAGTCGAAGGATTGGATCGAGAGACTCTCCATGCGCCTCTGACATCGTACTTGGATGGACTGAAAAAGAGCACGGATGCGTACTTGGTGTATCAGGCAGCCTATGCTTACCAAGCACTGTTGTATGTTCCTGATAACGAATCTCGTTTACAAGCAACATTTCGACGTTCGGGAAAAGTGATCCAAGGCGTATCTGGAATGGTGAGCGCAGTGAAGGCGATCGATCTCAATGGATTCATGGATGGCCTGAGGAGCATCCAACAAGGATTGGAAGGAGCGTCCAAGGTGGTTGAAGTACTCAAGTCAGGGTACGACAATGCGGCTTCACTTGCGACAAGTGGAAAAGGACTCTATGATTGCCTCAAAGAAGGTCTCAGTTTCGATCGCAAGAGTGCATGGTATCTTGCACTTCGAGGAGCAGATGCGTTGATCGTCGATGGTCACCTATTCGAGTTCAAGAAGCTTGTGTGTGAGGTACCATGCAGACGAGATCCGGCATTCCAATGGGGAGTATCCCAACGACTCGGAGAGGTTGCAGGCAATGCAGCATGGGATTCAGAGACTCGACGGGGAGCAGTTACGTTGCTTGGTGAAATGTATGCGAATGACGAAGAATGGGGTCAGCAAACAAGCGTCAAGAAATGGATTCTTGCTATCTTAATGGAACTCTCATCTCGGTCTGGAGGTGAAATGCAATGTAGGTGAAGATTGTCAACGTTCAATAGATCCTACCTACGATCACTCAGAGCACTGCAAAAGAACTAACTTGCATTCTTCCAACGCTACATTATTCGATCACAATTACCACAGTCGCGGAAACACTGCTGCAGGATCTACGGAACAATGGAGATGCAACGAAACAAGAGCTTTATCGAATTTGCTGTGAGAATGGACCTGGATCTCATCCACTGGGGATCGCATCAGCTGCAATTGGCTCTCCATCACTTCTCGATCGTGCTCAAGAGAGACCTGATGTTGAGGGTACTCTTCGTCATTTACGAAGGCTGCGGCTAAAGGACCGAGAGAAGGTTGTCTACATCCATCCTCAAGCGAAAGCTGGATTACAAGCCAGCGATGAAACGCGATTCCCATTGATGGAAAAAGTCAACGAGTTCTTGGCGAGCGATCAAATGGTCTTCCTTCTTCTAGGAGACTCTGGATCTGGCAAATCGACATTCAACCGCGAGCTCGAGTGTACTTTGTGGCAGGTCTACAAAAAGAATGGTCATATCCCTCTCCATATCAACTTGCCAGCCATTGACAAGCCTGAACACGACATGATCGCCAAACAGCTCAGGAAGGTAGAGTTCACTGAGCCTCAGATTCGAGAACTAAAGTTTCATCGCAAGTTCATCCTGATCTGCGACGGATATGATGAGAGCCAACAGACACACAACTTGTATACACGCAATCGACTCAACGAAGCAGGAGAATGGCAAGCCAAGATGGTGATCAGTTGCCGAAGCGAGTACGTTGGAGTTGACTATCGAGGTCGATTCCAGCCTGGAGACCGGAATAATCGATCAGAGGCATCATTGTTGCAGGAGGCCGTCATAGCACCATTCTCTCTGGAGCAGGTTCAAGAATACATTGGCCAATACGTCTCTGTTCATCGACCATTGTGGGAGGCTGGACAGTACAAGAATGCTCTCGAACTCATTCCGAGCTTGAAAGAGTTGGTCAAGAATCCGTTTTTGATGTCATTATCGTTGGAAGTGTTGCCTCGTATGATGGACCCAGGACAGGATCTCTCCACGACACATATCACACGTGTGGAACTGTACGACCAGTTCATCGAGAACTGGCTGGAACGAGGAAAGAAGCGACTCGGAGAGAAGAACCTAAGTTCTCAAGCAAGGGCTGCATTTGAAAACTTGACTAGCGAAGGATTCACACAGAATGGGATCCACTTCTTGAAGACACTATGTGCGGCTATCTACAAGAATCAAGACGGTCAGCCTATTGTCGGATACTCACGGTACAAAGACGAAGGGTCATGGAAAACAGAATTCTTTGGTCGAGAGGAGGAGAAGCAGCTCTTGCGCGAGGCATGTCCTTTGATACGAAATGGCAATCAGTACCGGTTCATCCATCGATCGCTACTCGAGTATGGAGTAACACTCGCAATATTTGATCCGCAAGAATTGAAGGAGAGAAAAGTCTCACAACCATCATTAACTCGTCGGATGAGCAATTCTTCTATCATGAGCTCTGATGGACATGGCCCTATAGAGGAGGCTCCTTCCGTGATCGAGCAATGGCCGGAATCCAAATCACCATTAACATGCAGAAGCTTTGTGAATGAGCCATCAATTCTACAGTTCTTGGAAGAGCGAGTTCAGCAGGAACCATTGTTCAAACAACTTTTACGTTACTACATCGAGCAGTCGAAGAATGATAAGAAGTGGTGTACAGCTGCATCCAATGCGATCACGGTACTTGTCCGAGCAGGTGTGCAGTTCAACAGCGCGGATCTGCGAGGTATTCGAGTTCCTTATGCTGATCTCAGCTATGGAATATTCGATTCAACACAGTTTCAAGGAGCAGATCTGAGGCACGTCGATTTCCGTGGTGCATACCTTCGTCAGGCCAACTTGAGCGATTCCCAAATGGCAAACGTACAGTTTGGTGAACTACCATTACTACAGCATGACGACTCGGTTGGGGTGTGTGTGTACTCACCAGATGGAAAGGCAATTGCTGCAGGAGTCGACAATGGCGAGATCAGTGTGTCTTCGACATCGAAATGTGAACGCTTATGGACATTAGAAGGCCACAGTGCACGGGTGACGAGTCTTGTGTATTCTCCAGACAGCACACGAGTCGCTTCCGGAAGCGAAGACTGCACAATCCGGCTATGGGATGTCAACACAGGAGACTGTATCCACGTCTTGAAAGGACATGACAAATGTGTTTGGAGTGTCGCTTTTTCGCCTCGAGGAGATAAAGTCGTATCAGCCAGCCAGGACAAGACAGTGAGGGTGTGGGGTGTGGAGGCCGGAGATTGCATCCATATCTTCATTGGCCATATCAAATCCGTCAACGGAGCCATTTATTCTCCACAAAGGAACCAGATCGCCTCGAAAAGTGATGACAGCACGGTGCGGATCTGGGACATTGAGAAAGGGACGTGCCTCCACATCCTGCGCGGGCATAAACATGAAATCGGAAGTATCGGCTATTCACCTCAAGGAGAGCAAATTGCGTCTAGCGGTGGATACGATTTTGGAGATGAAGACTGCACCGTCCGATTGTGGGACGTGGTAACCGGAAAATGTCTTCACATCCTGACAGATCATACCAACACAGTCAACTCTGTTGTGTATTCACCTGACGGTAATCAAGTGGCTTCCGGAAGCTATGACAAGTCAGTCCGATTGTGGGACGCTAAGACAGGAGTGTGCGTGTACACCTTGGTCGGTCATAATAGCTCCATTAGAAGTGTCGTGTATTCGCCGCAAGGAGATCTCGTCGCTTCCACCAGCGATGACCGCACCGTGCGGATCTGGGATGCAGAGACAGGAGTTTGCCGTCAGATACTGATCGGTCATTCCGGCTATGTCACAAGCGCAGTGTTCTCGCCGACAGGAGATCATGTCGCCTCCAGCAGTACAGACAAGACAGTTCGACTGTGGGACGTCGGGGCGGGAGCAATTCGACAAATTTCAAATACTTATGCCGGCTCAGTTTATCAGACCAAGCTCTCCCCAAAAGGTGACCGCGTTGCAATTTGTAGTGACGACGAAACAGTTCGGATCTGGGATGTAGAGACAGGGATCTGTCGTCAGACATTACAAGTCGAGAATGTGCTGTGCATGGCGTATTCGCGACAAGGAGATCACATCGCTATTGGCAGCGCGGATGGAACGATACGTCTTTGGAACGCAGAAACAGAAGAGTACATCCATACATTGGCAGCCGATGGGTTACTTGCCTACAACATCGCATATTCGCCTCATGGAGATCAGATTGTGTCTAGCAGTCCAGGAGGGACGATACGACTATGGGATATCGAGTCAGGAAAGTGCCGTCATGTTCTGTCTTGTAACAGTGATTGCGTCATGAAGGTCCTGTATTCACCGAACCGATACCAAGTTGTCTCTTACGGTGACGGCCCCACGGTACGGGTGTGGGACACTGAGACAGGTGTTTGCAACCATACCCTTACTGGTCACAGCGACAGGGTCAATAGTGTTGCCTATTCACCTCAAGGTGATCAAATTGCCTCCGGAAGCAAGGACACGACGGTGCGAGTGTGGGATGTTGCGACAGGAGAGTGTCGCCATACCTTCGTATACGGGGGGGACGTCTACGCCGTCACGTATTCACCGAAGGGCGATGAGCTTTCATTTGGCGGCGAGGGTGGACAGTTGGAAAAGTCTGACCCAAACGAAGGTCGTGTGTCTGGCGTGTGGATCTCTTTCTACTGCAAGGAGATTTGCATGATTGCGTATTCGTCACAAGGAGATGTGATTTCGGGCGGTGAAAAGTCGGTTATAATGTGGAGTAATAATTATACGGCGATTCATGGTTTTCAAGCCAAGGTCAATGATATCAACTGGACTGAAGCCTCCGGTGTGAATTACCTGATCGTCGGGTGTTCAGATGGAACGGTTGGGATATGGAAGGTGAAGGATACTGAGGATTGCTTTGATGTAACTCTGCACTGGAGTACATTGAGAGGTGCACTCAACGTGGAAGATGCAACCATTCAGAACGTACAGG
>Ga0247824_10000586_pt1 | contig 18380 bp, 11 predicted proteins | sample 13C_PalmiticAcid_FD_194412 | JGI IMG/M metagenome (GOLD analysis project Ga0247824, IMG submission 194412) | Soil microbial communities from agricultural site in Penn Yan, New York, United States - 13C_PalmiticAcid_Day48 | ecosystem: Environmental > Terrestrial > Soil > Agricultural land... | reverse complement strand
TCCTTGCAGTCTTGGAGCAAGGTCGGAGTGATACTGACATGACTGATTGAGTGCTTCTCAAGGTACTCCCATAGCCTGAGTCGATCAAGTCGGATCTCATCCTGGACCAAGTGGAGGCATGCTCCTGCTGTCAGAGCTGAGAATATCTCCGATACGCTCTGGTCGAAACTCAACGAAGTGAACAGCAATGCGCGACTCAGAGTTGAGATTCCGAACGACTTGGGTCTTCCATGAATCAGATTGACAACACCTTTGTGTTCGATCATCACTCCCTTTGGTTTGCCAGTGGATCCAGACGTATAGATGATGTATGCCAAATTGAATGAGGTCAATCCGGGTACATGAGGATTACGCACAAGCTCAGTCGATGCAGTCGATGCGATGCTCTCCTCACTGCTCCTACCAAGTTCGAACAAATGTTAGATATGTCCGATTCGTCCGAACTACATGTTTGTATCTCATGCAGGCCGCATTAATTACCTTTGTGGTCGTTGATGTCTACCCTGCAACTCATTCGGATTCACTACTGTCATGGACGCGATAGCCTCTTTTCCAATAGCGACTCTTCCGGGGGTATCGGCTATCACGATGATAGGTGAGGCGTCAGCCAGAATATCCCTGAGACGCTCACTTGTGTATGCCGGATCAAGCGGGACATATGCTCCACCAGCTTTGAGGATAGCGAGTACACTAACGATCATGGCGAATGAACGCTCGACACATATCGCAACAGGATTGCCGGGCTGAACTCCTGATGACATGAGATAGTGTGCAAGTCCATTGGCTCTCTCATTCAGTTCTGTGTATGTTACTGATTGACCGTTGAACACCAGTGCGGTTGCTTGCGGAGTGCATTCAACCTGCTGTTCAAAGAGATGGTGGATGCACAGTTGATCAGGGTAATCTCGTTGAGTTGTGTTCCATGTTCGAGTTAGTAGCTCTCGCTCATCCTTTGGTAGAACGCTCAAGTGGTTGGTGCTCGTATCTGGCGCGTGCTCAAGAGCGGAGACCAAACTCTCGAGAGCCTGTTGCATGTATGCACACACTCGGCTTGGACTGTACGGCTGCACTACGTCCGCTGTGAGACCAAGTGATTCACCGTAATCTTCCACCGACAATGTAAACGGGTAGTTGTTTCTCTCCTGACCCTCGACGTATTCTGCGCCAGCGGTAATTGATGTTTTGTTGGACGATCTGTTATTGTGCCTATAGTTCAACAGAGCGCTGAAGAGAGGAGTGCCTTTAGGAACGCTGCTGCAGCGCTGAGCAAGGACCAACGATGCGTGTTCGTGTTCCAGCAGTGACGCGAGACGTTCGTGTGTTTGGAGTACACTCTCGCGGACGGTTCCAATGAGATCAATACAAAGTGGTAGCGTATTGATGAATAGACCCATGGTGTTGTCTGCTCCTGGTCCAGAATCCATTCGTCCGAAGAGCACCGTGCCAAACACAACACGATCCTCTCCACTTGTGCGTGATATCACCTGGGCCCACGCCAAGTGACACAAACTGGCAACGCTCACTCCAAGTTGCCTAGCCTGTCTTCGTAGACAGTCGTTGAGTTCCTGTGGTAGTGATTGGTAAGATGTTGTGACATTGTCTCCTTGACCGTGTACATCCTTCAGTCCGAAAGGCAGTGATGGCGTATCGATATCCATCAGCATGTCTTTGAAGAACCTCTCATGGTCATCCTGACTATGGCTTGATTGTGCTTGTGCAATGAGGTTACGATACGGCTGTGGTGCAAGGAGTGTGTGACCCTGGCCACTCATGAATGCCTTGATCTCCACAGAAATGACCTCAAGAGTAGTATGGTCGCCGATCAAGTGGTGGAGTTGTTCTGCTAGTATCCATCGGCCATCTGTGTTTTGTGCCATACTGAGTCTCAATAATGGTGCTTGTGTTAGATCGATGCGGTGCTTCCGAGGGTCAAGTCTCTGCTTCAACTGATCCATAATAGGTCCGTTGAATGGATCTAGCTGGAGTTCTGTGATCGAAAGTGAGGCCTGACGCCATACAACCTGTGCAGGAGTTGAGAGATTCTCCTGCAATACGGCTGTGCGCAGGATGTCGTGCCTGTCCACCACCATCTGAAAGGCTTCAAGGTACTTGTCCAGTAGTTGACGAGTCTCGAATGACATCAGAGAGATGAGTAGATACGGATCGCCCTCGGTTTCTAGCAGATGATGAAAAAGAATTCCTTCTTGAAGCGGAGACAAGGCATAGATGTCTTGGATATTGGATACTCCACCAGGAACAAGGTTGACAATGTGGTCGATGTCCGTTTGAGAAAGAGAGATCAGTGGCAACATCTGTGGTGTGATGGTGGCAGTGTCTGACGTGATGAAATTGTCTGGGACATCGGAGACGTGGTGGGCATCCAGTGATTTCACCAGCGCGCTCAGGGTGGGAGTCTTGAACAAAGCGCGAACAGTGAGATTCAGGCCGATGCGACGCAAGCGTTCGATCATCTGAACAGCAAGAAGAGAGTGGCCACCCAATGCAAAGAAGTTGTCGTTCCGGCTCACACGATCGAGATGCAGTAGATCCACCCAGATCCTAGCCACTGTGATCTCAGCATCACCGTGAGGCTCCTCGTAGATCTGACGAGCGAAAGCATCGCTATCTGGGACAGGAAGAGCCTTGCGGTCGAGTTTTCCATTGGAGTTAATCGGTAGTGAATCGAGTCGGACAATGGCTGCCGGAATCATGTATTCTGGCATACTGGATATGAGATGCGATCGCAGGGTGTGGACGAGTTGATCATCATACTTGGCAACCACATATGCTACAAGCCTCTTGTCACTTCCTTCTCCCATTGTAATCACGACCGCTGATTGAACAAGTGGATGATCACTGAGTCGAGCTTCGATCTCGCCGAGCTCGATGCGGAATCCTCGAATCTTGACTTGGTGATCGTTGCGGCCAAGGTACACCAAGTTGCCATCTGGAAGGTATCGTGCCAGATCTCCAGTTTTGTACATTCTTGCGTCATTGTCTCCAGCAAATGGATCTGACAAGAACACCTTGGTCGTCAGTTCTGGTTGATTGAGGTATCCTCTTGCGACACCAATTCCTCCAATGAACAGTTCTCCAATGGCCCCTTTCGGCACTGGTTGTCGATGCTCGTCAAGGAGATAGATCTTCTTGTTGACAATAGGACGGCCGATCGGAACGATTTCATCGTTGAAATCCCGAGGACAGATCCAGCTCGTTGCGATAATTGAGATCTCCGTAGGTCCGTACTCGTTGATGATACGACCCTTCGGAACTAACCTCTGTAGAACCCGGACCAGTGCAGCTGGGAGTTCTTCACCAGCACTGATCAGTGTCAGCTTCGAATTCAGTGGTGGGCAGCTCTTGCACTCCTGGAGTATTGCAGGTGGTAATGCTGCGTGTGTTATCCTGTTCTGGTCAATGTATCCCCACAGCTCTTGTCGATCGAGCCGTATACGGTCCTGCAATAGGTGTAGACTTGCGCCAGCATAAAAAGTCGTGAACATCTCCATGACACTCACGTCAAAGCTCAAAGAAGTAAACTGTAGGACTCGGCTGTCAGTGGCAAGATCAAAGTTGCTGATCCGCGACAGGACGTAGTTGACAACACCCTGATGTTCGACCATCACTCCTTTTGGACGTCCAGTCGATCCAGAAGTGTAAATAATGTATGCCAGATGGCGCGATGTTAATCCACGAGCCCCAGGATTCGTAATGGGCGATGACAGGCAATGACTGTTTGGATCGATCATGATAGAAGCAACATCTGCATAGAGAATGAGGATGAATACAGTTAGAACACGCTACTCCCGTACATGAAAACTCACGAACAGACCAAGAGTGCTATTTACCTTTCTGATGTTGAAGTTGAATCGTCTCACTCAAAATGATGCGTCCAACAGTGTCGACTAGTGCAATGGCGGGTGCTGCATCTTCCAGAATGTAGGCAAGACGGTCCTTCGGGTAGGCTGGATCGAGTGGGACATAAGCACTGCCGGCTTTCAAGACAGCAAGTACACTCACGATCATGGCAAATGAACGCTCAACACAGATCGCCACAAGACTGTCGGGCTGAACTCCCAATCCAATGAGATGGTGTGCGAGTCTGTTGGCACTCTCATTCAACTCGCCGTATGTCATTGATTGATCGTTGAACACAAGTGCGGTCGCTTGTGGAGTCTGTTCGGCCTGCTTCTCGAAGAGATGGTGGATGCACAGATGGTCGGGATAGTTCTGTTGGGTTGCGTTTAATCCATGTAACAGCACTTCGCGTTCCACGAGAGGCAAGATTTCAAGTCGCGAAACTGCCATGTTGGAATCGCTTTCTAGCGTGATCACAAGGCTTTCTAGCGCCTGCTCCATGTAGCCTCTTACGCGACTTGGCTCGATTGGCTGCTGTGTTTGTACAGTTAGACCAAGGGCTGATTCTGAGTCCAAAATGTTGATTACGAACGGATAGTTTGTACGCTCCCATCCTCCTAAGAGCTTGATCCCTGGGAAATGCACCTGCTGTTCCTGGCTTACGAATTCCATTTCAAGTTCAGAACTTCCAGACAATTGAGAGGTGTGTAGGTAGTTTAAAAGCGCGCTGAACAACGGTGTACCCGCCAGAAGTCCGCTGCATTTTTGTGCCAACGCAAGTGATGCATGCTCGTGGTCCAAAAGTGCTGCCAGTCGTGTATGGGCCTGACGGACACATTCCCGAGCAGTCTGAGAATTGATGTCGCACTGAAAGGGCAGTGTGTTGATGAAGATTCCCATCGTGGAACCAACTTCCTGGTCATTTTGCGCCCCTCCAAGCAGAACTGTGCCAAAAACAACGCGTTTCTGTCCAGTTGTACGTGCAAGAACTAGCGACCATGCTACATGACACAAACTCGCCAGGCTTACTCCCATCTGTTTGGCTTGGAAACGAAGTCGGTTATTCAATTCTTGAGAGAGGATCGAATGCGATTCTGCAACATGAGCACCATTGTTCTGGACCTCAACCATTCCATATGGAAATGTTGGCTCATCAATTTCACCAAGCATGTCCTCGAAGAAGGGCTTGTGGATGTCATGTTGGCTCTCAGGTATTGCTTGAGCGATTGCGTTGCGGAATGGATGCGGTGTCGGAAGGTTGCGCCCTCGACCATGGAGGATCACCTCAATCTCATGGTTCATTATCTGCGATGCCACATGATCTCCGATGAGATGATGTATCAACTGAAGGAGTATCCATCCACCGTCGGTATCCTGGGCAACCATGAACCGAAGGAGAGGCGCCTGTGTCAGGTCGATGCGGTAGTGGGTGGGGTGGAAGCGTTCGTCCAACTGCTTTGCAATCCGCCCATCGACTGAGTCGAGTGTAAATTCCTCAATGGGCAGAGATGCTTGGCGCCATACCACTTGTGCAGGAGTGGAATTGTTCTCCCAGATGAAAGCGGTACGAAGTATGTCATGTCGATTCACAACCTCCTGGAAAGCCTGAAGATAGCGGTCCAGCAAACCTCGGGTCTCGAATGCCATCTGTGTACTGATCAGGTATGGGTCACCTTCCGTTGTAAGAAGATGGTGGAATAGAATGCCATCCTGAAAAGGTGATAGAGAGTAGATATCCTGAATGTTCGCTATTCCTCCTGGAGTCTGCTTAACGATACGATCGATCTCTGTCTGGGACAAGTTGATCAGAGGCAACATCTCAGGGGTCAGTTTCATGGTCTGTGGTGTGATGAGATTTGGTGGGGTGGAATCCGCCTGGTGTTTCTCAAGTGCCTGTGCGAGGACACTGAGTATTGGGGACTGATATACGGTACTGATGGAAACTGTGAGACCCAATCGGCGAAGGCGATTGAGCATGCGTACTGCCAAGAGAGAATGTCCTCCAAGTGCGAAAAAGTCGTCGTTGCGGCTCACTCGGTCGATGGATAGCAGTTCAGTCCACAACTGAGAAAGGTAAGTCTCAGTCTCGCCCTGCGGTTCCTCATACGCCTGTCGAGCAAAGGCACTGCTGTCAGGTTCCGGGAGAGCCCTACGGTCAATCTTGTCATTTGACGTCAATGGTAATTCGTCCATACGGACGATGGCTGCCGGTACCATGTAGTCTGGTAAGCGTGATACAAGATGTGAGCGCAGAATGTTGATCAATTGTTCCTCAGGCTTGGCGACCACATAGGCTACAAGCCGTTTGGCTTCGCCTTCGCCCAGAGCTATCACAGCAGCTTTCTGAACAAGTGGGTGCTCTGATAGGCGGGCCTCGATTTCTCCGGGCTCAATGCGAAATCCTCTTATCTTGACTTGATCGTCGTTGCGACCAAGGAATGCAATATTTCCATCCGGCAGGTAACGTCCAAGGTCTCCTGTTCTGTACATTCGAGCCTGTGTGTCACATACGAACGGATCTCCCAGGAATCTCTCTGCTGTCAATTCCGGTCTGTTGAGATATCCGCGTGCGACACCGATTCCACCGATATAGATTTCTCCAGTCACCCCAAGAGGCACAGGCTGTTGATAACTGTCCAGCAAATAAACTCGATAGTTGCAAATGGGCCGACCGATAGCGACAACATCTTCCTTGTAGTCTGGAGGACAGCGCCACAAGATAGAAGCCATTGTATTTTCTGTAGGGCCATAGTTATTGACTACGGTGTATCCACGTGAGATCAAATTCTGGAGCAGCGTTCGGTTGAGAGCCTCTCCTCCTAGAACAAGGGTCACTGGTTTGGTTTGTACTGGGAGGTCCTTCCCATCTTGAAGGAACGAAGGTGTAAGTGTCGCCAGCGTAATTGAGTGTTTAGCCATGTACTTCCAGAACTCGCTCCTGTCTTGACGAACAATGGCTGGCGGGAGATAGAGACTTGCACCGCTGGTCAATGATATCAAGATGTCCCAAGCGCTCACGTCAAAACCACAAGACGCAAACTGTAACACACGGCCAGTGGGATGGTAACCACAAAGTTTGATCTGAGCTTGAGGTAGATTGGTCACGCCTCGATGTTCAACCATCACACCTTTGGGCTTGCCTGTCGATCCAGAGGTGTAGATGATGTAAGCCAAATGGCGCGAGGTCAACTCTGGGATACATGGATTCGAAATTGGGTAATCCAGCAGTGTATTCGGGTCCACAATGGTAAGAGCTGAGTCCTCAAGTACAGCTTGTCCGGTCTGGTCAGCAACTACAATTGCAGGGGAGGCGTCTTGGAGGATATCATTGAGGCGCCCACTTGCATAGCTAGGGTCCAGTGGGACGTAGGCTCCACCAGCCTTCATGATAGCAAGGATGCCAATAATCATCCCTGGGGACCGCCCGACACAGATGGCTACGCGTGTGTCTGGTTGAACTCCGAGCTCAATGAGATGGTGTGCGAGGCGGTTGGCACGGGAATTGAGTTCACTGTAGGTCAGAGATTGATCCTCGTACACAATTGCAATAGCATTAGGGGTCTTGTCCACTTGGAGTTCGAACAATTGATGGAAACAAAAGTTGTCAGGGAATGCCTCTGTCGTTTCGTTCCAAGTTTCGAGAATGAGTCTTCTTTCCTCTGGCGAAAGAATATCGATAGTTGCGACGGGTCGTGTTGAATCATTAGCCATGATCTCCAGAGTGGTGAGGAGATATTCAACATGGCGTTTGATAGTACCAGGATTGAACAGGTCCGAGGAGTATATCATGTTCCCTACGACCTCGTTATCCTGCTCTTGAAGCTGCAACTCGAGATCAACGTAGATTGGAGTGGAAGAGGCGTGCAGTGATACTTGGCTGTTCCATTGAAGTGCAACATGAAATGGTGGCGTGCCGGTGATCTGGGTAATGCTATTCAATGGAAAACCTTGGTGATCCATTGATGATAAAGCCGTTTTCCGCACACGCTCGAGAAGCTGAGAGATGTTTGGTTCACCCGAAAGATCCATCCGTAGCGGTAGGATGTTGGTATCGTCTGCCTGCTTATTGCTTCCGATTCCACCTGGGCCACTTTGTTGGAAACCAATGATGAAGTCATGTTGACCAGAGAGACGAGCGAGAACGGCTCCCCAGCTAGCCATCACAACTATGCTTAGGTCCATATCGTATTCTGAGGCAAGTCTCCTAAGCGATTGTGTCGATGACGCGTCAAGGAGAATGGGTACATTTGACCTTTTGGTGGACTGCTGAGTTGCTCGAGGTCGATCGGTGGGGAGGTCCAGCATAGCAGTAGCGCCTGCTAGAGTCCTGATCCAAAAATCGTATTGTGTCTGGTAATCCGAAGGACCCACATGTTGATGAGCATTCGGTGCTGTTGAAGAAAGAAGGCCGATGCCTCCATCGCTATTCAAATAGTAATACCAAGGCGACCACAAAGAGGTTAACATATGCACGACTCCTTGGTTAATGACGCCTGTCTTGATGTCCTCTTACATGGTGAACTGTTGCTCCACTTGTTCATTCACGAAGAGTTCCTCTGTAATGTTCGCATTCGATGCGTGGGTGATGGTAGAAGACTTTGCAGCTGTTCATCATCCATGTTGTATGGTAATGGTGGCAAAATTGTGGGTTAGCTATGATAGATCCAGTTCAACAGTAAAAAGCCCGTAAAAACGAGCTTAGTGGCGGTTATCTTCTTACTATCAAGGGAGTTCCCTTGTTCAACTCTTGGCCGCTCGTCTACGGTGTTCAGTGCAGTCTCGGTCTCTTCTGCAGGAATGATACCTGCCAACTGATTTCAGCAGAAAGGCATGCGTTTGTTAGTGGTTGGTTTGATGTGAGCAAGCAGTTGTGGTGTCCACCATACGCACCTGGCCATTGCGCTCGGTCATTGCTGGCCACTCTGGAGAAGGAATGAGGAATGGGTGATGAGGAGATGAGGAGGGAAAGAAGCCAGCATGATGTAACAAGCGTATCTGTGCGTGCGGAGATTTTAGTGTGCTGCAAGGTCTGTTTTGGCGCCCCTTGCGCTTATGGCGCAATGGGGGGCCCCATGTACATACATAGCAGAGAACGAGGAATAGCCGGTTTGTCGACTCACTGCCCTGGCAATCCTGCCTGGATACAATGATACCATATACATCCTATCATGTGAAAGACGTTCAGGGACAATCTCATCTTTATGCAAAAAAATGATGCACCTTGCTACACAGACAGACACAGACAGATCAGTTCCCACGCGTATTTTGTACTTGACATTTCGAACTCAGGGTCCCTCTAGGCTCGTAACCACCCTTCGAGGACTGCGTTTTCAAACTTGATATTGGTACTATCTCAGTGGTCAATTTACTCAGTCTATTCTAAAAATTATATATGTTGGGGACTTAAAAAACGGGCTATATCAGAACGGCTTTAAGATTAGATCTGGGATCCGCAGAGAGATTAGTCATTATCCAATACGATCATCGGGTTGAGGTTCCTACCATATGTCGTCACTATGACTTTGTGTGGTGGTGATTTTGGGTGATCCTGGCGAGCTCAAAAAGCTCCACGCCGAAGATGGGTGGGACGTTGTCCCATGGACTCGACGATAGAATGAAAACTTTGTGTATCGAGCCTTCAGACCTACATCCTGACCCGGAAGCGTTCAACAGGAGTCATTGTGCCTGCTTTTAAGAGCATGGATGCTTTCGTATTAATCCGCTCGATGACCATGTCGAAGGGGGGGTGTAGAGTCCTTGACCTTGCAAAGCACAAGGTTTGACGCTTCGTTGGGTGAGGTCAGCCAGCGCGGCAGGTGGCCACTAAATGCGGGGTTGTGTTGAAGCAGGCGTACAAGTCCCTTCGTAAGCCTGTTCATGGATCATTGAGAAGGCCCCCGTTAGCACCAGAGCTGAGCAAGACGGAGAGGACGTACCAAGAGGGGGAACACAAGTCGTGACAACAACAACAAAAACCCTGTTCTCCGGCTCACCAACTTGCTTTCCCTGTCTAGCTTGCATCTCGTCTCCAGACAATAGCCGTCCCTGCGTAGGAGTGTCGACGAGGATCCACACCATCGCAATCAACAAGCTCTCCCATCACGGACCTTTCTTGCCAAAAAAGCAACTTTACTCCTCAGTTCGTCCTAATCCTGATCCACTTGCTGATGATCCGCCTTGTGTGTGTCCCTATGGATCCCGAACGATCGGCTAGCTGTCAAGAACGTCAAAAGGACTAAACAATTGACCGTGATCAGCAACGACAATCACTCTCGTATTCGGCATTCACAACAAAGTCGTTTACAGGCTATTCTCCAACTACAACCGAGGCACGTCAAGGCTCACAGTCGAGTATGGGCAGCGACACGACAAGCACCTTGCGCAACGACGCTTTGGCTGTATTGGATGGTAAGGACGCACCGACACAGTTGTCAACTAGTGTAGCCCGCCGTCGTGTTGTTCCCTGGTAACACACCTTTAACCAGGCATCGCTTTCTGGAGCAGGAAGTCCCTTCCGATCGAGTTTGCCATTGGAGTTGAGAGGCAGTGAATCTAGTCGAACAATGGCAGCGGGCACCATGTATTCCGGCAAACATGACATGAGGTGTGAATGCAGAGTGCTCAGCAAGTCATCACGTAGTTTGGCGACAGCGTATCCGACAAGCCTCTTGTTGGATCCTTCTCCGATCGTAATGACGGCAGCCTTATCTACCAGTGAATGCTCGCTGAGTCGAGCCTCAATCTCGCCAAGCTCGATTCGGAAGCCTCGGATCTTGACTTGATGATCATTGCGGCCGAGGAAGATAATGTTGCCGTCAGGAAGATACCGTGCCAAATCTCCTGTCTTGTACATCCGAGCACTCTTGTTACCAGTAAATGGATCTGGAAGGAATGCCTTGGCTGTCAACTCTGGTCGGTTGAGATATCCTCTTGCGACGCCAACGCCTCCAATGTACAGTTCTCCAATGGCCCCCAGTGGTCCCGGTTGTCGATGCTCATCAAGAATGTAGATGCGCTTGTTGGCAACAGGGCGGCCAATCGGAACGTTGTCTCCACTAAATCCGTGAGGACATCTCCATGCAATTGAACTCACTGTTGCTTCTGTTGGTCCATAGTCATTGACAATCCTGCCGTTCGGGATCAATGGCTGTAGTGCTTGGATCAGTGCTGCTGGGAGAGATTCGCCTCCCAAGATTATTGTCAGAGAGGCGGAAAGTTGTGGAAGATCATTGGCTCCTTGAAAGATAGCGGGAGGCAAGAGCGCTTGAGTAATCGAGTTCTTTTCAAGATAGTGCCATAGTTGTCTCTGGTTGTATCGGACAGCATCAGGAAGGATGTGAAGACTTGCGCCGGAACACAGAGTCGATAATGTATCCATGGCACACCCATCGAAGGCAAAGGAGAAGAACTGCACCACGCGGCTTGAGGCACTGATTCCATAGACATCGTGCCTTGTCATGACTAGATTGGGCAATCCTTGATGTTCAACCATCACACCCTTTGGCTTTCCTGTGGATCCAGAAGTGTAATGATGTAGGCCAAACTGGATGAAGTCAACTCGGGCACACGCGGATTGTCGAGTGCGGTATCTCGTGCAGGACTACTGAAGCGTGATTGACAAGAGCTATCTGTTAGCCCCAAATGTAAGAGGTATTATCGTTACATAGTTGAAGGTGGCTGCATCGGTTATGATTACCTGTTCGAGACAGTGTCTGCCTCGATCGCATTTGGATCAACCACTGTCACGGAGGATAAAATACTCTCTCCTAGAGCCTGTTGTCCATGTTGATCTGCAATCAAGATATGTGGACTAGCATCCATCAAAATATCCCTGAGACGTTCGCTTGCGTATGAGGGATCGAGTGGGACATAAGCGCCTCCTGCCTTGAGGATAGCAAGCACTCCCACGATCATGGCGAATGAACGCCCGACACAGATCGCCACAAGGCTCTCGGGCTTAACTCCCATTCAAATGAGATGGTGTGCAAGTCTATTGGCGTTCATTCAGCTCTGTGTATGTCAGTGATTGTCCGTTGTACACCAAGGCTGTGGCCTGTGGAATGCGTTCAGCCTGCTGCTCAAAGAGATGGTGGATGCACAGATCTCCGGGATGGTCCTGCTGGGTTGTGTTCCATGTTTGAAGCAGTAACTCTTGTTCATCCACAGGTAGAATGTTCAGCTCATGTGTAGCCATGTCAGGCGCGTGCTCAAGAGCAAAAACCAAGTTCTCAAGGGACTGTTGCATGTATCCACAAACACGGACCGGGTCGATTGGCTGTACTATATCGGCTGTTAGACCAAGTGATGTGCCGAAATCCTCCACTGATAGCGTGAATGGGTAGTTTGTGCGTTCTTGAGACTCCAGGTGCTCGATTCCCGTATCAATTGAAATGGCGTTGGATGATGCGGCATTGTGTCTGTAGTTCATAATGGCACTAAAGAGTGGAATTCCTTGCGGGACGCTGCTGCAACGCTGAGCAACCACTAACGACGCGTGTTCATGCTCGAGTAGTGATGCAAGCCGTTCATGTGTCTGGAGTACGTTCTCGTGGACAGTTCCGGCGAGATCAACGCGGATTGGCAGAGTGTTGATGAATAGACCCAAGGCACTATTTGATCCTTGTCCAGAATTCATTCGTCCGAAGGGCACTGTGCCAAACACAACCTGGCTCTCGCCACTTGTGCGTGATAACACCTGGGCCCATGCCAAGTGACACAGACTTGCCACACTCACTCCAAGCTGCTTGGCTTGTCTTCGCAGTCGGTCATTGAGGTCCTGTGGTAGTGGCCGGTACGATGTAGTAATACCGGCTCCTTGACCGTGCACATCCTTCAGTCCGAATGGCAATGAGGGTGTATCGATGTCCATCAGCATTCCCTTGAAGAACCCCTCGTGGTCATCGCTGATGTGACTCAACCTTGCTTGAGCAATGAGGTTACGGAATGGCTGAGGTGCAGGCAGTGTGTGACCCAGACTATTCATGAAGGCCTTGGTTTCCATAGAAATGACTTCAAGGGTTGTATGGTCACCGATCAAATGGTGAAGGAGTTCAGCAAGTATCCATCGACCGTTCCCGTCTTGAGCAATAGTGAACTTCAATAGTGGAGCTTGTGTTAAATCGATGCGGTGCTGTCGAGGATTTCAGTTGATCTATAATAGGTCCATTTGATGGATCAAGCTGGAGTTCTGTGACCGAGAGTGAGGCTTGACGCCAAATGACCTGTGCAGGCGTCGAGAGATTCTCATGCAATATGGATGTGCGCAGGATATCATGCCTGTTGACTACCATCTCAACGGCGTCTAGGTACTTGTCGACGAGTTCGCGTGTTTCAAATGCCATGAGGATAATGAGTAAGTATGGATCGCCTTCAGTCGCCAGGAGATGATGAAAAAGGATTCCTTCCTGAAGCGGAGACAAGGGATTGATGTCTTGGACGTTGGCTACTCCACCAGGAACACGCTTCACGATGTGATCGATATCCATTTTTGAAAGGGTGATGAGTGGCAACATCTCTGGTGTGATGGTGGCAGAATCTGGCATGATGAGATTGGCAGCAGCATCGCAAGATTTGTGGACACCCAGCGACTGTACCAGTGCACTGAGGGTAGGAGTCTTGAACAAATTGTGGACAGTAAGGGTAAGGCCAATGCGACGCAAACGCTCAATCATTTGAACAGCAAGGAGCGAATGGCCGCCGAGTGCAAAGAAGTTGTCATTGCGACTGACACGGCTGAGATGTAGTAGATCCTCCCAAATCCTCGCTACTGCGATTTCAGACACGTTTTGAAATTCCTCGTAGTCCTGGCGAGCGAATGCATCACCAGGTGGTGCAGGGAGAGCCTTGCGATCGAGCTTGCCATTGGAGTTGATCGGCAGTAAATCGAGTCGGACAATTGCAGCGGGTACCATGTAATCTGGCAGAGATGACGTGAGGTGTGATCGCAGAGTGTGGATAAGCCTGTCATCATGTTCGGAGGTCACGTAGGCTACAAGCTTCTTGTCACTTCCTTCTCCCATCGCAATCACGACCGCTGATTGGACAAGCGGATGGTCAACAAGTCGAGCCTCAATCTCTCCAAGCTCGATTCGGAATCTCCTTGTCAGAGGATACTAGTACAACTCTAGGTATCTCTGAGCATACAGCGGACAACACAGCCCGGTCCAAAGGCGCGGCTCCCAGCACCGCCTCCCCACCTGACTACGAAGACCCACAAAGGGTGGCTCAGCCCCCGCCAGTCGCCCGTTCCCGGGGCGCCGAGTCACGTGACCGGCCTAGGACGATGACTACTAGGTCCATGGGCCGCGACCAGTCCAGGCCCATGGACGCGTAGCATGATGCAACCTAGCAAGGCCTAATCAGGATCTCCCTTCAGGTACTCATACCGCATTTGGATCGCCTCCCAGGTACTCACGCCGCACTTTTACGCCACTTCTCCACGCCACTTCTGCTGACAAAGGAAAAGCCTTGCCGCACGATCACGATCGCACGGATCAAGGCTTTCTGTCCAAACCAGGGAACCCCCCAAGGTACTCAACCCTTTCTGGGGGACTCCTCGAGGTACTCCACCCTTTCCAGGAAACCCCTCGAGGTACTCCGACCGTTTCAGGCAATCCAACCACGCTTCCAAGACCTTCGAGTCGATCCTCGCATCAGTATAAATAGCCCTTGCATCTCTCCCTTGTACAACAGTTCTTCTGCGATACTCAATAAACCTTCTCTTGAAAAGCACTCCAAGAGTCCCTTGCACAGCTCCTCTTGACATCACCCGCTAGCAGCCACCCAGAGCAAGACGCGTCGAACGCGTGACACTCCTGATCTTGACTTGATCGTTGCGACCGAGGAAGATGATGTTGCCATCAGGAAGATACCGTACCAAGTCGCCTGTCTTGTACATTCTCGCATCTTTTTTACCAGAAAATGGATCCGGAAGGAACATATTGGCTGTCAACTCTGGTCGATTGAGATATCCTCTTGCAATTCCCACTCCTCCAATGTACAACTCTCCTACTGCAGCCATCGGTACTGGTTGGTGATTCTTGTCAAGAACGTAAATCGCCTTGTTAGGGATAGGACGGCCGATCGGAACAATATCGCCGTTGAAATCGCGAGGACACCTCCAGCTCGTTGCGATAATTGTGATCTCCGTGAGTCCGTACTCGTTGATGATACAACCGTTCGGAACTAAGCGCTGTATAGCTCGAACCAGTGTAGCAGGAAGTTCTTCACCAGCACTGATCAACGTCAATTGCGTACTCAGTAGCATACAGTTCTTGCATTCCCGCAGGATCGCGGGTGGCAAGGCCGCTTGTGTGATCGCGTGCCGTTCTATATATTCCCACAGCTCTTGTCGGTCAAGTCGCATGTGATCGTCCAACAGGTGTAGACTTGCGCCGGAATATAATGCCGTGAATATCTCCATGACGCTAACGTCAAAGCTCAGAGATGTGAACTGCAAGACTCGGCTGTTGGTACCAAGACCAAATTCGTCGATTCGTGATAGAGCGTAGTTCACAACACCTTGATGCTCGACCATCACTCCCTTTGGTCGTCCGGTGGATCCAGATGTGTAAACAATGTATGCCAGACAACGCGACGTCAACCCAAGAATTTCGGGGTTCGCAGTTGATAATGTCATACGGTTGTTTGGATCGAGCGTGATCACAGAAGTGGTATCTAAAATGGACAACAAGGGCCAACACGGTTATTCATCGCTGCTTCTGTTCATGCAAAGTTTCTGACAGCATATTTCAAATTACCTTTCTGATTCTGAAGATTCTGGCTCGCTTCATTCAAGGCAGTACGTCCAACAGAATCAACCAGAGCAATGACAGGTGATGCATCTTCCAGAATGTGAGCAAGGCGCTCCTTTGGGTAGGATGGATCGAGAGGGACGTACGCTCCACCTGCTTTCAGGACAGCAAGTACTCCGACGATCATGGCGAATGAACGCTCAACACAGATCGCCACAAGACTCTCAGACTGAACTCCCAATCCGATAAGATGGTGTGCAAGTTTGTTGGCACGGTCATTCAGCTCCGCGTACGTCATTGATTGGCCGTTGAACACTAGGGCAGTTGCTTGCGGATTTTGTTCAACTTGCTGTTCGAAGAGATGGTGGATACACAGATTATCGTGATAGCTGTGTTGGGTTTTGTTCAAGTCATGCAACAGCAGTTTGCGTTCCTCGAGAGGCAGGACCTCAAGTTCCAAGACAGCTACGTCGAGATCATACTCAAGAGCCACCACAAGACTTTCCAGTGCCTGTTTCATGTAACTTTCTACACGGCTTGGGTCGACTGGCTGCTGCGCTTGAACAACTAGACCGACAGCTGTACTATAATCTAGCACAAAGACTCCGAAAGGATAGTTTGTACGTTCTCGTCCTCCTAAGAACTCAATGCCTGGGTAATGCACTTGCTCCTCCTCACTGGTGAGCTCCATACCAAGTTTTTCAGTGCCTCCAGATGGTAGAGAACTGTGCAGGTAGTTCAAAAGTGCGCTGAATAGCGGCGTGCCTGCTGGAACTCCGCTGCACTTTTGAGCCAATGCAAGTGATGCATGTTCGTGTTGCAAAAGTGATGCCAGTCGTGTGTGGGCCTGGCGAACACACTCCTGAACACTTTGAGAATTGATGTCGCATCGGAAGGGTAAAGTGTTGATGAAGTTTCCCATCGTGTAGCTATCTTCCTGGTTATTTTGCGCTCCTCCGAACAAAACTGTACCAAATACAACGCGTTCCTGTCCAGAAGCACGTGCGAGAACCAGTGACCATGCCACATGGCACAGACTCGCCAGGCTTACTCCCATCTTCTTGGCTTGAAGGCGAAGTCGGTTGTTCAGTTCTTGAGGGAGCATCGAATGCGATTCTGCAACCAGAGCACCATTGTTTTGGATCTCAGCCATTCCGAAAGGAAATGTTGGCTCATCAACATCACCAAGCATGTCCTGGAAGAAGGGCTCGTGGATGTCATGTCCATTCTCGGAGCATGCTTGTGCAATTGCATTGCGAAATGGATGTGGTGTCGGAAGATTGTGTCCTTGGCCATGAAGGATTTGCTCGATCTCGTGATTCATCGTCAAGCATAGCAGGAGCCCCGGCAAGAGCCTTGCTCCAATACTCATACTGTGCTTGGAAAAGCGGTAGAACTTGCTCAGTGGCATTCAAGGAGGTTGGGGAAGGGGGGTTGATGTTTTCATTGCTATTCGTATCGGACAAGGCCACCATCACAAAGCGATTAATAAGATGCACATGCACACGGCTCTTGATAAATGACGCATGTTCGGACATCTCTTACCTGAGATAAAGTCGCTCCGCATTTTTGGCTCTCGAATGGTGAGAGACTACGGGAGACTCGGCGACTGGATCTAAGGTGCGTGTTGTGATAATGGCAAGGAGTAGGTCAGCTTTGTCAGGTTAGACTGGTACTTTCCTGCCATTCAACATTGACTTGGTCGTGTGGATGTGTAGGCTTGCGTATAGTATTAACATCAGTTATCTTCCTACCGTCAAAAGCTCTTTCACATTCAATGCTTGGTCGCTCGTCCATCGTATGCAGCGGTGTTGCGAGAGCTCCAGCAGAAATGCCGGCCAACTGTGAAGGTTCAAACCAAAAGGATATCGTTTGTTAACAGTGATTGTTCGACCGATGTAGTAGATACGGTATTCATCACACTCACCTGGTTATCGTGCTTGGTCATTGCTGTTTACTCTGGGGAAGGGTTGAGGGTTGAGGGTTGTGGAATGAGAGACGAATGGAATGAGAGGCGAGAGGAATGAGGAGCAGAAATGAGGAGAAAGAGTTGCACCCACCGCCCTGTGCAACATGCCGCAGATGTTACGACTGGGGGCGGTGCGGTTTGACATTCAGGCTGCAGTGGAGAAACGCAGCCAAGATGGACCGTTCGGTCATTAGAACTCGAGGTCGCACTGTCAATGCTTTGTTCATGCGTAGAGCCTCAAGCGCATCACCGGGGTCGTAGTCAGACAGATGTAGCCACGACAGTTTCGCACACCCGTTTCACTGTGGCCTGCCAATCTACTCCCTGGGGATCTGTCCCTGGACTCTGTTGGGCCATCCTCCTTCCAGCTCTCGCCAGATCCTATCCGGTGCCGGACCCTATATCTGATACCAGCCCTCGCCCTCGCCCTCTGAATCCTCTCTGCTCTCATACCCTCGCCCTCATGGGTCGATTCATTTAAGGTTGAACTGGCTGTGCATTATGCTGAGAACATGTGGACAAGTGCTTCATTTGTGCTCTGAATGTTACTAGCTACGTAAGCCCGCCCTCCGGCGGGGGCTCTCGGTGCATCAAACTGATGTCAAGAGCGGTGTGTTCTTCCAGTTGTAGACTGGCGTTCTTGGTGTTGGTAGCAATAGGTGGGCGATATGTTGGGGAAAATGGGGTGATGGTCTGGCGCTCTGGGGAGAGGAGGTTGGATGCACCTGCAATTACGATTGCTGCCGCTGCATGGGGGTCCCGGGAGCTGATAGTGTGTCGGCCTTTGCGTGATGGGCAGC
>Ga0247824_10000585_pt1 | contig 18393 bp, 13 predicted proteins | sample 13C_PalmiticAcid_FD_194412 | JGI IMG/M metagenome (GOLD analysis project Ga0247824, IMG submission 194412) | Soil microbial communities from agricultural site in Penn Yan, New York, United States - 13C_PalmiticAcid_Day48 | ecosystem: Environmental > Terrestrial > Soil > Agricultural land... | reverse complement strand
CCGCGGCCGCATCCTGCTCGCGCTTGACGATGATCACGACGATGCCCGCGCAGGCGAGAAGCAGGGCGGAGCTGCACAGCAGCAGCGTGTTTACACCGATCCGCTCGACCAGCGTGGCGGTCAGCCCCGCGCCGGTCATTCCGCCGAGGGCGACGCCGCCGCCGATGAAGCCGAACATCCGTTTGGCCTGACGCGGGTCGTACACGCCGTTGGCGAGTGTCCAGAACTGGCTGATGAGCAACGCGCCGAGCAACAAGCCCCAGAGATAGAAGGCGACCGACACCCACTCGCCGCCACCCTGGAAGAGGACCCAGAACCCGAGCATGATGACAGCCATGCCGGCTTGCGTGATCGGCAGCGCCCAGCGGCGAGGCAGCGCGCTGACGATGCGCGTGTAGGCGAGCATCAGAAAGCCGATGATGAGTCCGGAACCGAAGATGACCCATGGCACGTTCACCGCTCCCAGGCTGGCGATCAGCTTCGATCGCGTGAGCGGTTGAATGATGTTGTACGCGGTCATACAGAGGAACGCGTAGACGAACATCAGCGTGATGCCCGTCGCTTCCTCTTTACGCACCTCCACCATGGGGGAGAGCAAGCGCTGCAGCAGGGACATGGGCACAGCCTAAGCCATCGCGTGACCTGAAGTAAACTCACGTCTGTCCATGTTTCTTCGGCTTCGGCGGTTCTTCGACGTCCGGGCGGGCGAAGGGCTGCCGGTGCTCCTTTCCTTCCTGTACGTCGCGTGCGTCGTCGCGGCCTTCCTGCTCGCAAAACCCATAAGGAACGGGTTGTTCCTGCGCGAATATGGCGCGTCCAAGCTGGTTTACGCCTACGTGGCCGTGCCGCTGGCGCTCTGGGCGTTCGTGCGCGTTTATACGGCGGTTGCCGCCCGCGTCGGGATGCGGCTTGCCGCCATCGGTACGCTGACGTTCTTCAGCCTGAACGCGGTGGGGTTCTGGGCGGCGTTTCGCTGGGCGCCGTTCGACCTGCTTCCCGGCCTCTTCTATATCTGGGTGAACTGCTTCGGGGTGATCGCCCCGGTGCAGGCGTGGAGCTTCGCCAACCGGCTGTTCGACGTGCGTCAGGCCCGGCGTCTTTTCGGACTGATCGGCGCCGGGGCGTCGTTCGGCGCACTCATGGGCGGGCTGGGAGCCCGTTACCTCGTGCAGCCCGTGGGTGGCGCCGTCAACCTGCTGCTGGTGCTCGCCGCGCTGATCGCGTCCGCAGCCGTCATCGTCGGAGTCATTTCGCGCCGACTGCGCAGGACGTCGCCAGTGCCGAAGAGGCGGCAGGAGGCGCTGCCCTTCAACGAGGCGCTCGCCGCGATCGGATCCAATCGTTACCTCCGGCTCATGACCGCGCTCGTCCTGCTGGTGGCGATCGCGACCCAGTGGACCAACTTCCAGATGAGCATCGTCGCTGACGAACGCTTTGCCGGTGACGCGGACTCGATCACCCGGTTCTACGGGACGTTCAACTTTCTGACGGGACTGGCCGCATTCGTTCTGCAGCTGTTTCTCACGTCGACGTTGTTGACGCGGTTTGGTGTTACGGCGGTCGTCATGATTCTGCCCCTCGGCCTGGCGCTCGGAAGCGGGCTGACGTTCCTGTTTCCGGTTTTCACAGCCGTTTTGTTCACGAGCTCTATCGACTACGGGCTGCGCTTCTCGGTCGACAAGGCGGCGTACGAACTTCTCTACCTGCCGATTCCGCCGCACGAACGGCAGCCGATCAAGAACGCGCTCGACATTCTGGGCAGCCGGATCGGTGATGCCGTCGGCGGCGTGCTGCTCGGCCTGGCGACCGGCGGGTTCATCATGCTGCCGGGCGCGGGCCTTGGCATCCGCGGCACCGCTGCCATCATCTTCGTAATGACGCTCGCCTGGACCGTCGTCGCGTGGCGCCTGCGGCGAGCGTACGTGGTGGCCATTGAGGAGAACATCCACCAGCACAGGCTCGATACCGAACGTATTTCGGCGGCTCGCCTCGATGCGTCGGTCCGCGACGCCCTGACCGCTCATCTCCGATCCGACGATGCAAACATGGTGGCCGAAGCGCTCGAGAACATCTCGTTGCTGAAGATGCCTGTACCCAGCAGCGACCTGCACCGGCTGCTCTCGCACACCGACATCCGGGTGCGCGCGCGCGCGCTTGCGGTTCTCGGCACTTCAGGCGATCGAACCGCCGCGCCGGTTGCCGAGCGACTGCTGCGGGATGCGGACCTGAACGTGAGGACTCAGGCGCTCTTGTACCTCTCGCGTGCTGGCGGCTTCGATCCTCTGGAACGGATCGCGGAGCTAGGCGACTTCGCGGATTTCTCCATCCGCGCGGCGATGGTCGCCTTTCTGGCGTCACCGGGACCGGCGCGCAACGAAGAGGCCGCGCGCATTCTGCTCGAGCAGATGGCGGCGTCGGAAGAGCCGCGCGATCGCGCCGAAGCCGCGCGAGTGCTGGCGATCGTTCCCCATCCGGCGACCGACGTGCTGACGACTCTGATTCTCGACGAGGATCAGGACGTCGCCGAGCAGGCGATGCGGACGGCGCATTCGGTGGGATCCGGCGATGTGGTCGCCGCGCTGGGAGCGGCCCTTGTGTCGCGGCTCTTCGAGGCTGGCGCGCCGCTGCGGCGGCGCCTGATCAGGACGCTCAACAAGATCAAGCAGAATCACCCGAACATGGAGCTCGATGCGACATTGATCGAGCTGCTTCTCGCCGCGGAGATCTCCGGTCATTACCGCTCGTATCAAGTGCTGGCGCCGCTCGATGCGTCGCAGCCCCGCCAGCAGAAGATCATCGCCGCTGTGCGGCATTCGATGGAGCAGGAACTGGAGCGGATCTTCCGGCTGACGGCGCTGCTGTCGCCGTCGGCCTCGCTGCACGATGCGTACGTCGGGCTGCGATCGTCGAACTCGCTGGTTCGTGCCAATTCGATCGAGTACCTGGAGAACGTACTGAAACCTGGATTGCGCGAGGTCCTGCTGCCGCTGATCGACAGTCAGGTCACCGAAGCCGACCGCGCCGCGCTCGCGGAAAAGGTCGTGGGTCCGCCGCTCGAAAGCTCCGAGCAGGCGATCGGTGTTCTGCTCACAAGCGATGATCCGTGGCTGCGCTCGCGCGCGGAGATCGCCGCGAACCGCGCCGCCGAGGCGAGTGCGGTGCCGGAGGAGTACACACCCGAGCCGGCGAACATGGACGCGGGCATCGGCGCCGGCTAGGCCGGCGGCATCGGAGGTAGCGAGCGCTTGTGTTCGCTTGCGCGGGCGAGCCGCGTGATCGTGTCTGCGATCGGCGCAGCCACGGCTCCGGATCCCCCGTTCAGATACCGCTCGAGATCCGCGTAGGTGAAGCCCATCTCTCCTTCGTCGGTCTGTCCGGCCCAGAGGCCGGCGGACGGCGGTTTCTCGATAATCGGCTCGGGAACGCCGAGCTCGCGTGCGAGTGCGCGGACCTCGCTCTTCACCAGCCGTCCGATCGGCAGCATGTCCACGCCGCCGTCGCCATACTTGGTGAAGTAGCCGATGGAGAGCTCACTGCGATTGCCGGTGCCGGCCACGAGGTAGTTCAACGTGTTGGCGACGAAGTAGAGGGTCGCCATGCGCAGGCGCGGCTTGACGTTCGCCAACGGCAGCCGCGCGCGCGGATCCACTTCGTCGGCCGGCGCCACCGGGAATTCGCCGCGCGGCAGCGCCGCAATGGCCGTTAGAAGATCGCCCGTCAACCCGTCGTACGCGCCTGCCAGGTCGATGTGCAGCGCGTGTACGCCGAAGTGTTCCGCCGCCATTCTTGCGTGCGCCTCGTCGGTCGGATCGCTGTGGCAGGGCATCATCACGCCGACCACCGCTCCCGGCAGCGCGTGCGCGGCGAGGCCGAGAACGACCGCGGAATCGATCCCGCCGCTCGAGCCGACAACGATTCCGCGCGCTCCTGCATCGGAGACCCTGGCCTTCATCCACGCACTGAGGCGTGTACGTGCGTCACTGCTCATGACTGGATCTCAGGCTCGATGATCGTCAGAAAGGCGTCGACCAGCGCGGGATCGAAGTGACGCGCCCGCTGCCGTTCGATTTCGGCGATCGCTTCCGTGACTGGCCATGCCTCCTTGTACGGACGTTGCTGGGTGAGGGCGTCGAAGACGTCGGCGACCGCCACGATCCTGCCCGGGAGCGGAATCGATTCGCGCCGGATCCCCGCATACCCGTTCCCGTCCCAGCGTTCATGGTGGCTGAAGGCGATTTCTTCGGCGAGCCGCAGGATCGGAAAACGGCTCCCCGACAGAATGCGCGCGCCGATGGTCGTGTGCGTCTTGACGACTTCGAACTCGGCTACGGTGAGCTTCCCGAGCTTGAGCAGGATCGAGTCCGGCACTCCGATCTTGCCGACGTCGTGCAACGGTGCCGCTCGACGGATCAGCGACACCTGCGCGTCGGGCAAGCCGATCTGCCGCGCGATGAGCGCTGCCATCTGCGCGACGCGCTCGGTGTGCTGGCCGGTATTGTCGTCGCGGAACTCGGCCGCCTTTGCCAGCCGCTCGATGATCTCGATCTGCGCCGCCTCGAGCTCGCGCGTGCGCTCGCGCACCTTCGCATCGAGCATCTGGTTCTGGCTCTGGATCTGCAGATAGAGGAAGCGCGTATCGAGCAGGGTGTTGATGCGCAGCAGCACTTCGTCAGGGCTGAACGGCTTGTGCAGAAAGTCCTTGGCGCCGCGCGACAGCGCATCCCGCCGTGCCTCGGGCGACACGTCCCCGGTCAGGATCAATATCGGCAGGTATGTGGCCTCGGCGATCTGATTGAGCTCCTGCATCACCGCCAGGCCGTCCATGTTCGGCATGTGGAGATCGAGCAGGATCAGGTCAGGGCGGAACTCCACGTACAGTGTGCGCGCGTCTCGCGGATCGCAGGTCGTTGCGATACGCGTGAACCCGGCGCGCTCGAGCAGCCTGCGCAGGACCTGAACGTTCGTGATCTCGTCATCAACGATCAGGATGCGTGCTCGGCTGTGGAATCGCTGCGACATGGGCCTCCAGGGCATCGTCGAACGTCAGGGACCGATCGGGTTCGCGTTGGCTATGCTCTCCGCCGCGGGCGAGTCGGGCCACTCGATGGCCGGCGCCGCCGTGTAGTCCGCATGCGCCAGCGCTGACTGGAGCAGCGACGTCTGCGATGCATAGAACACCAGCTTCAGATAGTGGCGTCCGACGATGTAGGCCTGCCCGAGGAGCAGCACGATCCACATCGTCACGCCGGCACCGGGAGCGCCGGGGGAGAGCAGCCCGTAGGCCGCGGCCAGCACGGCGAAGGCGGCTCCGTTCAGAAGGTAGAGTGCGATCACGCGCGCGAAGTGGCGGCGGAAAAATCCCCAGCTCGCCGCAATCGCTCCGATTGCGCTGCGGCGGTCTTCGACAACGATGCGAAATCGTGCGTAATCGAACACCACATTGAAGAAGATGAGCACCGCGCCAAAAATAACGTAACCAGCGAGCCGGATGAGCAGGGCTGTTCGTTCTACGGTGAGATCACCGGTCAGGCGGCCAAACAGATCATCGAACAACCACGGATGCACCCAGCCGAAGAGAAACGAATACACCAGAAGGGCAACGATCCCGAGCCGCAGAAAGCGCCAGAAGTGAACGCCGGCGGCGGCAAAAAAATGATGCGCTCGCGTGCGCCGGCTCCGCGCCAGTCGATCGATCACGCCGCCGCTGAGGAAGGACCAGATCAACAGCCAGCCAGTCGTGACGCCGGCAATGGTCGTCGCCATCTCTCTGTTGTCGAGTAGCGCATCCAGGTTTCTGAGCACCGCGCCGAAGCCGATGATCGAGGGAACGAACGTCGTGCCGAGACCCGCCGCCTGAAAGAGGAACTCCTGCCACCATTGATAGTCCGCGCGAGACGCGACCTGTTCGGCGACCAGGCTCGAACCCAGATGCGCTTCGAGCATGGCGCGCAGCGCGAGTGCCAGCGGCAACGCAAGGAGCAGCGTCAGGATGCACATGCCGGCGAGGAGCACCGGAGCTCCGTTGGTTCGGCGCATGCCCTCGCGGAAGGCCGTGGTGGCAGTCATTTCAGACGAAGAAGCCGTAAGTGAGGAGGTGGTCCTGCAGCCAGATCAGCCAGGCGAGTGACCACTTGTTGGCGGCAGCGCGAGCCGCGGGCCGAGCCGAAACGGAGTTATTGGTGCGATTCACATCGAGCAGGAGCACGTGTTCGGGATCCACTTCGGCGGAAAGCGGCCGTGCGTGACCGGCCAGTTCGAATGCCGTCCAGCGGTCGCGGCCATCCCAGCGCCAGCGCCGCTCCTGTCCACCCTCGAGGCGAACGCGGACATCCACCGGAAAGACTCCCTCGCCGAGGCGGCGCACGACGACAGTGGAGGCGTCTTCGTCGGGCGTCTCCAGTTCGATCGCATAGTCGAACGTATTCGAGGTGCGATGGACCTGATCGAAGAACCACGTCAGATCCTGTCCGCTCACTTCGTTCGCGATGCGGAAGAAGTCGTCAGGGCGCGGATGCTTGAACGCGAATCTCTCGTAGTACGTGGAGAGGATCCGCCGCAGTGTCTCCCATCCGAGCATGTGCTCGAGCGTGCCGAGCCACAACGCAGTCTTGTCGTAGGTGATGAAGCCCCCCGAACCCGGCCAGTACCGCCAGCTCGGAGTGGACTGCGCGTCGCTCTCTGCAAACTGCCTGTACGAAGGCATCCGGTTCCCGTCCACGTCGCGCGTGAGCGGGAGGTCCTTGAACACCAAGGGGAAGAAACCGCCGAAGTAGCGCCGGGAATAGTAGGCCGGATAGAACGCCTGCTCCAGGACGCGGGCGGTCGAGAACGTATTCAGGCCCTCATCGAGCCACGCGTGCTCGAATTCATTGGACGCGACGATCCCGTACCAGAACTGGTGGCCGGCCTCGTGAACGGTAACGTCTTCGAGGTCGCGAGTGCCGGCGGGCTCCAGCCACCGGGTTCCCGCGGTGAACAGGGTCGGGTACTCCATGCCCTCGGCGCCGCTCTGCCAGGCAGGATCGACGATCGTGATCTGCCTGTATGGATAGGCGCCGAACCACTCGCCGTAATAACGGAGCGCTGCCCTGGTGGACGCGAAGAGACGGGCCTCCTGGCCGGCGTGTTCCGGTTGCAGCAGCAGGCGCATTTCGACGGCGGGCAGCGACGCATGCTCGAAGCGCGCGCGCCGCTCCATGTAGTCAGGGCTCGTCGTCCATGCGAAATCGTGCACGTCTTCCTGGATATAGCGATGCGTCGTACGATCCGGCGCCGCCTCCGTTCGCGCCATCTCGCGCCCGGTGGCGCCGACCATCCATCCTTTCGGCACATCCAGCTGAACGTCATAGGTGCCGAAGTCGGCGAAGAACTCCGTCGACGCGTGAAACTGATGGCAGTTCCACCCGTCGTCCTGGAGCACACCTATCTTTGGAAACCACTGGGCGATGAAGAAGAAGTTGCCGATCGCGCCCGTGCGGGCAAACGGTCTTGGCACGTGACTTGTCCAGCGGATCCTGATGTCCACGGTCTCGCCGGGTTGAACGGGCGCCTCGAGCGGCGCCTCGACGACCGTCCGGTCACGCGCGTTACCATCATCGGGGGCCATGAATCGCAGACGTGATGAGAGGTTGCTCTCGTTGCCGGTCTGCGTGACATGCATCTCCGCGATGTCGATCGACCCGGCGTCCTCCGGCTCGATCGCGCCATGCGACTCACCGGTGGCCAGCGCCTCTTCACGCATCCACGTGGAGTGCGTGTCACGCCACGCGTTGTAATAAAGGTGAAACTGCAGCGTCGTCGTCGCGCGGTTCGAGATGTTCCGCCACGAGATCACCTCCTCGCCAGTGATCGTCCGTGCAGAGGGATCGAGCCGGGCCAGGATGCGGTAGTTGGCATTCCGAGGTGAGCGCGGCTGGCCCGTGCCTGCCGCCATTGCCGTGTTTTCCGGTGCGGCAGGCTGCTGCGGCGCCGCGGGCGCGCTCAGCGCAAGGAGGGTGATAGCCATCGCGACCCGCGGCAACACGGCGCAATCCTACCAGAAGGTGCGCGGGCGGCCCCGCCTCCCGCGGAGGCGGGGAGACTATAATCAGCGGTCGTTCTCATAACTGCAGGAGCTCATTGCATGCCATCCAGAACAGGACCCATTCGAGTGATTCATTTCGGTCTCGGGCCCATCGGCGCGGGTGTCGTTCGCCAGGTCGCGAACCGGAAAGGATTCAAGATCGTCGGCGCCGTGGACATCGATCCCGCGAAGACCGGCCGCGACCTCGGCGAGGTTGCCGGCGTGGGGCGCGCGCTCAAGGTCAAGATATCGGACGATGCGAAGAAAGCGATCAAGGCCGGGAAGCCCGACGTCGCCGTGCTGTGCACGAATTCGTCGCTGAAGAAGGTGCTGCCGCAGATCGAGTCCATCGTGAAGCTCAAGGTGCCGATCGTGTCGACGACCGAGGAGCTGGCCTATCCGAGCAAGGCGAACATGAAGTACGCCCGCGCCATCCACCAGCTGGCGAAGAAGTACAAGGTGGCGATCCTCGGCACCGGCGTGAACCCGGGCTTCGTGATGGACGCGTTGCCGACCATGCTCACCGGTGTGTGCGAGCGCGTGGAAGCCGTCCGCGTCGACCGGATCCAGGACGCGCGCATCCGCCGCCTGCCGTTCCAGCAGAAGATCGGCGCCGGCCTCACGCGCGAACAGTTCCAGAAGAAGGTGGACGATGCGAGCGTTCGACATGTGGGGCTGACCGAATCGGTGTCGATGATCGCCGATGCCCTCGGATGGAAGCTCGATCGGATCACCGACGAGATCCAGCCGAAGATCGCGTCCGAAGCGGTGTCCAGTGAATTCCTCTCCGTCGAGCCCGGTCTGGTTTGCGGGATCATCCAGGACGGCGTCGGCTATCGCGAGGGCCAGGCGGTGATCACGCTGCACATGGAAGCGTATCTAGGGGCACCGGAGTCGTTCGACGCGGTGGAGATCACCGGCTCCCCCGCATTGAAGATGAAGCTCGCCGGTGGCGTCCACGGTGACATCGCCACGGCATCAATCACAGTCAATTCGCTTCCGAAGATCCTAGACGTTGCGCCGGGGCTTCACACCATGCGCGACATGCCGTTGCCGTCGTTCTTTGGCGGCACAAGGTAGCCGATGGATCGCGACCAGGCCGCTCATCTCTCGCGTGTGCGTCACTTGCGCGAATCGTTCGCCTCCGAGAACGAGCATCTGGTCGGATTGTTGCGGAGCAGCGATGACGCGCTTGCCACTCACACTGCGCCCGGGCGCTGGTCCGCGGCGCAGGTGGCGTGGCACGTCGCGGCGGTGAACACCAGGTTTGCGGCGTTGATTGCGGGGGACGCGCCGGCGGCCAGGCCTCTGCCTGCGGAGTTCGTCGAGCGTCCGTGGGCGGAGATCGTCGCCGGTATTCCAGACAAGCTGGAGGCCGCAACCGCGGCCGTGCCGCCGGCGAAGGTGTCACGGCACGATGCGATTGCCGCGCTCGAAGCCTCCGCGGTCCGCATCGCGCGCGCGTTCGACACGTTGACGCCCGAGCGCGCCGCCCACGTGGGCGTCACCAGTCCGGTCGTCGGAACCATCAATCTCTATCAGCTTGGCGAGTGGGCCGCGTCTCACGTGGAGCGTCACGTGAAGCAGGCGCGGCAGGCGATCCACGGCGAGGTCGCTGATTAGAAGCACGTTTACGGCCGACCGCGCCAGCGCCGCAACTCGTTGAGGCGAGCCTAGTATTAAAAGACAGCGGAAACGTCGTCCTCACGGCTGTCGGTCCTTTCTCCATTGCCGTATCGCCCACCTGTGATGCTGTACTCCTGACCGGCGGAGTCGAATACAAGTACGTGTGGACCGGTGATCGCCGCGGTAGACGCACATGGTCCGTGATCTGATAACCCTCCCAAGTCGTTCAGATATAGCGAAGCCATCTCGAGTCGCTCCGCTGCTTGAGGTGCGCGTACCAGCGGCACGGGAAGTACAGGATCACCACGCACACGAAGAAGACCAGGTACAGCAGCGGCAGCCCCCAGCGTTGGTCGGGTGGAACGGACACGTAAGGGGCCGTCGCGAACCAGTCGGCATGGGCAGTACCGTCACGAAGAAACCACACGAGCATCGACACGGCGTGGATGGTCGGAATGTGCAGCAGGTAATAGAACATCGGCACGCGTCCGAAGACCGCGAGCATTTCGCCGATCCGCCCCTTGGCGCGCTCGGCGAACGGCAGCAGCGCAATGGTGGGTCCCAGGGTCATCAGGAGGAACATCTGTGACGCCGGATACTTCTGCTGATTCAACAGGCGCATCAGTGCGGGAGGGGCGTTTTCCGGAGCGGGCCCTGCGATGACCTGGATCACACCGAGTATGAGAAAGGCAGCCGTTGCGAACAGTCCGATGCGAAGACAGAGCCTGCGTCGAATGGATGCTTCGCGGGTGAGGATCGATCCGAAGGCGTAACCCGCCGCCATCACACCGATCCACGGGACGATCGTGTAGAGAACAGTGACCGATGGTCCGTCCGTCCCGAGCTTGACGTCTTCTCCAAGATAGATGAACTGCGAAACAGCGGCCGGCGGCAGCCAGCCGAATACGCTCTGGCCGATGATGACCGCGAGACCGATCGCACCCACCAGCGATGTCGGAAGGAAGATGAGTCCGGCGAGCAGCACCATGCACCAGCCGAGCATCCAGATCACCCCTGCCAGGATGAACTGTGAGTAGTCGATCCCGAAGGTCCACGAAGCGCGGATCACCGTGAGTTCGAGCACGACGAGCATCAATCCGCGCGTGGCGAGATATCGCGCCATCGCGCCGCGGTCACCAGTCTTTCGCAGGTGGAGATACGCGCCCGTCCCGGCGAGAAAGACGAACGCCGGCGCGCAGAAGTGCGTGACCCAGCGCGTGAAGAATACGCCGGGGCTGGGGCCGCCGGCCGGCACACCCGAATAGACACGCACGTGGTCGATCGCCATCAGGACCATCACGGCCCCGCGGACGATGTCGACCGACGCCAGTCGCGAGACCCGGGACACGGGAGAGGTGGTGGTGGTCATCGGCGTCCTCGGCGTGCATCATCTCCAACTCCGCCGCCCTTGCCAAGGGTCATGGGCTGGAACCGCCGTGCGAGCTTCGGCAAAGGCACCCCTACACAGCTTTACTCCGTCTTGAGTGCGATAACTGGATCCACGCGCGTCGCGCGAAGTGCCGGAACCAGGCTGGCGAGAATCGCCACGATCGTGAGCACCGCACCGACGGCGGCGAACGTCAGCGGGTCACCCGGTTTGACGCCGTGCAGCATGTCGCGCATCAACGTCGAGGCCCAGATCGCAATGCCAATGCCGATGACCACACCGGTCAGCGTCAGCGCGATGCCCTGGCCGAGCACCAACTGCAGCACCTGAAGTCGCCCAGCCCCGATCGCCACTCGGATGCCGATCTCGCGTGTCCGCCGGCTGACCACGTAGGACAGCACACCGTAGATTCCAATCGCCGACAGCACCAGCGCGAGCAGCGCAAACACGAGCAGCAGCATTCCAGTGAAGCGCGGCGTCGACAGTGTCGCACCGACGACGTCCTCCATTGTCCGAATGTCGGCAACGGGCAGATTCGGATCGAGACGACGCAGCCCGGCGCGCACCGGTGAAGTCAACGACGCCGGATCGGCCGACGTCTTGAGCACCAGCGTCATGCTGCGGATCGGATTGCCGCTCGATCTGTGCCACTGCGTGTGCGGAATGTAGAACTTCTCCTTCACCACGCCGGTCAGCTCGTTATGCCGCACGTCACCCACGATCCCGACGACGGTGACCCACGGCCTGTCGGGGCTGTCGCCGCCAAGCCGGATCCTGCGGCCCAGCGGATCCTGGCCCGGCCAGTACTTGCGCGCCATGTCTTCGTTGATCAGGGCGACCGGCTGGCTGTCGGTGCGGTCCTCCGGCGCGATCCCGCGGCCGCGGATGATACGCTCCCCGATCGCCTCGAGGTACCCCGGGGTAGCGATCTGCCAGTCACCCTTGGCATTGGTGCCCGGCGGCGGCACGAACCCCTCGATCTGCAGCCCCCAGTCGCCGATGGTGGAACCGAGCGGCAGCGACCGGACGGCGCCCGCGACCTTCACCCCCGGCAGCGAACGAACGCTCGCCAGCAGACCCTCGAAGAAGGCAATCACCTGTTCGGGCCGCTGGTAGCTGGCCTGTGGCAGTGACACTCTCATCGTCAAGACGTTCACCGGGTCGAAGCCAAGGCGGATCTGCTGAAGCGACCACAAGCTGCGCACCATCAGGCCGGCGCCAACGAGCAGCACGACGGCGAGCGCCATCTCGACGACGACCAATGCGTTTCTGAACCGGTGGCGGGCGCCGCCGCCCGACGTGGTCTGGCCGTCCTTCAGCGAGTCGGTCAGATCGACGCGGCGAGCGCGAAGCGCGGGGGCGAGACTGAAGACGATGCTGGTGAGCAAGGCGACGATCGCCGTAAATGCGAGGACCCTTCCGTCCAGACCCACCGCTCCGACTCGGGGAATGTTTGCGGGGTTCCACCACGCGACGTATCGCACGGCGGCGAACGCAAGCAGCAACCCGATGGCAGCCGCGACGCCGGTCAGGACGACGCTTTCGGTCAGCAGCTGCCGGACCAGCCGCCATCCGCCGGCGCCGAGCGCGGAGCGGACGGCGATCTCGCGCTGACGTGCATCGGCGCGCGCCAGCAACAAGTTGGCAACGTTGGCGCAGGCGATCAGGAGGAGGAAGCCGACCGCGCCGAGGAGCAGCAGGACCGCTCGGCGCACCCGGCCGACGACTTCATCCGCCAGCGAGACGACGACAGTGTCGAACCGCATCTGCACCGGGTAGAGCCCTTCTTTGGTCATCGCCTCGGCTATGCCGTGCAGTTCCTCCGCCGCCTGCTGCACCGTGGTACCAGGCTGCAGCCGCCCGGCGGCGTAGTAGCCGTGACTACCGTGATCGGTGGACGCCGGATCGAGCTGGAGCGGCGTCCAGAGCTGCGTGGGTGCCGGATTCTGAAAATCGGTGGGCAGCACGAAATCGCGCGGCATGATGCCGACGACCTGGTAAGGCCGGCCATTCAACTGAATCGATCGGCCGATGATGCTGGGATCAGCCCCGTACCGGCGCGTCCACAGCCCGTGAGCGATCACCACGAGGTCAGGGCCGTTCGGGATGTCCTCCGCGGGTGTGAATGCCCGGCCTTGCTGCGGCGACACGCCGAAGACCGAAAAGAGGTTCGCGCTGACGGCGGCGTAAGGCACACGCTCGGGCTCACCGTCCCCGGTGATGTTGATCTGCCCTTCGCTCCATCCGGCAACATCCGACAACGTCCGGCTGCGCTTTCGGTAGTCTACGATCTCGCCTTCGGCGACCCACGTCTTGTCGAACGCCGTCCACTTGCTCCAGATCATCACGGCCCGATCAGGATCGGTCCATGGCAGCGGCCGCAGCAGGACCGTATTGACGACGCTGAAGATGGCGGCGTTCGCGCCGATACCCAGGGCCAACGTGATGATCGCGACGGCGGCGAACATCGGGTTGCGGCGAAGGCTGCGCGCCCCGAACTTCAGGTCCGCGACGAGGGTCTCGAGAAAGGTTGAAAGTCGCATGGCTCTGGGTTTGGACGGATGCAGGCGTCGTTACGGTTGCTTACGCCACGGTCAATAGCATGGATCGCTCAGGGACTGCGATCGCTGCACCTCGTAATGCAGCTGAACCACGGCGTCGGGAAATTGTTGAACGCCGGCACGACCACGCAGCACCGAGCAAGCACAACAATCCAGGGCAGGCGCGCGGGTCCGCGGCTTGCACCCCATCCCGATAGCCTGCGGCCATCGGTCGATCGTCGATCGACCGATCGGTCGATGGCGGGAGGAGCTGAGCAATGGAGATCTCGACTGCCGTCGTGCTCGCGATCGTGCTCGTGATGGCGCTCTGGCTTCCGTACGCCATCTATTACATTCGCGAGGGTAAGGCGCGCGGACACACCTGGTTCACCTGGTGGAAGCCGCGGGGCCACTCGGACATCGGCAAGGACATTGGTGGACCGCGACTCACTCGGCCTGGCGCAGACGATGCGAAGGGGGCACGTTACTGAGCGAGCGATACTTTTGCGGGACGTATCATCGGCGGCCTCACACCGGTGACCGGATCCGCCGGCACCATGCATGGACGGCCTGATCCACCGCGTAGCCGATGACACCCGCCGCAATGATCGCGAGAAACCAGCGTCCCTCGCCCAGGCCTCCCAGCTGGAGCATCGACTCGCGCTGACCGGCGGCCTCCGACGGATCATGCGTCCACGCGGCGCGCACGAGGAAGAAGCCGAGTGTCGCGATGAGACCGCCGCGCACGGCAATGCCGAAATGGCTGATCGTCGCGATCCGGCCTCGCCAGTCACTGGTGACGCATGACATGTCGACCTTCGGATCCGGCTTGCCGCGCACGCCGGCGAGAAGCTGCGATGCACCGTAGACCAACACAATTGCGCCGACGATCCCGAGCAGCAGCTCACCGAATGGTAGATCCAGAACGCGCGCGCTGTAGAGTCGTGCCTCGTTGCCCTTCGAACCGCTGAGACCGCGCAGCAGCCGGAACGCCTCGACCCCGAGTCCGCCGTACAGGACCCCGCGGATCGCGTTTCCGATGCGCGTCACCAGGCCGCCCGCCGACGTGCCATCTCGATCGGGATCGAGAAAGGCGTCCAGCAACCGCCACACGCCGTACCCGCTGAGGCCGACTGCGACCACGATCAGCAGGAAGCGGCCGAATGGCTGCGTCAACACGACACGCAGTGCTCCACTGGTGTCGGTGACGCGTCCGCCACGGTTGAGCGCCGTCATGATCGCCAGCATGCCGACGATGGCGTAGACGACCGCCTTCGATGCATAGCCAAGACGAGCGAGCGTTTCGAGCATCAACTCCTCAATAGAGTGTGCATGCAAGTCTGGTGCGGGGTCTCGCCGCTTGAAGTCCGCGAGCGCGTTCCGCCCCGCCAAATCCGATCGTGCCGGAGGCGGAGCACACACACACAGTTGCAAGAGTGCGACGCGCGGAACAGTCACAGGCTAGTCCTGGACTTCGTAGATCTTGATTGCCGCCTTCTGCGCACCCCTGTGGGGGACGGCGAGGTACAGGCGTCGCTGATCGGGCGTGAACAGCGCCGTGCGAGCACCTGCGTCGGTTTTGATCCGAGCGAGGCGCGCGAGCTTCGCGTTGAGTGCGGTGTCGAGGACGTCGATGAATCCTTCGCCGCCAGCCACATAGAGCCGATTCAGCCTCGTATCGAGGAACATATCGTCAGTGTCGCCAACGATTTCGACCGAACCGATCGGCTTCCCGCTCTGGGTGTCATAGACCAGCACCCTGGCCGGATTTCGACATCCGATGAAGAGGCGGTGATGGGCCTCATCAAGTGCCATCGGGTAGTTCGCCCGCGCCTCAGAGACCGGCCACGTGGCAGTGACCCGCATCGCTGATCGGTCGATAACGGCAATCTGCCCGCCCGACGGCACGTTGACAAAGATGCGGGGACCCGCGCGCTCGAGTTGAAACGATTCGGGATGGCCCGCGAGCTTTACAGTGCCGACAATGGTCGCGCCGATGGGATCGACGGCCGCGATCGCGCCGCTGCCGTAACCAACGAAAAGTCTCCTCGCTCCCGCGTCGTACCGTACGTTGTCCGAATCGTCGCCGAGCGCAATCGCTTTACGTGGTTGCGAGTCGTCGAGGCCAATAAACTGGACGCCCTCTCCCTGACCATTTGCAACCGCGACCACACCTGCATCCGTCGCGAGCGCGATGCCTTGCGGCTCACGAAAGCCTGCGAGGCTCTTCACATGGACGGCCTTCTTCACGTCGATCACTTCCACGGTGTTGTTGCCAAGTGCCGCGATGAACACCCTCCCGCCCACCGCGTCGAACGCGAGATGGTCGATACGGCCCTCAACTCGTGGCAGCTCGATCGTGTGGACCAGCGTCAGGGGCGGCTTCGAAGAAGATTGCATCGCGATCGCAAGCACAATGGCGACGGCAGCCCATGCACGCATAACGCCTCCTACTTCGGTGCCGGCGCGCCACGTTTGCCAAGCTCCGCCAGTGCCGCTTTGAATCCCGTCGCGAGCTTTTCCGCTGGCCCGGTGCCCCAGTAATGAAGAAAGAAGATCGTCGGCTGTGTCTGCGTCATGTGGTGGTGAATCGAGACGACGTCGAGGCCATTCTTCCGCAGCGCCTTCAATACCGGCGTGACCTCATTCGCCAGCATGGCGACGTCGCCGGCGATTGCGGCGTTGTCGCTGGTGCCGACGAAGGCTGCCCACGTATTCAGTCCCATCCGCGCGTTGATCGGTGCGCCCATCTCCGTCAGCTTCAAATCGTCGCGACCGACCGTGATCTTGTAGACGGCGCCGTTCTGCTCGCCTTGCGCGCCAACGATCTGCGCGATCTTTGCGGCGTCAAGCTGCCCGCCGGCCGGCGCCGAAGTCGCCGTCGCGGCGGTTGCACGCGCGCCGCCCTTGCCGATCAGGGTCAGCGCCGGTTTGAGCTTGTTCGCGAGATCGGCCGCCGCGCCGTGGCCGTGCACGTGCATGTAGAAGACTCTGGGCTCCTCCCAGAAGAAATGGTTGTGCAGGGCTGTGACCTCCAACCCGTTATCGAGCAGTGCCGACATCACCGGATTGACTTCGTCCTGCGTCAGAACGAGATCTCCCATCAAGACTTCCATTCCTCCGGTGCCCTTCGTCATCGCCACCCATCCGCCAAAACCAAACGGTGTCGGCGTTCTGACCGTGCCGACCGTGACACTGAGATCGTTCCGGGGGATATTCACTTTGAGCACGTTGGCCTTGAAATCCCCTTGTTTCCCTAATGTCGTCAACACCTGCTGGTACTCGGCCGGCATGTCCTGCGCGAGAAGTGAAGAGAAAGATGCCGAACCGATCGCGAGGACCCATAGCGCGACAGCGACACACCGTTTCATGATGTCCCTCCAAGACGCTCGTATCTGGCTGCTGATTGCTCAGTCGCGTCAGCGTCCGGAAACGAACTCTATTACCATCTTTTTTCACTGTACGGTCGGAGGTTTCGAATGTTCGTGCGTGGACGCGCGCTAGAATTGCGGCGCCGGAACGAATCATGAAATCAGCGACCCGGGCGCTCGCTACGACCGGCATTCTTCTCAGTCTCCTCTACGGCAATCGAGAAGTCGGTAACGGTCAAAGACGACGACCGAACATCCTATTGATCGTCGCCGACGACTTGGGCTATTCCGACATCGGAGTGTACGGCAGCCGGGATATTCCAACGCCGAACATCGATCGACTCGCTGGACAGGGGATTCGCTTCACGGACGGTTACGTCAGTGGTCCCTATTGCGCCCCGACACGCGCCGGTCTCATGACGGGCCGTTATCCGCAGCGTTTCGGTTTTGAATTCAATCCTGACGGATCACCGGAGTTCGGCTTGCCTCTGAGCGAGAAGACGATCGCCGACAGGCTGAAGGCGGCCGGATATCGCACCGCGCTGTTCGGCAAGTGGCATCTCGGTTTGTCAGATCGATTGCACCCGATGCGGCGCGGATTCGAAGAGTTCTATGGTTTTCTGGGGGCTGAACACTCGTACATGAAGGCAGGGTACGTCGATGTCGGTACGCATCTGCCAGACCCGCTGCTCGACGGCCGCAAGCCCGTTTCGTCGGTGACGTACCTCACGGACGCTCTCGGCGATCGCGCGGTGGCCTACATCAAACGACGCGCGTCAGAACCGTTCTTCCTCTATCTCGCGTTCAACGCGGCGCACGTGCCCATGGAAGCTCCCCAAAAGTACGTCGCCCGTTTTCCGAACATCGCGGATCCGCAGCGCCGCACCTACGCCGCCATGCTGTCGGCGATGGACGACGCGATAGGCCGAACTCTGAGCGCCGTGCGTGATGCGGGTCTCGAAGACAACACGTTTGTGATTTTCATGAACGACAACGGCGGGCCGACGATGCCGACAACGTCGATGAACGGATCTAATAATGCCCCGCTGCGCGGGTCAAAGCGGCAGACCTGGGAGGGCGGCATCCGCGTCGCGTTTGTCATGTCCTGGAAGGGACATCTCGACGCGGGGCGCGTGGAGCACCGGCCGATCATTCAGCTCGACGTGCTGCCGACGGTGCTTGCGGCGGCGGCCGCGACGACAAACGCAGCCGAGTACGACGGTGTCAATCTCCTGCCGTTTCTGACCGGCACAGTGCCCGGTGAACCGCACGACGCGCTGTTCTGGCGCCTCGGCGGCATGATGGCCATTCGGAGAGGCGACTGGAAGTTGGTGAAGACTCGCGACGGGCCGCTGATTGACATCGATCCGGCGGCCTTGCGCGATTTGTCGGACGCCGGTCTCTACA
>Ga0247824_10000584_pt1 | contig 18395 bp, 13 predicted proteins | sample 13C_PalmiticAcid_FD_194412 | JGI IMG/M metagenome (GOLD analysis project Ga0247824, IMG submission 194412) | Soil microbial communities from agricultural site in Penn Yan, New York, United States - 13C_PalmiticAcid_Day48 | ecosystem: Environmental > Terrestrial > Soil > Agricultural land... | reverse complement strand
TCGATCTAAGCAGATCTGACCTTCCGCTTCTGCTGAGGTGGCAAAAGCGCGATCAGCTGAAAGGCCGCGATGACACATGGCGATGGTCAAGGCACGATGTGGCGAAAGGACAAAAGATCCGTGCCCACGACCCCCCCCCCTCTGTCTCTCTCTTTCGCGCGTCATCACTTTCCACACTTCATCGTCTTCCTGTTCTCATTCCTCCACAACCAACCATGCTGGGCGTACCGGAACTAGAGACCATGGTCTATCAGTACCTGAGCCAACATGACCTAACTCAGTGTGCGCTGGTCTGCAAGAGGTGGCACGCTCTCGTGATGCCTCAGCTTTGGCGCGACCTAACGTGGTTGAAAAAGTCTACACAGAATCAGTCTCTATTCGCCCAAATCCTTCATAATGGCTATCGTGAAGAGAAGCAGCGTCAAGAGTTGCTGGATCAGGGGGATCGTACCGCGGAGCATCCAACACAACCACAACCACAACCACAACCAGAACCCCCCTCCTCTTTCTCTTTCTCTTCCCCGCCATTGTCTACCCTATCAAAGTACGCGCGTTGGATTCGAGTTTTGCCATGTCCTAAAGATACATTTTCGGTAAAGCTTGAAGCTGTTCTCCATCTTCTCAAAGTCTGCCCGCCCGATGTACAAGTGGACTGCTCCTCGGTATCGACTAGGGACCTGGATCGTGCTCCAGACGATATCCATCGACAGATTATCGAACTCGTACTCCCACGTGTCCGCTGTCTAGCTCTTGATGTTGGTCTCTCCGATTTTCACGCACAGCTCACTCAGGCGGTGAACCTGTTCAATCGATGCTCGAGCACCTTACAGAGACTGGAGCTCTCTGTCAACCTGCCTACTGTCCTGCCCACCGACCTACCAGATGTCCAGGAAGAAGAAGAAGGGCCAACCGACAATGCACCGAAAGCATGGACATTATCGCTCAAGGAGTTGGTCCTTCGCCATTGGAAGGACGACTTGGCCATCAACCCATTTCATACATGGTTCTTCAAGCAATGCAGTCAAATCGTTCGATTAGAGGTCCAGGGCACCCATCGATCCGCCAAGATCCTTGCAAGAACCATGTTAACCCATATGCCTCACCTCACCGAGATCGCTTTGGGTTTGCATGTCTATAGAGCAGGTCTCTCGCACTTTGCCGTGGCCAAACTTCTTTCTGGATCGCGTCGAGGATGGAAAACAATCGAGTTGGGAAGCAAAGCCAAATTCGGGCCCTTAGCCATGAAGGCCTTGACCACACACTTGACCAAGCTCGAAACGATGGTCTGCCAGTTCTGCATGACGTTTGGTACCCCCGAAAAGCTTCAGGTGCTCCGTCATGCCACGCGACTTTGCTCCTTCAAGGATATCCGGGATGATGAATATAGCGCAATCCGAGGCGTGGATTTCATCGATCAGGACAAACACACCGGTGACCTCTGCCCATGGGAATGTGAAGCGACGCTCAAGCAACTCAAAATCAATCTCTCTCGACTCACAGAAATGGATGCGGATGGGTTCATTGTGGGGGTCAGTATGCCGCATGGACACGAGGCCCAGTTTCGACTGCATGATCGATTGGCCAGGTTCACTCGCTTGGAAGTGTTGTGGATCAAGAGCGATCCTTGTGGTGGGAAATTCAGGCGGGGTAAGAACTCTGATAAGACTTGGCTGTCGAATGGATTGCCCAAACTATCTGGATTGAAGGCGTTGAAAGAGTTGGGGATTGAAAGCATGTTCGCCAAGGTGGGTGTCGAGGAGGTGAAATGGATGACCAAGAACTGGCCAGAGTTACGCACTATTCGAGGATTGGGCAGGGATGTGGGCGAGTTTATGGCGACCAAGTGGTTAAAGGAACATCATCCATTGATTGATGTGTCATTGAATAGCCAGCGTTGTCTCATGTAGTTTTATTTTTTTTTTGTTCAGTGAAGGCATAAAAGACTGCTGGATAGCATGCTGTGCGCATTTGACACCAATGCAAGAAAAATGTGACATGGGACTCCGCCCTCGCCCTCCCCCTTCCTCCACTCCTTTGACAACTTTGACCACCTCATCGTCCTTCTTCTCTCATTCCTCACCACCATGCTCGACATTCAAGAACTGGACGACTTGATCTGTCAGAAACTGAGCCAACACGACCTGGCTCAGTGTGCACGAGTGAACAAGAAGTGGCACTCTGCCGTTATCCCTCACCTCTGGGCCGATCTGACATTCTTAGAGGATCCCGGAGACGGAGCACAAGTATTCATCCAAATGGTTCTAAAGGACTACCTTGAACACTACCTACTCCAAGGCTTGCAGGATACAGGACGTACCATCAAGCAGCAACTCGCAAAAACACCACCCTCCTTTTCACACAAGTCCGTTCTCTCAAAATACGGTCATTGGATTCGATTACTCCCAAGTCCATACGACCTCAAAATAGCTTTCCGCTCCTATTCAACAGGCAAAAGCGAGGTACCAAAGTCCGAGCTGATTCTACATCTCTGTAAACGTTGCTCACCCGACAATGCACAAGTGAAACGCTTGTCAGTTTCAACACTCGACTTGGATCTTGCCCCACGCGACTCCCAGAGAGCAATGTACGACTTTATGCTTCCTCGCGCCCGCCAACTCTACATTCACGGTCGTCTATCAACATCTTATACAGATATGGCCAAAATAACCAAGCTTTTGGATCAATGTTCCGGTACATTGAAGACACTGGATATGAAATTGGTCAGTCCGGCAGGCACCAGCGAAATGTTCGAACTCAAGGAAGCTTCAACAGAGGTTCGGCCCAAGGCATGGACGTCCTTCAAGGAGTTAGCTTTGTATGATTGGGCGGACGGTAGTTTCTGGACATGGTTCTTCAAGCAATGTCGTCAAGTGGAAACATTGGAGGTGCACGGCCTCGATGGAACCGCCCAGGTTCTCGCACAAGCCATGTTGAACCACATGCCCCAACTCTCCGAGATCACCTTGGGAAGCAGACGATTTTCCTTCATGAAAGAGGACGATGTGGCCACACTTCTTGCTGGATCCACAAAAGGATGGAGACGTGTCATGTTGAGACCCCATGCCCATCCTGGGAAACAGGTCGTGGACGCATTGGAAAAACATCTGCCCACCCTCGAAACGTTGGAATTCAATGGAGTATGCCGCGGTTTCTGGTTCGAGAACATGCCCCATTTCCTACGGTCATGTCCCCAGCTTCAGTCTTTTGTGAATACAGACAGTTTTACAACACTGGACGTCAAGACGTTTATCGATCGGGATCCTGTCACAGATACTCTCAGGCCATGGGATTGTGAACGCACGCTGAAGATCCTCCAGTTCGCGATCACGGGTATACCAAGGAAGGATTGGCCTGGACATTCTGTTGAGGGTGAATCATGGTTTAGTCAAGGATACGAGATCCACAATGGATTGTTTGATCGGCTTGCACGACTGACTCACTTGGAAGTCCTGTGCCTAGGAAGCCACAACCATGGGGATGATAACGAGTCTCTGGAATTGTCACTGGAGAGCGGATTGTACAAACTTTATGGACTTCAGCGGCTGAGAGAACTGCATTTCGGATTGTCTACCAAGATCGGTATCCAGGACGTTCAATGGATGGTGGAAAGCTGGCCTAGACTACGTGTGATCAATGGACTGGACGTGGATGGGGTTCATAAGGAGGTGGTACGATGGCTGTGGAAGAACCATCCGGAGATCAGTGTACTACGAACCTTCTAAGCGGTACTCAGTTCAGGATGGCTTCACCAACAGGTTAGAGCAATTTGCTGTAGATGACAGATACAATGAATAAGAGTTGTCCCCCTCTTTTCCGCGCACTTTCTATCTTCTTGCCCTCTTTCCTCTTTTTTTTCTTTTTCTTTCTCCCTCGCCACTTTCGCACCTCATCGTCTTTCTCCCCCATTCCCCACAACCATGCTGGAGATACCGGAACTGGACGGCATGATCTGTCAGCAACTCTGGCCACAAGACCTGGCTCAGTGCGCACGAGTCAACAAGAGGTGGCATTCTATCGTTATCCCTCACCTCTGGCGTGACCTGACATATTGGAATAGGCGTCAAGCATGCGTCCAAATGGTTGCAGATGACTACCTTGAAGAGCAACAACGCCAAAATCTCCCGAGCGAACGCCAGTCCTCGCACATGTCCGCTCTATCAAAGTATGGTCATTGGATTCGATTACTACCCAACGAAGTGTATCTCAGAGACGCCTTTTTAAAGCATACAACAAGCAAAAACGGACTAAACGCTTTCGAACTGTTTTAGCATCTCTGCCGACGCTGCTCACCCAACGATGCACAAGTGAAATACTTGTCAGTATCTACTCAAGACATGGATCTTGCCCCGGGCGACTCCCAGAGAGAGCATTTTACGACTTTATGCTGCCTCGCGCACGTCATCTCTACATTCACAGTCGTCTACCAACATCTTACGCAGACATGTCCAAAGTGATTAACCTGTTGGGTCAGTGTTCCGCTACATTGAAGAGACTGTATATGAAGTTATACACTTTGGCAGGCACCAGTGAAATGTTCGAACCCAAGGAAGAATCAACAGAGATTCAGCCCAAGGCATGGATGTCCTTCAAGGAGTTAACTTTGCATGATTGGGTGGACAGTAGTTTCTGGTCATGGTTCTTCAAGCAATATCGTCAAGTGGAAACATTGGAGCTGTGCCACCCCAATGGAACCGCCCAGGTTCTCGCACAAGCCATGTTAAACCACATGCCCCAACTCTCCGAGAGCACCTTGGGAAGCAGACGATTTTCCTTCATGAAAGAGGACGATGTGGCCACACTTCTTGCTGGATCCACAAAAGGATGGCGACGTGTCATGTTGAGACCCCATGCCCATCCCGGGAAACAGGTCGTGGACGCATTGGAAAAACATCTGCCCACCCTCGAAACGTTGGAATTCAATGGAGTATGCCGCGGCTTCTGGTTCGAGAACATGCCCCATTTCCTACGTTCCTGTCCCCAGCTTCAGTCTTTTGTGAATACCGACGTCTTTACAACACTGGACGTCAAGACGTTTATCGATCGGGATCCTGTCACAGATACTCTCAGGCCATGGGATTGTGAACGCACGCTGAAGGTCCTCCGGTTCGCGATCACGGGTATACCAAGGAAGGATTGGCCTGGACATTATATTGAGGGTGAATCATGGTTTAGTCAAGGATACGAGATCCACAATGGATTGTTTGATCGGCTTGCACGACTGACTCACTTGGAAGTCCTGTGCCTAGGAAGCCGCACCATGGGGAGTCTCTGGAGTTGTCACTGGAGAGCGGGTTGTACAAACTTGCTGGACTGAAGAAGCTGAAGGAACTGCATATCAGAGGTTTGTGCGCGAAGGTCGGTATCAAGGAAGTTCAATGGATGGTGGAGAATTGGTGTGATCGATGGACTGGACGTGAATAGGGTTCATAAGGAGGTGGTAGGCTGGCTATCGGAAAACCATCATATAAACCCAGATGGTGAGCAGCACTCAATCAGTAGCATGACTACATTGGCAAGTCATTGTCCCTGTTATAGTGGGTAGACACTCTGGATGTAAGCTGTCCTCTGTCACCTATTCTATGACCAACGAGGCACTCGCAAAAGTGTGACATGCAAAAATGATGAAATGCTCAAAGTCAAAATTCAGGCGACCCCTTTTGCCCTTTTCCTTTCCCTCATTGCTTCAACACCTCATCGACCTCCTCTCTCTCTCTCATTCCACGAAACCAACCATGCTAGGCGTACCGGAACTAGACACCATGGTCTGTCAGTACCTGAACGAACAGGACTTGGCTCGGTGTGCGCTGGTCTGCAAGAAGTGGCACGCTCTCGTGATGCCTCACCTTTGGCGAGACCTGGCGTGGTTGAAAAAGTCTCCACAGAACCTGAATCTATTCGCCCGAATCCTTCATCATGACTATCGTGAAGCGAAACGGCGCCAAGAGTTGCTGGACAAAGGAGATCGTACCGCGAAGCAACCTACACAACCACAATCCTCTTCCTCCACGTCCTCGTCCTCGTCCTCGGTCAAAGCCTCCTCTCCTCCGCCATTGTCAGTCTTATCAAAATACGCGCGTTGGATTCGAGTCTTGCCAGATACGTCCTGTCTCAAAGATCCATGTTTGTTAGGATTTGTACCGCTTCTCCATCTTTTCGAATTCTGCTCACCCAATGTACAAGTGGACCGCTCCTCGATATCAACTTGGGACTTGGATCGTGCTCCATACGACACCCATCGACAGATGGTCGAATTCGCACTCCCACGTGCCCGCCGCCTCAGTTTTCATGTACATCTCGTCAACTTTCACGCACAGCTCTCACGGACGGTGAACCTGTTCAATCAATGCTCGGGCACGTTACAGAGACTGGAACTCTCTGTCGACATGCCTCTTCACCAGCCAGATTTCAAGGAAGAAGAAGAGCCAACAGACAATGATCCGAAAGCATGGACATTATCGCTCAAGGAGCTGGCCCTTTACCATTGGACGGACGTCATAGGCATCAATCCATTTCACACGTGGTTCTTCAAGCAATGCAATCAAGTCGTGCGGTTAGAGATCCACAACACCCATGGACCCGCCAAGCTCCTTGCACAAGCCATGTTGACCCATATGCCTCTTCTCACTGAGATCGCTTTGGGATGCGATGCCTATAGGACAGGTGGTCTCTCGCAAGCCGCCGTGAGCACGCTTCTTTCTGGATCACGTCAAGGATGGAGAAGAATCGAGTTTGGGACCAAAGCCGGATGCGGGCCACCTGGTATTGCAGCCTTGAACAATCACTTGACCACACTCGAAACGTTGATCTCCGATGCCTGTATATCGTTTGAAGGCTACCAAAGGGTGCATGTGCTTCGTACTGCCAAGAAACTTTTTTCCTTCAAGGATATCCGGGACTATGGATGTGGCGCGATCCAAGGCGTGGAATTCATCGATCAGGATGAACGCACCGGTGACCTCTGCCCATGGGAATGTGAAGCGACGCTCAAGCAACTCAAAATCAAACTCTCTCGACTCACAGAAATGGATGCGGATGGGTTCATGGTGGGGGTCAGTATGCCGCATGGACACCAGGCCCAGTTTCGACTGCATGATCGATTGGCCAGGTTCACTCGCTTGGAAGTGTTGTGGATCAAGAGCGATCCTTGTGGTGGGAAATTCAAGAGGGGCAAGAACTCTGATAAGACTTGGCTGTCGAATGGATTGCCCAAACTGGCTGGATTGAAGGCGTTGAAAGAGTTGGGGATTGACAGCATGTTCGCTAAGGTGGGTGTCGAGGAGGTGGAATGGATGACCAAGAACTGGCCAGAGTTACGCACTATTCGAGGATTGGGCAGGGATGTGGGCGAGTTGAAGGCGACCAAGTGGTTACAGGAACATCATCCATTGATTGATGTGTCGTTGGGTAGCCAGCATGGTCTCAAGTAGTTTTTTTTTTGTTCGTGAAGACATTAAAAAAGCTGGATGGCAACACCGTGAGAACAATTGGGGTGTGCGCATTGAAGTGTGTGACATGGGACTCAACCGCGCCTTCGCCCTCCCTCTTCCTCCTCCTACTTCTTTGGCAACTTTGACCACCCCATTGCCCTTCTTCTCTCATTCCTCACCACCATGCTCGACATTCAAGAACTGGACGACTTGATCTGTCAGAAACTGAGCCAACAGGACCTGGCTCAGTGTGCACGAGTGAACAAGAAGTGGCACTCTGTCGTTATCCCTCACCTCTGGGGCGACCTGACATTCTTGGAGGATCCCGAAGACAGCGCACAGGGATTCATCCAGATGGTTCTAAAGGACTACCTTGAACACTACCTACTCCAAGCCTTGCAAGATACAGGACGTACCATCAAGCAGCAACTCGCAACAACACCACCCTCCTTTTCACACAAGTCCGTTCTATCAAAGTATGGTCCTTGGATTCGATTACTCCCAAGTCCATCCTCAAAAGATCATTTCGCTCCCATACAACAGGCGAAAGTGAGGTATCAGAGTCCGAGCTGATTCTACAGCTCTGTAAACGTTGCTCGCCTGACAATGCACAATTCAGTATCGGCACTGAACTTGGATTTTACTCCGCGCGACTCCCAGAGAGCAGTGTACGACTTTACAATTCCTCGCGCCCGTCAACTCTTCATTCATGGCCGTCTATCAACATCTTATACAGACATGTCCAAAGTGGCCAACCTGTTGGGTAGTTTTCCGGTACATTGAAGAGACTGGATATGAATTTGGTCAGTCCAGCAGGCACCGGCGAAATATTCAAACTCAAGGAAGAATCAACAGAGATTTAGCCCAAGGCATGGACGTCCTTCAAGGGGTTAGCTTTGTATGATTGGGTGGACGGTAGCTTCTGGACATGGTTCTTCAAGCAATGTCGTCAAGTGAAAACATTGGAGGTGCGCAGCCCTGATGGAACTGCCCAGGTTCTCGCACAAGCCGTGTTGAACCATATGCCCCAACTCTCCGAGATCACCTTGGGAAGCAGTGGATTCTCCCATATGAAAGAAGACGACAATGTGGCCACACTTCTTGCTGGATCTACAAAAGGATGGCGGCGCGTCATGTTGGGATCCCATGCCCATCCCGGGAAAAGGGGCATGGAGCATTGGAAAAACATATGCCCACCCTCGAAACGTTGGAATTCAATGGAGTAGGCCACGGCTTCTGGTCCGAGAACATGCTCCCTTTCCTACAGTCCTGTTCCCTTCTTCAGTCTTTTGTGAATACAGACGTCATTACAACACTGGACGTCAAGACGTTTATCGATCGGGATCCTGTCACAGATACTCACAGGCCATGGGGTTGTGAACGCACGCTGAAGGTTCCGGTTCGCTATCACGGGTATACCAAGGAAGGATTGGCCTGGATACTCTATCGAGGGTAAATCATGCTTTAGCCAAGGATACGAGATCCACAACGGATTGTTTGATAGGCTTGCGCGACTGACCCAGTTGGAAGTCTTGAACATTGGATATCGTACCTACGGGATGAATCCTGGGATGTTGAAGATGACTCTGGAGAATGGGTTGCACAAACTTGCTGGACTAAGGAAAATGAAGGAATTGGATATGACAGATGTGAGCACAATGATCGGTATCAAGGAGGTTCAATGGACGGCGGACAACTGGCCCAGGTTACGTGGTATCCATGGATTTGAGAGGGATTATCATGAAGAGGTGGTAGGATGGCTATCGGAGAACCATCCGAAGATTGCTGTGTCATATAAATCCAGCTGGTGAGCAGTACTCGATCAGTAGCAAAGGCTTCACTAGCAAGTCAGAGTCATTACCGTAGTGGGTGGATACTTTGAATGAAAGCTGTCTTTTGTCGCCTATGCACGTTTCCCTTGACCAGTTTGATTGCAAAGATCGATTGTGTGTGGGCACTGACTGCGGCAGAGGATTGTGTGACAAACCGCGGAATGTTCAAACTCAAATTCAGGCACACTGCGGCTCTCGGTTCTTTTTTTCTTTTCACCCCTCATTGCTTTTCGCACCCTCATCGTCCTCCTTTCTCATCCCTCACAACCATGCTTGGCATTCAAGAGCTGGACGACGCTGTCTGTCAGGAGCTGAGTCACCACGACCTAACTCAGTGTGCACAAGTCAGCAAAAAGTGGCATTCTATCGTAATCCCTCACCTCTGGCGTGACCTGACGTGGTTGGAGCAACAAACATGTAGGACGAACTTGCAAGAATTCATCCAATTTGTTGCAGAGGACTACCTTGAAGAACAGCAACGTCAAGTTCTGCCGGATGAAGGACATTCCATGGAGCAATCATCACAAATACCACCACCCTCTTCGCACATGTCAGCCCTTTCAAAGTATGGTCAGTGGATTCGATTACTACCCAGAGAATTGTATCTCAGAGACGCCTTTTTAGCATATTCAAAAAGCCGAAACGGACTGGATGCTTTCGAACCGTTTCTGCATCTCTGCAGACGCTGCTCGCCTGATCATGTTCAAATGACGCACTTGTCGATATACACGGGCTACTTGGATCTTCTTCCTCCGGACGACACCCAGAGAATGATCGTGGACTTTTTGCATCCCCGTACCCACAAACTCTCTATTTATGGCCGTCAACCAACATCTATGTCCCAAATTGCAAGCATGTTGGGGCAGCGTTCCGTTCCGTTGAGGAAACTGAGATTAGACCGTGTCCAGTTTAGTGACAGCGAGATGTTTGAACTCGAGAAAGAGCCAGTAGAGTATGAAGCGAAGAATTGGACCTCGTTCAAGGAGTTGGTCTTGGACAGCTGGTCCGACAATCCCTTTTGGTGGTGGTTATTCAGGAGATGTACCCAAGTTGAAGTGTTGGAGGCGAGAATCAATGGAGCTGTTCAAGTTCTTGCACAAGCCATGATGACCTACATGCCTCGACTCACCAATATCCATCTGGAAGGTGAGGGGAGCGACGTCGCGACGCTCCTTTCTGCATCCAAGAAAGGATGGAAGAGCGTGAGATTGGGAACTGATGGCCGTTCTGAGAGAGAGGTCATGGAGGCCTTGGAGAAGCATTTTCCCACACTCGAATCGTTCGGAGTGAGTGATTTGCGTAGTTTTCCGAGTGAGGATGCGGTCCATCTCTTACGTTCTTGTCCCCACCTCCAGACTTACATTAACAGCAGGACGTATAAAACACTGGATATTATGGTCTTTACCGATCGGGATCCTAACGCAGGGTCACTCAGGCCATGGAAGTGCGAACGGACTCTCAAGGAGCTCAGGGTCTTTCTTAGTAACCTTCCAAGGACGATGGAATTTCCTGAAGAGGCATGGTTTATCCAAAGAAGCGAGATTCAACATGGAATTTACGATCGGCTTGCGCGACTGACCCAGTTGGAAGTCTTTCAGTTAGGAGGCTATATCGACTGGATGGGTGATGAGTATCTGGAAATGACTCTGGAGAGCGGGTTGCACAAACTCGCTGGACTGAAAAAGCTGAAGGAATTGTATATCGGAATTACCTGTGCGAAGATCGGTATCAAAGAGGTTCAATGGATGGTGAAGAACTGGCCCAGAATCTGTGTGATCGATGGACTTGTCGGGGATGGAGACAATGAGAAGGCGGCACAATGGCTGTCGGAGAACCATCCCACGATCCGTTCATCATACTTGTAGCACTCGGTTCAATATAGCTTCTCCAACAAGTCGTAGATATTACTGCAGTGGTCAGATACTCTGAATGAAAGCTGTCCCCTGTCACCTAAACACGTTTTCTTGACCACTTTGATTGCGAAGAACGATTGTGTCACTGCGGCACTGCGGCAAGGGGATTGTGTGACAAACAAAGTGGCGGAACATTCAAATTCAGGCACATTTGCTTTTCACCTCCCTCATCGTCTTCCTTTCTCATCCCTCACAACCATGCTTGGCATTCAAGAGCTGGACGACGCTGTCTGTCAGGAGCTGAGCCCACACGACCTGGCTCACTGTGCACAAGTCAACAAGAAGTGGCACTCTGCCGTTGTCCCTCACCTTTGGCGTGACCTGACATGGTTGGGGGAATATGAGAAGAGCCCTCAAGGGTTCGTCCAAGTGGTTGTAGAGGACTACCTTGAAGAGCAACAACGCCAAACTCTTCAGGGTGATGGACATACCATGGAACAACCAGCACAAACACCACCCTCCTCGCACATGTCCGCTCTATCAAAGTACGGTCATTGGATCCGATTACTACCAAACCCATACTGCCTCGAAGACGCCTTCCGCACCTACTCAACAGACGAGAGCGATACGACAGTGTCAAGACTGCTTCTACATCTCTGCAGACGTTGCTCGTCTGGCGAAGTACAAGTGAAATACTTTCCGGTATCAAGGACCCATCTGGATCTTGCTCCAGACGACCCCAAGAGAATTGTCATGGACTTCACACTTCCTCGCGTCCGTCATCTTTTCATTCAAGGTCGTCTACCAAAATCTATATCGAAAGTGACAAGAGTGTTGGAACAATGCTCATTTCCATTGAGGAGGCTGGATTTTCAGAGTAATCCTATTGATACCAGCGGAATGTTTGGACTCGAGGAAGAGCCAACAGAGCATGGGGTGAAACGTTGGACCTCGTTCAAGGAGTTGACTGTGGACTGCTGGTCTGACAATCCGTTTTGGCAGTGGTTATTTAGGAGGTGTGGTCAAGTGGAGAAACTGGAATTGCAAGGCATCCTTAGAACCGCTCAGGTTCTTGCACAAGCCATGTTGAACCACATGCCTCAACTCAGCGGGATCATATTGGGAAAAGGTGGGCATTTCAGAATGGCAGATGACAACGTTGCGGCACTTCTTACTGGATCCACAAAAGGATGGAGACGAGTGACGTTGGGAATCGAAACCGATCCCGGGAGAGCGGTCATGGGCGTTATGGAGAAGCATTTTTCAACCCTCGAAATGTTGGAAATCGATGAACGCCGTGGTTTTGGAAGTGAGAATGCAGTTCATTTCCTACGCTCTTGCCCCCATCTTCAGTCCTTCGCGAATACCGATCCATTTTCGAGGCTGGATCTCAAGGTGTTTATCGATTGGGATCCTGACAAGGGGTCACTCAGGCCATGGAAATGCGAACGGACTCTCAGAGTGCTCAGGCTCTTCGTTAGGGGCATCCCAAGGTCGATGGAGTTGCAGGAAGGGGCATGCATTGGCGAAGTAAGCGAGATTCACAGTGGGTTTTATGATCGGCTTGCACGACTGACCCAGTTGGAGACCTTGGAGTTAAGAGACCATGTCTACTGGATGAATGCCGAGTATCTGGAATTGTCACTCCTGAGTGGATTGCACAAACTTTCTGGACTGAAGAGGATGAAGGGATTGTGTGTCACTGGTTTATCCACGAAGATCGGTATCAAGGAGGTTCAATGGATGGTGGAGAACTGGCCCAGACTACGTGTAGTCAAAGGACTTGCCGGGAATGAGGACAATGAAGAGGCGGCACAATGGCTGTCGGAGAACCATTCCACGATCCGTTCATCATACTTGTAGCACTCGGTTCAGTATAGCTTCTCCAACAGGTTAGAGTCATTTGCTGTGGATGATGAATACCATGAACACGAGTTGTCTCCTCTTTTCCGCGCATTTTTTCTTGGTTGTGGAGAGCGTTAGAATGTGACAGACCCTCTTTTGCCTTTTGCTCTCTTGCCTTCTTGCCCTCTTGCCCTTTTTTTCTTCTTTTTCTTTTTCTTCCTCTCTCATTCCTCACAATTATGCTGGACATACCGGAACTGGGCGACATGATCTGTCAGCTGCTCAGCCCACACGACCTGGCTCAGTGCGCACAAGTCAGTAAGAGGTGGGATTCTATCGTTACCCCTCACCTCTGGCGTGACCTGTCATGGCGCTCGGATGCCTGGTTCCCGAGTTATGAGCAGAAAAGTATAAAATTAAGGGTACACCGAGACCTTCATAGTGTGGCCCATACATGGGGCCAGCACGCCGGATCTGCATTGATCTACTCGGTACTATGACCTCCAATTGGTCAATTGGTCAATTGAACACAACGTTTGGGCCAGGTCAGGGCCAAGGGAAATTAAAAAATTAGGTTTACGACCGTAGGTCAGGGTCAGGGCCAGGAACGGCCGTTTGAAAATAAGGTTCCAGCCCCCCGATGTCAAGATTTTCTATATGACTTGAATGGTCATAGTAACGGCGCCCCCACTTTGATTATTCGCAAAGACCATAGCTAGATGTGTCCATCGGGCTTAGGAATCATGATGCTGGGACCTCTGGTTCCTGAGATTCAGGTGGATTTGTGTGACGACATAGTGAATTTATAGTAGCACCCCTTTAGACCTGTGTGGGTGCGTGAGATGACTGAGGGAGAAGTGTGTGTACATTAGCAGGTGCACCAACATATGGGCTTCTACATTATGAAGGCACCAAAACTGAGTACCCACGTCTCTTGGGGCATCTTTGCTGATGCTACCATGCGGGTTTCAGGGGACATTGATACATGGGATGAGTAGCAACGCATAGGGTCAATATTGCCGGAAATTGAGTCAATGTTTCGTAACCGTGGTTGTATCGAGCAATTGCTCCACGACGGATGGCTCAATCGACCCCAAACTTTCACCATGGCTTCACCTGGTACCCTGGCGTCTGACCCTCAACTATTATAACAGTTACTCGGGTCTTGGTGAAAATGTTTGTGTTCTTCGTTGTGCTTCCATAGACTCAATTTTTTTCTCAAAATCTTCCATCACCCATTGCTCTTCGTCTTCTGCTCAGTGCCGCTTGAGACTTGCACCACTTGCTCAATTTTGGAGTGTTATCAGGTCAGTGTATCGTGAAGGCATTTTACCCAGCATAATCCACTTTATCAGCCCCGATATCCGAGCTGGGATGAGAACACATAAGGTAGCCCACAAGCACTGGGTATCCCAATCCTCAGTCAACAGATATGCCGAAACAATTAGGACAGATCCAGAGCTGGTTGGCCTTGCAAGGGATCATTGACAGCAAGGCACCACATCGTTAGTATTACCACTGGGGAGCTTTAGAACACTGTTGAAGTCTAACGATACCTCAAGCACGACTTCAACATTCACCTAACTTCTACTAGAGTTAGGCATACTCAAAGAAGATAACATGACTGCCTTGCTCAGGAAGAGGATCAGATGCAGAGTTCAGAGGAGAGGCAATGGATGCCTTGAAGAAACACTTTCTACGCTTCTTGAGTGGTTACTTGTTCATTCCAGCGATGACATTGTCCATGTACTCCGTTACTGCACCCTTATTCAGTCCTTCACCATCATCGATGAACCTTCTCGACTGGATGCCGAAGTGTTCATCGACTTGGATTCCGACACAGGTTCACTCAAGCCTTGGAGGTGCGAAGCAACACTCAAGGAGCTCAAGATCAGAATCACCGGTATTCCATCGCCTGCTAGGAAGGTCGACAGCCTTTTTGAGAAAGTTCTGCTGGTCAAGGACTCGAGATACAAGATCAATTGTATGCTCGACTTGCACGACTGGTCAACTTGGAAACACTGTGGCTAGGAGACGAATGTAATGAGGTTGATATTGAGTACCTGGAGATGTCGCTTGAGAGTGGCCAACATAAGCTCTCTGGGCTGAAGAGGCTGAAAGAACTGTGTGTCAAGGGTTTGTGCACGAAGATCGGCGTCAGGGAGGTTCAATGGATGCAGTCGCTCGATGAATAGGGCTTATACTGATGGAGACGAGTCACGGTCTCCAGATTCTGAGGGATCATGGGATCATGGCGCCAGGGGTGGACAAGCCAGCCAAACTCTAATAACAAGTAGCCAAGGCGGACGCCTCTGCGCCTCATTGCTTTCTTCCCTCATCACTTCCCTCTTCCCTCATCACTTTGCACCTCATCGTTTTCCCTCATTCCCTGCAACCATGCTGAACATACCAGAACTAGACGACATGGTCTTCCAACACTTGAATGAACGCGACATGGTTCTGTGCGCTCAAGTCTGCAAGAAATGGCACTCTGTCATTACCCCTCACCTTTGGCATGATCTGAGGGGTCTAGAGGAACGTCGTCAAGGAAGGCAATCGTTCCGCAGATTGGTTCAAGAGGACTACCTTGCCGAACAGCGATACCAGAAGTTACGGAAGGAAGGATGTGCCACGGGACGACCCTCGCAAGAACCACTGTCACCCCCGCTGTCGCCTCTGTTAAAGTACGGTCAATGGATTCGATGGTTGCCAGACCCGCATGATCTTTACAAGCTTGTCATGCCTGTACAAACGACGGCACAAGACGAAGGGCCGGATCCCATACTACTGCTTCTGCATTTCCTCGGACGCTGCTCTTCTGTTGTGAAAGTTGACTACACTATCATTTATGGCCATAATCTGGATTCTCACCCACGCAGCGTTGGGAGAGCGATCATGAATTTTGCTCTTCCACGAGTCCGCCGTTTACATGTCCAACTTCGCCTTCCTCTGCCTCAGTCAAAAGTTTCAAAGTTGACGGATCTGTTGGATCAGTGCTCGCACGTACTGCGAATACTGGCTCTTCGAGTAGTCCTCTCTTCTGAGACGGGAATGGATGATGTCAATGCAGAGCCAACAGAGAATGAGTGGAAATCTTGGTCATCGCTCGAGGAGCTGATCTTGTACGAGTGGAGAGACACTGATACCAAGATGTTTTGGCCGTGGCTCTTCAGGAGATGTGGTCAAGTTGAGAAATTGGGAGTGCTCAAAGTCCATGGAGCCCAGTTTCTTACACACGCCATGCTAATGCACATTCCCAGACTCACCGAAATCGCCGTTGGAGACTCCTTTGAGGCCTCTGTCCCTATACCCGAGCACGAGGTTGTGACAATCCTTTCTGGATCATCGAATGGATGGAGGACAGTCAAGTTGGGGAAATGCGCATCGTTCGGAAGAGCGGTGATGGAGGCCTTGGCGAAGCACTTTTCGACCCTCCAGATGCTGAAAATGAATGGATCTAACGGCCATTCCGGCAACGATGTGATTCATATACTCTGTTCCTGCCTCCGCCTTCGATCCCTCATCATTGTCGACAGTTCTTCCAAACTCGATACCATGGTGTTTGTTGACCAGGATCCTGTCACAGGTGTACTTAGGCCATGGGAATGCGAAGCAACGCTCAAGGAGCTCAAGATCAAAATCGCTGGTGTCTCAGAGACATACACTGGGCAGGGATACGGTTTGGAAAGTCGATTGTATGATCGACTTGCGCGATTGACCAACTTGGAAATCCTGTGGATAGGTGACTACTACAACGAGCATGACCGCGGGCACCTAGAGATGTCGCTGGAGAGTGGACTGAGCAAACTCTCTGAACTGAGGTTCCTAAGAGAGTTGAATATCGAGGGTTTTGCTACGAGGATCTGCGTTAAGGAGGTTCAGTGGATGGTCGAGAAATGGCCTAGACTACGCACCATCTACGGGCCTCAGGCTATGGAATGCAAGGCCCGACAGTGGGTGTGGGAGCACCATCGGGAGATCAAGTTAGAGACAAAGTGGTACTAGAACTTGTGGTGATCATGTATATAGCGTCTCCTAACTCGGTTTGCTCTCGAAAAATAAAGGGCAGGTTCGCCGTAAGGCGACAGTGTTGCCCTCACTATCCACACCTAGGCTGCTTCCCTGCCAGCGAGTCCCAAGAGGCTCTTTTCGGTCCAGCACATGCAGCAGCTTGGTAAGACGACTCTTTATTGCCTTCTTTTTTTCCCAAGCGTCTGTTATGCACTGGTGTTGACTTTGCTCTATCTACCACCCCTAAGCCTGCCTGCCTGCCGGGGAGAAAAGAGGGAGGTGAGGCCCGAGGTCGACCGGCCATCCGTGGGCTTCGGCCCTCGCCTGGTAAGTGAACAAAAGAGCCTCTTCGTTTGATTGTATTCCTCGATAGACTGCATGAGGACTTAGGCTCGGGATCCATCGTCTTTGATGTAGGCTCGGCACCCCGTTTCCCAAACGCCGCGTACACTACACCGGAAAACCAATAAGCTCGGGCTTATCGACCAGATGCAGCCACAGCCCCTGCACGGAAGGCAGGATTACTCAAAAGGTAAAGACAGCAAACTTGTATCGTGTTTGTCGCGAAGTTGCTTCGTTACATGTCGAATTTGATTCCAATCTCACTGAAAAAGAAACGCCATTTCTCGAATTCAATTGGTCAAAGGAGTAAGATCCACCAACGTTTCTCTTCTTCACCACGACTTTGGTACCATTCACAGTATGCTTGAAGTGGCTATGAACCCTATTGAGGGCCAGGATGCGAGAGAAGCTGAAGGACCTTGCTGGTGTGCTAAGGTCGATTTAGAAGGGTGTTTCTGATAAGGGATTATCCACTGGTCTGAGGGATAACGACAGAGTGCCACTTCTTGCTGACTTGTGCACACTGAGCCAGGTCGTGTGGGCTCAGCTCCTGACAGACAGCGTCGTCCAGCTCTTGAATGCCAAGCATGGTTGTGAGGGATGAGAAAGGAAGACGATGAGGGAGGTGAAAAGCAAATGTGCCTGAATTTGAATGTTCCGCCACTTTGTTTGTCACAATCCCCTTGCCGCAGCTGCAGTGCCGCAGTGACACAATCGTTCTTCGCAATCAAAGTGGTCAAGAAAACGTACATAGGTGACAGGGGACAGCTTTCATTCAGAGTATCTGACCACTGGAGTAATGTCTACGACTTGTTGGAGAAGCTATACTGAACCGAGTGCTACAAGTATCGTGATAAACGGATCGTGGGATGGTTCTCCGACAGCCATTGTACCGCCTTCTCATTGTCTCCAAGATCGGTAAGTCCATCGATCATACATAGTCTGGGCCAGTTCTCCACCATCCATTGAACCTCTTTGATACCGATCTTCGAGCACGAAACTCCGATACACAATTTCGCCAGCTTTTTCAGTCCAGCGAGTTTGTGCAACCCGCTCTCCAGAGTCATTTCCAGATACTCATCACC
>Ga0247824_10000582_pt1 | contig 18414 bp, 20 predicted proteins | sample 13C_PalmiticAcid_FD_194412 | JGI IMG/M metagenome (GOLD analysis project Ga0247824, IMG submission 194412) | Soil microbial communities from agricultural site in Penn Yan, New York, United States - 13C_PalmiticAcid_Day48 | ecosystem: Environmental > Terrestrial > Soil > Agricultural land... | reverse complement strand
GACCTGACCTGGGAGAGCGACAGCGACTCCGTCCAGCTCCCCGCCGAAACCGCAACCACCACCACCACGGCCCCCAAGAAACAAAACCGCCTCTCCCGCCTCTTCAACCGCAAGCCTTCCACCTCCACCACCCTCACCGTCCCCTCCGCCGCCGCCGTGCCCCCCGAAGAAGCAGACCGCGAATGGGCCGACCTCAACCGCATCCTCACCAACCTGGGCATCCAACCCACCATCCCTGAAGACCCCGCCGCCGCCACCACCAGCACCTCAACATCCACCTCCACTTCCGCCAAAGCCAAAGCCAAATCCGCCGCCCTCACCGCCTCCACGGAAATCCAATCCCTCCTCGCCCAGTTCGTCCTCGTCCTCCGCGACATCATGCACGGCGCGCCCACCGCCGTCGACGACCTGATCGCCCTCCTCGACGGGCGCAACGACGCGCTGAACAGGGGCTTCGAGAAGCTCCCCAGCTCCATGCAGAAGCTAGTCACGCAGCTGCCCAAGAAGCTCACGAGCACCCTCGCGCCCGAGATGCTCGCGGCGGCCGCCGAGGCGCAGGGCCTGAAGAAGGACACAGATGCGGGCGGTCTGGCGCGGTTCCTGGTGCCCAAGAACCTGGGGGATCTGGTCATGACGCCGGCGATTGTGAAGAGCATGCTCAAGGCGATCGTGAATGCATTGAAGTTAAGGTGGCCGGCGTTTGTGGGGACGAGCATGCTGTGGAGCACGGCGGTGATTTTGTTGCTGTTTGTGCTGTGGTATTTCCATAAGCGCGGGAAGGAGGAGAGGGAGAAGCGGGAGAAGGAAGAGAAGGAGGGGGAGGCGGGCAAGGTGGAGGGAGAGGCCGGAGAGGGCACGTCCAGTGCCGTGGTTGTCGTCGAGCCGCCCCTTGAGAGTCCCCGTTCGTGAGATACCCGAGCGTTCATTTCTATGGTTCGTTGATAGCGTAATTCTGATTCTCGTTCCGCTGCGATCAATCGTCCTGCACCAGCTCCTTGATCTCGTCGCTCCCCGGCGCCGCCGCCTTTTCGTCCCGCGCCGACCGGTCAATGACCTTGCCGCCGTCCTGCATCCAGAAGCCGACCTCGTCGACGATATCGTACACAATGTCCTCGACGATCTGCTCGTCGTAGCGCTCGCTGACTGCCCGGAGCTTGCCGGCTTTCGGCTGGGGCGGCCCGTCGACGCCGTCCATCTCGGCATCCTCGGATGGCGGGAACCAGAAATTCGGCCCAAAGTTCATCTCGACCGCGCCGCCCCGGAACACGCTCACGGCCGGGTAGTACCCCAGCGTGCCGTCGTCGAGAGCCTCGCGGCCCCCGGTCTGCTGCGCCTGCTTGGACGCTGGCGGGAGAAACGCCAGCAGGTCTGTCCACGGAGTCCCCATGAATACGCCGTTCTTGTACACCTTGACGCACGAATTCGGCAGCGTGCGCAGCGCGGGGGCTGGGTGATTCGGGTTGGGATCTTCTGAGTTGTGGCCCGACCCCATGGGCGACGGGTTCATGAGCTCCTCCAGCTCCTTGGTCGCGTGATAGTCGATCTTCTCAAAGTAAATGTGGGCCTTGAACCGGATCGGGATGCGGTCGCGGATGATGTTTGGCGCCTCGGGGGCCTGCTCGGAGTCCTCGTCGGCGAGATCGATCGCCGGGTTGTACTGCCCAGATACGATCTTTCGTTGCAGGCGCTCCGACGGCAGCTGGATCTCCAGCCCGATCACGTCCCCCTCTTTTATGTCCTCCCCCGGCGGGAAGAAGTCTTTTGGCCGCGACAGGTGTACCTTCTGCCCCGCCACGTCCCGGATACCATAGCTGTACGCGTCGAATCCAACCGGGGCGTCCAGAGAGGCTTCCCTCCTGGCAAACCCCACGCGGACGTGGCCATGCGACTCGGGATCGCCCGCCTCCCGCGCCTTCAGTATGCCCCGCGTGACCTTGCACTCCCAGTACCACCGTCCCTCGCGGGCGGCCACGTTGGCGCGGCACATGCGGAAGCCCTTGTCCGAGGTGACGTGCATGCCGGCCCGGTCGAAGTACATGTGCGATGCGGCGTCCTCGAAGCTCATGTGCGCGCCGAACGGCGGCGGCTCGGTGTTGCGGTAGTAGAACATGGACGGGAAGGTGGGGTCGGCGATGCAGTGCGTGTAGTGGAAGTTCTTCTTGTTGTAGACGCTGCCGGGGTCAGTCACCGCAAGAGTGTGAGGTCTGGCACTTACTGGTCTGATGTCTCGAGGAACTCAATGGTGCGCCCCTCATCGTCCTGAACGTCGTGGTGGCTCGCAACGACGGGCCCGCGAGACACCTCAAAGTCGGTCGGCTTCGGGTGGGCCAGCTTGTACCGGATGGGCGCCAGCTCGCCCTGGGGCTCTCTCTGCTTGGGGTCGGGTGTCGCTCGCGAGCTGTCGGGGGCGCCCTTGGACTCGCGCTTCTTGAGCGACTCCTTCTTGGTCCGCTTTTCACGCCCCATGACCTGGGTATCGTCCTGGATCTGCACCTGCGGCTTCTGCGGTTTCGGTTCGGGGTTGAGTGGTGACGAGACGGCGGGGCTGTGGACGTCTTCGAGGGCGCGCTTCTGGGGAATCGAGGAGGGCATCGGGGGAAGGGCAGATGGCGTGGGCTCCCGCTGGGGAGAGCCCGCGTCGGAGGCCATGTTGTCTCAATTGAAAGAGTCAGCCTTAAAGAGATCCGCTTTCAAAAATTCACAGTGCAAAATGTTGTGTTGTGGTCAATTCACCGCTGTCGCCGGTTGCTGTGAACTTTAAAAATGGAAGCGGGACTGCAGGCGCAGCTCCACGCCGAGACGCGCTGCAGGAACCCCGGAGCTTGAGTGGGTCGGCGCCACTCAGCCAATCAGGCCCCACGTTGCCTGCCGCAGCCAAATCCTGGTCTCGACTTTCTGGAGTTGACCCGTGCCACGATTTTCAACGCCAAACACCACACCCATCAACCATCACCATGCCCGTCGTCAAGGGAGGCGTGTGGACCAACATCGAGGACGAGATCCTCAAGGCGTCGGTCAGCAAGTATGGGTTGAACCAGTGGGCGCGTGTGTCGTCGCTGCTGGCGCGCAAGACGCCGAAGCAGTGCAAAGCGCGATGGAATGAATGGCTCGACCCCAGCATCAAGAAGATCGAGTGGAGCAAGGAGGAGGACGAGAAGCTGCTGCACCTCGCCAAGCTGATGCCCACTCAGTGGCGCACCATCGCCCCGATCGTCGGCCGCACCGCCAACCAGTGCCTCGAGCGGTACCAGCGCCTCCTCGACGAGGCCGAGCAGCGAGAAGAATCCGCATTCGGCCTGATGGGGCCCGAGGGCGGCGAGACCAAGGCCCCCAGCGCTGACGATGTCCGCCGCCTGCGCCCCGGCGAGGTCGACCCCGATCCCGAGACGAAGCCCGCCCGCCCCGACACGATCGATCTGGACGAGGACGAGAAGGAGATGCTGAGCGAGGCCCGCGCCCGCCTGGCCAACACACAGGGCAAGAAGGCCAAGCGCAAGGCCCGCGAGCGGCAGCAGGAGGAGTCGCGGCGACTGGCCGCGCTGCAAAAGCGGCGCGAGCTTAAGACGGCCGGCATCAACATCAAGGTCACGACGCGCAAGCAGGGGCAGATGGACTACAACGCGGACATTCCGTTTGAGAAGAAGCCGGTGCCCGGGTTCTATGATACAACAGACGAGATCTCGCGCAACGAGTTTCAGCGCTCCCACTTCGACCCCAAGAAGCAGCAGGTCGGCAACAAGCGCAAGGGCGACGAGGACGGTGATCCTGACCGGAAGCGGAGGAAGAACGAGAAGGACGGGCCGTCTGCGTCCATGCAGGCCGCTCTCAAGGCCGGCCAGATGCAAAAGATCCGGGAGGCGGAGCAGAGCAGCAAGCGCAAGTCGCTGGTCCTGCCCGCGCCGCAGGTCAGCGAGGGCGAGCTGGAGGAAATTGTCAAGATGGGCATGATCGGCGAGCGGGCGAGCGCGATGGCCCGTGACAGCGACAACGATGCCACCCGGGGGCTGGTGGGAAACTACTCGGCGCTCAACACGAACGCGCCGATCCGGACACCCCGCGCGCCGGCACAGGAGGACCACATCGCCAACGAGATCCGCAACATCCGGGCCTTGACGGAGACGCAGTCGTCACTGCTTGGTGGGGAGAATACGCCGCTTCATGAGGGGGCAGGGTCAACAGGATTCGAGTCTGTCGCACCGCGGAAGCAGGTCATCGCGACACCGAATCCGCTGGCGACTCCGCTACGGTCTGCTGCGAACGGCGTGGGTGCCACACCACTCCATGTCGGGCAGACGCCGCTGCGCACGCCCCGCGACACCTTCTCCCTAAATGCGGCCGACAAGGACATGGATATGGTCGGGGGAACACCAGCGGACGCCAGGATGCGCGAGCTCTCGCTCCGCCACCACTTGAAGCAGAGCCTTGCTGCGCTGCCCAAGCCGAAGGAGACAGAGTGGGATCTGGAGATTCCAGAGGACCAGGCGGAGCCCAGAACGGCGGAGCAGCAGGAGGAGGACGCCGCAGAGCGTGACCGCAGGGAGCGCGAGATCCGCGAGGCTCGCGAGCTTCTGGAACGCAGGCGGCGGACGCAGGTCATGCAGCGGGATTTGCCCCGGGCAGTCACGGTCGATTACAACGCCTTGCTGCGAGCTGCCTCGGAAGTTGAAGATCCCGCCCAGGCACTCGTTGCTCGCGAAGCGGCGATGCTGATGGCGCACGACGCTACTAAATACCCCCTTCCCGGCGCACCTCCCGCAAAGCCAGTTCCCATTCCCCAAATTAACGACTCCGCCCTTGCCGAAGCCCGCCTCCAAGTCCTTTTGGAGATGAAGGACCAACTAAAGCCCGAAGCAGTCCAAGCCGTCTGGAACAAAGAAAACACAAACTCCCTGCTCCTCGGTCTCGGCTGTTACGATGACGACGAGGAGGAAGAACAGCTCTCCACCATGCAGACTGCCCTCGACGTAAGCACTCCTCTCTTTCCGGTCTAGAACATCAGCTAACATGAACAGTCCGCCCTGGAATCCCTCCTCTCCTCGGCCGAGAAGGGCAACAAGCTCGAGAAGAAGCTCAGCCTGCACCTGGGCGGGTACAAGAACCGTGCCGAGATGTTGCGGAACAAGACGGCAGAGGCACATGTCGCGCTGGAGAAGGCGAGGAACGCGCTGGCTGGGTTCCGGATCTTGGAGACGAGCGAGCAGGCGGCTATCCAGCGGAGGTTGGCCGCGCTGAGGGCCGAGGTGGCGTTTGTGAGCACAAGGGAGAGGGAGGCGCAGGAGGTGTATCGGAGAGTGAAGGAGGAATTGGAGGAGCTGAGGATTGGGGTTAATGGGCAGTAATTGTAGGGTCTACGGGGTTGGGGGCATGGTTTGTGGGAAATTGAAAGCATTCAACGCGTTTAGACCGGCCGGGCCATTGAAGAGTTTTCAAACGAGGGTTCTGTTCGTGGTAAATATTGGCAGTTTTGCTTCCATCTCATCTCTTTCCGCCAGATCCAGACCGTGTGTGAGAGAACTTGCGAACTGGGCTTCTTCCCGCCTCAAACAACCGACCGACCAAAACTCTCTCCGACTTTGACCACCAGATCTTCTTCGTCCTCTCGGCCGACCTCATCTTTCTGATCAAACCATTTTCTGCTGTCATCCCGTCCAGTCCATTATCTGAACCATTCCATCTTCTTCACCATCACATCTTCTCAAACAAGGCTCTCTCCGACCGATCTCCCCTCCCAGCTACATCATCCGACAAACATGTGCTGTTCTCTGTAGGTCTGGTGTTAGCAGGCCGTTGTGTTTGACCTGGAGACAATTCATGTGCATAACTACCTGACTGGTGTCTTCGAGAAAGCTTGACGCCTCGCCAATTTCCGTCTTGATTTTGGAGGTTGGTGTATGAAAAAAATCCCAACTCTCATCAAAGATGTCGGATAGTCGGGAAGAAACAATGTCTTTGGGCTACACCCAAGTTGAGCAAATCAACGTTCGGCTCAAACGACTGGCCAAGAGAAGAGGGCGCCTTGTCGATGAGCTTCTCGACATCGAAGCGGAGAGAGCGCGGCTCTAGACCGTGGTGCACGAACAGGAGAAAGTAGCCCATTCGCGGATGTTACGAAATATCACCAAGGCATTTGAGACTCGCGCGAAGTACATCGACCCTTCTGAGTCTGACTACATCGACAGCCTGTGCGAAGCGGCGTGGGAGTCTATCCAGTTTCCGCACGGCAACCCATTTGACAAGTTCGGTCCAAACACGGAGCACTTGGCGGCTCAGGAGCTTGCCCGGAAGATACATGCGATGATCTTCCCCGGTCGAGAGGTGGATGCCAAGCCTGGCGGTTTTTTGGAGGACCTGGTGGAAAGGATTGTGGAATGTTCGGAGTTCGGCGACGGTCGTCGAACCGCCGAGCAGCTCATTTGGTGGAATGGCGATGAGAGCGAGGTGGAACAGGACGACGGTGACGACGATGACATCGACTCAAGCAAAACCGAAGGGGACGAGAGTGACGAAATGGAGCGGGCCGAGGCAGTGAACAATTCCCATCCGGAACGGGGTAAGAGAAAGGGAAGTTGGGCTCATGGCAGCGGACAAGACAAGAAGGTACGCCGGATTTGACAATGGAGGGACACACTAACAACAGATCATAATGGTGTCCACGGTTCTGTTGTTGTATGTAATGTATTAAAACTTGTTTGATTACCATGTCTTCACCCATTTCTCGCTCCTGCTCGTACTCACGTTGCCTCATGGAACTGCCCTTTCTTTACCCATCGATACTCGCACTGATAACAATGGCATTATGACAGTCGCAAAACTGCGAGTTGCTCCCAGGACTTCCACGTAGAGCCTTCGTATCATTCGACCCGGAGTAAAACTAGGGGAGCTGAAAGCGTCAAAGTCGTTTTGGCGTCAAGTGCGCAACGTTCAGCTGTATTCACGGCAAGTATTCGCGCTTTTGGCTCTTTTTCATCCCATCTCTGCTGCGAGGGGATAACAGCCCAGCAGGCGTGGTTAAACAGTTTGGGAAATCAGAACCTTCCAGCTTTCCCACGACATCAAATCTTTCACCACATCTTGTCAGATTCTCGCCCGGCTCACAACATCAAAATCCAAACTCGCCCATCTCGTCTTTTCAACCGCCCCATCTTGCTTGTCGTCTTCTCTCATCCGTTCGAGCACCATCTCATCCTCCCCGCTTCGCTCCAAAATTTGTTGTTCGAAGAAGTCAAGACGGACCTGGGAAGCCAAACGAGAATTTCCACGTTAGTCGTCACATACATACATGAAACTCAAGCAAGTATTGAGAACAGCACAGCATGCTGACAGATCTACAGAACATATCACCTCAACAAGAATGGCTCTTAGCAGAACCAAACGCGACAAGAAGATGAAGGCGCTCGAGCGCCTGGACGGCAAAGCCCGCGACCATCGAGCTAAAATCCAGCACCATGAAGAGGCGCTGGAGGCGATCGAAGCTGAGCGCCAGAAGGTGCTGGATGAGCTGGCCGCGGATGAGCTGGAGATGTACCAGCAGCGCCAGTTGGTGCGCCGGGAACTTTTCGAGTTCCGGAAGACCCTCGCGCCGCGCAACGCCCTCCTCGATCCGTTCGGCACAGTGGCGATCGAAGAGGCGGAGCGTCGCCTCCGGAGCATCCGCCCCGAGCTCAGCCCGGGCATCTTTCTGTCTGGTGCACACAAGTTCGCCCTGGCCATTCATCCGGTGGTCTTTCCCAAGCAAGCGACTTACAACGAGGAGGGTGGCCGCCTCTGGTACTGGTTACAGAAGTTGAGAGAAGAGGTTTTGGCTTGGGACCCCGACTGGGAGAACGACGATTGTGTAGACATCGACGGTGACGAGGAGGACGAGATGGAAGAGGTTGGCACCCCCGGTTCTGTCCGACACGCGTGGGTCTGGGAGGGTGGGCATGCAAATGACATCAACGACGACGATGAAGACGAGATGGAAGGGGGCTGGCTGGGAACAATCCCAAAACGTCAAAAGGCAAAGAGAAGAAGAAGACCGGCCGATCTGGGCCACAGGACGGGGAGGGGTGGGACGAACCCCACCAACAACGCCGGGGCAAGAAGGGCCATGGGAGCAAGAAGGGCCGTGGGGGCAAGAAGGGTCAGCAATTTGATTTCTGAACACCGGGTCGGTTGTGCGGGTGGCTGTTCGTGGTAATCCAATGTATTCATAATTTGTTTGGTCCATCATCCTTCTCCAACCCATGGGATTTTGTCACTACAACCTCTTCCCCAACCTTGGCAACCTCACCGGCAACACCAACAACAAACTCACCACCGCCAGCACCGAACAAGACAAAAACGTCACCCTCAGCGCCGCCTCATAGCTCTGCACAACCTGCTCCCGATACCCGGCAGGCAGCTCCCTAATCGCCTCGACCGACTTCCTCACCAAGCCCACGACCCTCTCCTTCTCGGGCCCGCGCACAAACACCTCGAGATAGTACCACAGCGCGTTCTGCACCACCAGCGAGCTGCACGCGACGCCCAAGACTTGCCCCAGGCTGCGCCACAGGATCAGCGTGCTCGTCACGACCGCCTGGTCGCTCTGCTCCGACACGGACAGCACCGCCATGAAGGTGCCGGGGAACTGGAACCCGGACCCGGCCGCGCCGGGCATCAGGCACAGGATGTAGAGGAGGGCGGGCCAGCCGCGCTGCATGCTCGCGAGGCAGAGGGCGCCAACCACGGAGAGGGACGTGCCGAGCACGAGCGGCCACTTGAGGCGGCGCGTGTAGGTGATGAGGAAGCCGGTGGCCGCGCCGGCGGCGGAGGCGGCGGCGGAGGAGACGACGAGGCGGAAGCCCGAGGTGGTGGCGGTAGTGAGCAGGACGCCTTGGAAGAAGAGGGGGCTGGAAGGGTTAGAGGAGTCCTAGGAAATTAAGCGACAAGGGGGTGCGGTGGGGGCTTACACGTTGAAGAGAGTCGCAACCGAGAGGAAGGCAGCGATGTGGTTGGAGAAGATGAGGTTGCTGTACGGGGACTTGAGGACGAGGTGCAGCGGCATGATGGGCTTGGTGGCGCGCGTCTCGACCCAGAGGAACAGCGGGAAGAAGACGGCGAAGATGGCGAGCGAGGCGATCACAAACGGGTGAGACCAGGGGAGCACATTTCCGCCGAGGTTCTGTCCGCGGTCAGCAGCGGTTCGCAAACAAGGACAGCATACATACCAAACCGAGGATGAGAAACGTCACAGAGCTAGCCATCAGGATCGACCCCTTAAAGTCAAACGTCCGCATCGCCTCGCGGATCGTCTGCTTCTCCTTGCCGTGCAGCCCCAGGTCGCTCGGGACCACCAGGACCGCCACAACCAGACAAAACACCACGACGGGCACCTGCACGCCAAACTCCCAGCGCCAGCCAAGATAATCCGCCATCGCGCCGCCCAGCGCCGCGCCCAGCATCGATCCCACGCCATACGTGATATTCATGTATGACTGAAACGCACCGCGGATCCTGCTCTCGTCAGCCCCACCCCCTTTTCTTGGTCAGGGGACGAAGTACTCACTCAATCGGCACGACATCACTGACAATAATACTCGCGAGCGTCATCATCCCCCCGGCACCGAGACCGCACACCGCCCGCGCCACGATAAAACTCTCCATGCTCCCCGCGAGCGCGCACCACACGGTGGCGACCAAGAACACGACGATGGTGGCGACGTACGGCGCCTTGCGCCCCACCGCGTCCGACAGGCCCCCCAGCACGGGCTGGAAGCTCGTCGACGTGAGCAGGAACGCCGTCGACAGCCACGACGCCGAGTTGCTGCTGCCAAAGTAGGACGTGATGACCGGGTGGCTCGACGCCATGATGGTGCTGTCGAAGCAGGCGACAAAGTAGCCCGCCATGATCTGCGAGAAGATCAGCCAGAAGCGGGCTGGGGAGATGCCGCCGAGGTAGGGGGTCTTGGGGGGGTCCTCCGGTTCCTCCTGGTCCGGCAGGAGCGGGGTGGTCTCATTGTCGGGGCGGAGGCCGGGACGGGGTGTGCTCGACTCCTGCCGCCGGCGGTTGCGGTAGGGACTGAGCGTGGGCTCGCGCCGGCGGCTGCGGCTGCGGCTGTGGACGCGGGTGTTGCGGAGCATGCTGTGCTCGAAGGCCTCGGGCTCGAGGAAGGGGGCCGCGGACTGGAGGGAGCGAGACAGGAGGAGGTCGAGCTGGTTGGGGTCCATGGCCTCGCTGTCAGAGCCGGAGGCATCGTCGTCCGGGGATCGCCGGCGGGAACGGCGCGGCCGGTCCGAGGGGATCGGCTCGGGGCCTGGGAGGGAGCCCGGGGGGGTAGGGGTTGTTGTTTGAGGTGCCATGGTTAGTTCCCACCTCGAAGAACAACAGGTCTCAAGAGGAACAGTTGGCTGAACAGACCGAGGTCAGGAGGGCCTCTATATCGGCCAATTCCCGGATGACCCCTCGACTGCCGCCCCCGACGGGTCCTCCCGTGGAACCATGGCTCTTCCGGTGCTCGGTCCGCCGTTTCTGCCTGCCACACTGGGAAACCCGGTGGCCATCGGATCCTTGCATCGGCCGCCGCCAGCCGCGGCCAATCGCAACGTCTCCGCTTCCCGGTGGATGCGGCGGCACGCACGCGCAGGATGCATCGCGACATTCTTGGCCTCGCTAGTGCGGCGTGCTGCATGATCGCCCCCATCTTCTCCGGGAGCACCCCGCCTTGATAGGCCAGACTCGGAGCCTCTTTTTGAGCAGGCGGGTTAAACGCGGGGAATTCAACATGAAACCAAAAGCTGACTGCGTTCCAATCTGTCAGTCTCGATGGGCTGGGAGCTTGGCACATATCTGCCGATGCGGCTGCTATTCTTGGTGGGATGCTGGCCCGGTCCAAATCACAGAGGCAGCGTCTATCTTACGATCGACTATCGGTCTGTTATTGACGACGTCGAGTCTATGTGCTCTGACTCGCCAGGGCAGCCGGTACCAAGATGCCTGCTCCTGTGATCCCGCCGTCGTGGCAGGGAGTCAAGACAACCCTGACCGGCGCTCTCCCGCCAAAGTCGAGGTCTAGCATGCCGTCGATGAACCTTTGTGTATCAACCAAATAATTTTGAAAATGCTGGATGCAACCACCGGTGTAGCCAACAGCAAGCTCCGTCGTGCTAGAGTCGGGTTGTATCTCCTCGGCACACCGCAGGAGCCCGACGGTCGAGGCGGCGATGATGCCAGCTGCCCGCACCTCGATAGCCTTGGCAATGCGATACAGAGAATCGGCCAGGTCAAGTGTCCAGCAAAATGAGGTGTCCTCCGCCGGAAACTCTCGCTCGAGCTGGGACAACATGGAGCTGTTGGGACTGTCAGGATGAAGATGACTGATGAAGGTGGTAGAGAGACCGAATCTCTGGTGGAGTCTGCTGGGCAGGGCATCAACTGGCAGCCCCAGACCGGTTTGGTAATAGTCGACAAAGATGAGACGCGCGAGTTCGCCCAGATACCGCCCGGCCGTCATGTACTCGAGCGGCTGGAAGCCAGGGACCTCGCCCGCCTCGTCCAGCTCTGTGTCCCAGCGCGTAATCAGGCCGAGTTTCCGCAGCGGCGGCGCCGACCCCCTGATGCTCCACTCGGTATTGACGGCAATCTTGACGTCTGCAGCCTCTTGCCCAGGAAGGACGCTGATGGAGGCCGGGCGTTTGCTCTCGTGGAGAGTGCTGAGGCGCAGTGGCAGCGTCGCGTTGCAGCCAGTGCCAACGATCAGGCCCATCGCGGCCTTCTGATGGCTTTCCGCGGGGAAGCGGTAGACAAACGACACGAGCGTGGCCACGGCATCGTTCGCAATGGCTGCGATCCGGATGGGCGGCATGTCCGACGTTCTGTGCTTCTCGTAGCCAGCCGCGAGGTGTCCTGCGAGGTCGAGGTCGGACGTGACGGCAAAGCCCTTGCCCATGGGCATGAGAATAGCCTCGGCGAGCGACTTTTGTTGCATCGGGAAGCTGAAGGTGACTCCCATGGGGAGCTCGTCGTCGGGGGTGAGTTCAAACGCCTCACTTCCCCTGCGCACCACCTGGGCGACGCAGTCCCCTATCCATGAGAACAGGCTCTCCGAGTTCTCGTTCTTCAGATGCTCATGGATGGGCCATGATTGCTCAAGGAGGCGGCTCAAGTGGTGAGACTGTTCTACTCCATTGGCTTCACAGCCTGAGCCGTGCGGGTCCAGCTCGACGAAGCCCACACGAAGGTTTGACCCGCCACTAAGAGGGTCAGCGAGTGCCTTGAGCAAAGCATGGCGTCTTACATGTCTATGGCGAGAAATCTAAATCAGGTCAGCCTTGTACTTCCAAAGAGGGGCCTGGGAGACTCACCGGCCATGGCCCCGCCCCACAGGCCGCAGGATGGACTCGGAGATGGGGGTTGGCAAGAATTGGTCGAGTGATTCAACGGAGAGTTTGCAAAAGGTCGAAGCGAGCTCGTGAGAAAGCTTTCGCACGGTTTGAGTGTCGATGGCCAACGGGCGCAGGAACTCGTCGAGGGAGAGGGTCATGGCGTTGCCGCACTCTCAGATCTGGATCTCGGTCTCGGAGAGCTTTCACATAGCCACCACCGCATACCCACGCAGTCGCAGAAAATGAACCGAAAAAGGCTCGTTTGCAAAGGCACGGGATGAGGCAGACCAAAGACGCCAAAAGAGCAAGTCGACGGCACACTTAGCTTGTGGAGTTGTGGAGGAGCGAGTTGAGGCGCTGCCGGAGCTGACGCCTGCCTAACCCGAGGGCACTACAAGAAATGCGGTGGTGGGAGGAAGGAACAAGGCGCAACCACGGCCACAGCAAGGAACCTGAGGTCGAAGACTCCTCAAACCCAAGAGCAAGCTTTGATTAACATTATATTTTGCATCATGCTGCATTTTTACGGCGATATTCGAGTTGATTATAGCTGTTATTTTCAGGCACAGCAACCAATACCACTCTACTTTGTATGAGCTAGCGCCCCGCGCCATTCCCGCGCCGTCGCAACCACGGAGCTTCCAGCCTCCTTCGCTGCAACACCAACCAACACATCTCGCCACGACAACCACATTACACGCATCGGTCGACCTTGCAACCACACCTTTTCGCAACCTACAACACCCCACAACCAGCCCTGTGATGGACGAGAAACAAGCGCCGATGCCGCCACCGATCCGCCGCGGCTTCAGCCCGCTCCGGCTCCTCGTCGCCATGGTGTACCTCGGCCTCACCGGCCTCACATACTGGCACTTCAAGACGCGCGCGGCCGTGTTCCAACCGAGCCTGGCAGACCCTCCCAGCCGGGGGCAAGCTGCAGCAGCGGGCGAGCTCGTGCCGCTCGAGGCGCACATCATGAGCAAATGCCCAGACGCAAAGGACTGCCTCCGCGACCTGGTCCTGCCCGCGATGCAAAAGGTCCACGACAAGGTCAACTTTACGCTGTCATTTATCGGACGGTATGTCATCTCGATTTCCCTCTGCGACGCCGCTAACATGGTCTAGGCCGACGGATCAAGACGACGGCGTGGCCTGCAAACACGGCCCCGAAGAGTGTACGTCCCCATGACCCCTCCCATTTCAACCACATCTAACGCAACCCAGGCCTCGGCAACATCATCGAGCTCTGCGCCCAGAAACTCTACCCCGACCCCAAGACGTACCTCGGCTTCACCATGTGCCTGACGCGCGACTACACACACATCCCGCAGCGCGGCCTGATCGAGGACTGTGCACTCGAGCACGCCATCAACTTCAACAGCCTCAACGAGTGCGCGACTAGAGACGACGGCGCCTTCGGCGTCGGCATGCTGCGGGAGAGCGTCAAACGGACGGCCAAGGTACATACCCCACCCCGCACCCCCCGTCTATCTCTACGCTAACCCCTGCTCAGGCCGGCGTGACCAAGAGCTGCACGGTCCGCCTCAACAACGAAATCTACTGCGTCCGCGACGACGGCGAGTGGACCGAATGCCCCTCGGGCGCGGCCGTCGACGACCTGGTCACGGCGATTGACAAGCTGCACTCCGCTTAAGCGGCTCGAACACGTCGACCCACAAATCGCTCGCCTCGCCCAGCGTGTAGCACAGCGTCGCCCCCTCCATCCCGGCCTCGTCGTCGCCCGCCATCGTCTCGAGCTGCGAGATGATCCCCTCCAACCCGACCGCCTTGCCCGTCGCCTGCGTCGCGCCCGCCTCGAGCGCCACGTGCACGATATGAATGTGGAGGTGGTAGTACGTCGGCTGGTAGTGCACGTACAGCTTCAGCTGGTCGCGCTCGATTCCGGGGTACACGCGCGTCGTGGCGTCGAGGAACTTGTCCCGCATGTGCCGCAGCCACGGCACGTGCTTCTTCTTCAGGTCCCGCAGGCTCCAGAGGTCGCGCCGCTCGACCAGCCCGAGCAGGTGCAGCGCGTCGAGCGTCGTGCGGTCCCAGTTGAGGTCGGGCAGCAGCAGGAACCCTTCCTCCGGGTCCTGGCCGTAGGGCGTGCGGTAGATGACGTCGGACGCCTCCTTCAGCCCCTCGATGATGTTGAATACCCAGTTGAGGCGGCCCGCGGCGCGCTGCGCGGCCATGTAGGGGCGCACGTGGGAGGCGTAGAGGGCCGGGGTCTCGGTCACGAAGCGGACGCCCTGCTTGCTGTATTTCTGGATGTGTTTTGGGGTGCATGGGTAGATGAGGTTGATTTTGAGGTCGGCGAAGGCGGCGGCTGCGTCGGCGTTGGTCGAGGGAGCGCTGCCGCTGGTCGCGAGGTACCAGTGGTAGATGTCGTTGGCGCCGAGGTTTTGGATGGCCTGCAGGCTGGCGGGGACCGAGGCGAGGTAGTCGACCGAACTGGGGAAGGGGGCGCGCTCGAGGATGAGGAGCGCGGGCTGCCCGTCGATGGTGCCGCTGAGGGAAGAGCGGCGGCCGGCCTGGTCTGGGCGGTGTCAGAGCGTCATAGCTTGGATTTCCCTTTTTTGGATGTACTGTACGTGCCTTGGTTAAGCAGCCTCTCGAATTTGAAGCGCGGCACGAGGGCCTCTGCAGCGGTGTTGCTTTCTGCCATCATGCGTGGTTCTGGACGCCGTGTTTGATGTTTTACTGTTGGATGAAGCCTGAGAGTTCGTGAATGTGATGCCCCGCAGACCCCGCGGTGTCAAGTGGGGTGCTGTGACAAGGCTGACCCGGCGACTCACAGGGGTCATGGAAGCCAACCAAGAAGCAGGGTCCGCTCTCTGGCCTCAACAGATGTCTGAACCCTGCGGACTCTGCCACTTGGTGTCGAGGTACCTTAGGTCGTTATATTATCTTTTCTTTTAAACTGTATCCTTTTTCCGTTTCTAGCATATCTACTAGGTTGTTCTCCCCTTTCGTTCCAACCATATTGTCGCCTTCTTGTTCTATTCAATCTAACTGCTCTACTGTGGTAATCCACTTTTCCAGCTGGACGAATGTCTGGCGAGTATTTTGATGTGAGCCATCTATTTCGGCTGGAGAGAAGAACACGCAGCAGTTGTCACGCAGACCACGCATATCTCAACTTCAAAGACCATCTCATTGATAGTCTAGAAAATAACTCAAAGCATGGGTATCTAGGGCAAGAAATAGCCAGTAAGAAGGCCCAACTCCATATCATCTTGGCGATGTCGGGCGGGAGACGACGAGGACCAAGATACGAAAGATGACAGTAGGGTATATTTCCCGAAGCGAAAGACAGACCCAGACGGTGCCAATGACCGCCGGAAAGACAACAATGCAGGTAACAAGACAGACAGCAAGACAGACAGCAAGACAGACAGAAGGAATAAACAGAGATGACGACCAGGGAAAGAAAAGGGAAACAACTAACAAAAAGACAAGATCCAAAAGACCACCCCGATAGGACCAGACCACGAGCTAACTCGTGAAAGACCTGGCTGGCTCCCACTGGCTAAGACTTTCGCCGCTTAGACGATGGGTCCGAGCCCGAGGCAGACGGCGGGCTTCTGTGCTTCGCTTCCTTTGAGGCCTCCTTCCGGCTCTCCTCCAGGAGGACATCGAGAGACTCCTTGATCTGCTTGAGGCGCTTATCCTTGCCCCAGTCGATGATGTTGCGGATGTGGCGTCGAAAGTCCTTGTACTCGTCTTCCCTGGCCAACACGTACGCGCGGACCTCGTGCATGTAGTAGTTCAGGCGGTCCGCCTTCCACGACACGTAGAGCTGCGCGAGCCGGTTGTCTATGGCGATGCAGTACGTCAGGTTGTCGACCATGGGCTGGTTGGTCCGGCTCAGGAGCTCGTTGAGGCGGTCGGTCGCGTTGAGGCAGGCGGCTGCGTCCCCGCCACACTGGTTGGTGGCCACCCAGATGCTTCCAAACGTGCCGCCGTCGCCCTTAAGCTCAAGGGCGAAGAATGGAAACCTGAGTCGCTGGCTATTGGAGTCGGCGAAAGACTGGCCAGGATGCATGTCCAACTCCATCTGGGCACGCAGCTGCGATGGACTGAACGGCGAATTGCACAAGTCTCCATTATAGCCGTAGAGCAAATCGGGCTGCGGCTGTGAGACCTTCATCGTCGAAGGAATGCCAGGGTAGGCGGGAGTGAGGTGTGACGCCATGAGGAGGCCGTCGGCACGATCGAGACCGTATGGCGCGAGTTGATCGTTGGACGGCAGCACCCACTTCGTCATCAACTCGGTGACATCGCCCTCGTTGCATTTCCTGTCGAGCTCCTGTCGCCTCTTCAGATACGCAGCAGTGGCGTCGGGGCTGGGCTCAGGAGAATCCCGCTCCCTGGATTGAACATCGGCAACATGAGCCGCAACGTGCATTGGCAGTTCGTTCGGCAGCGACTCAATCATGACGTGGTTCCACTCCAGATGCTCCCGGTATGCGGTGTCCCAGGGGCCGACCGAGCTGCCGACAATGGACCTGCCGCTCTGGCGCGTCCTGGACGACGTGACTGACGGCGTCGGAGGGGCCCACATGGCGCCAGCGCCTTGCTGTCCGTGGTCGGCTCGGCCCATCTCCGGCGCCGACCTGGGCCGTTTCCGAGGGCTAAGGTCGGATAGGGGGTGAACGAGGGGGTCAAGGCCACTGTCTGACTGACTGGAGAGGCCAGAGTCGACCGAATCCAGCCAACGGCAGACACGGGTGTCGAGGGTGGCCCGCGAAGAGCGTGTTTTTTCCAAAAAAGAGGCGTACGAGCGCTTTGCAGGCCATGTATGTTGGATGTCGGGTGGCATGAGATTTGTCTCGGTCGGGGCGGACGAGGGCCGCCGGTCACTTATACCACCCTCCGCCATGGCCGGGAAATTGTCGTCCAGCATCTGGGAGTTGTTTGGTGACCGCGGACGATGCTCTAAGAAGCCCACGATGCGCCAGGAAGCGGCCGCGGCCTACTTCTTTGCTCGCCCGGATGCCTTAGGGACGCGCGGCGTGGTTCCCATGGTGATGAAGATGGGAAGAAATGATTCGGGTTGGATGAGAGTTCAAGCTGTGATGCGGCTGGGTTTGTGGTCGATGCGAGCCTCCCTGAAGTCTTGGCACGGTAAACAACTAATAAAACAAGGATGATTGAGGAGGTCAAACTACATGAAATAAAAGTTGATGAAAGAAAAGGAGTTGGTAAGGAGATGAAGAGAAGGAAAAAAGAAGATAGAAGCGAAACGACCAGGAAACAGGGACCGACAAAAAGGGCACCAGATGGTCAGAACGCATGGCAACAAGAGAGAAAGGCCAACATCGAGAAGATGGGGAAGGAAATGATAACGAAGGACAAGCGACAAGTGCAACCTGAACGGTGTCCCATTTGTTTTCTTGCGAGTTGCTTCACGCCTCACTGTAACTGCCTAGTCGGCAACACATCCCACAACCGACAGAGTGACAGCACCCCATCATATCATACACACAATATCCTCTCGTCCTTGAACATCCCTCGACCACATAATACCACCCCTTTTCCAACCCCTACCTCTCCAACGCCCTCTCCCTCGCCCCTGTCACCAGCTCAAACCCGCCCTGATCCAACTGCAACGCGTGCCTCCCCCCCGTCAAGCTCCGCAGCTGGCTATCATACTTCATCATCTCCTTGAGCGGCGCCTTGCCGACAATCGTCAGCATCCTCACAACACTCTTCTTGGGCCCGCGCAGGCTCTGCACCGACTCGTACGGATCCGGCGGCACATAGACCTTGGTCACGTCAACCGCCCCACTCTCCCCCCCGGTCTGAACTTCCTCCTCCTCCTCGGGCTTGCGCACCTCCAGCACCTGCCCGCCCCTTGCCGACGACAGGTCGTGCTGGATCGCGTGGCCGGCCTCCTCCGGGCAGAGGATCTGCACGTGGGAGAAGGGCTCGAGGACGCCGACCTGTCCGGCGGCGTGGGCCTCCTTGAGGGCGGCGCGCACGGCGTGCAGCGCGGCGTTGGTGATGTGCCCGCCCGTGGTGGCGGCCGCGCCGAAGAAGTCGGCGGCCGGGTCGAAGGTGATG
>Ga0247824_10000581_pt1 | contig 18416 bp, 22 predicted proteins | sample 13C_PalmiticAcid_FD_194412 | JGI IMG/M metagenome (GOLD analysis project Ga0247824, IMG submission 194412) | Soil microbial communities from agricultural site in Penn Yan, New York, United States - 13C_PalmiticAcid_Day48 | ecosystem: Environmental > Terrestrial > Soil > Agricultural land... | reverse complement strand
GTCGTCACCGCCCCCGTCGCACTCCCCGGGTTCACAAAGAACTTGTCCATGTACTCGAAGCACTCGAAGCGGTGCGTGCCGCCGCTCCAGCACAGCACGTCCACGTCGAGCCGGTTGGCCTCGGCGAGCAGCACGTCCGGCTCGTCGCTGACGAGGGTGAACCCCTCGAGGAACCCGACGCGCAGGGCGCCGTGCGTGACGACCTGCGTCAGCGGGAGCGAGGCGGCCTCGACGTCGGTGCGGCCCTTGACGATCTTGAGGTCCGGGGAGATGCTGCGCAGGTAGTCGTACGTCGAGCGGTCGGTCAGGTTGCCGAGGCAGAGGGTCTGCGCGATCTTGCCGGGGGAGAGGAGTTTTTTGAACTGTGGGTGGTGGGGGAGGTGCGGTTAGCGGGTGCAGGACGGGGAGATCGAGGGTTGTGTGGGCGGTGGTAGGGTGCTTGGTGGGATGGGGAGAACATGGGGCGTACCTTGAGGGGGATGTCGAGGGCGCGGTCGGGTATGTGCAGGTCGCCGATTACTAGGATTAGGAAGGCCATTGTGAGGGTGTGAGCGATCGGGCGTGAAGGGTGACCCAAGAAGAGAGGTGATGTTGGGCTACGAGGGTTTGGTGAGCGATGGCTGCCCTGCTGGGTTATTCGCCGAGCGCACGAATTGGGGTCAAGAAGGAAGGAGTCGCGTGCGCCTGTGGGGGAATGTGGGTGTAGTTCGTGTGGCTGCTCAGTTCGAGACGGGAAGCGCTGGTGCTGGCGTTGGCGATGACGACGGCTGTGATGGAGCTCTCCGCCTGCAGTCAGCTCCTCCCAGGTGTGCCCGCTTCACAGGACAAGGATGGAGCTCTAATCAAGGGTTAGGGTTAGTGCCGTTACTCGGTTGCTCCAACAACATTTACCCCTGACGACTCCAAATTACCCCTCATCGTTCCCGTCCCTCAAGGCGAAGACCGTCAAGCAACGGAACATCAAAACCCATTGAGTGCTCTTAAAGATGCAAGTCAGCGTACAACGTGGCATGGATGCTGGCACCCCAGTTCCAGTCAATACATGATGCGCTGTTACAAATCACATGTCCCCCCCAAGGTGTATTTTACGCCCTTGTAACCCTCGGGCATATATCGGGATCACGACTGTGCTGAGTTCAAGACCAAACACCTTGATTTCAACCCTTTTAAACATTTTCTAGCACTCTCTTGGCGTGCTTTGCCATCCAGTGCTTGGCCTATGCGCACAGCATCTGTATACGCAGCATCGCCGACGATGGCAGCGCCCTGTAACAAGTCGGAAACCCGAGCTGCCGCCGTGGATGGTTCGAGATTGCGGGGCCACGCAGCTTCCCCCCCGCTCTTGGCAGCGCCGGTGACGGGGAACCGCTGGCCGCCGGACGGGCCCGGCCCCTGGAGGACCACTGCTGCTGCAATTTCCGCGAGCAACCCAGTCATCGCAGAGCCCAAGGGCTGATGCTGATTGATGAAACTCCAGTTGACTTGTTTGTCGCAGCGCCTAGCCAAGTCTGCGGTAGAAGGCATCCTGGCTCCGCCGGGTCTAGGCGGTGGACAACTCCGATCCTTAACCCCGCCGTCGGCCGCCTACTAATAGTGACTGGCCTTCCGTTCCCAATTGCCGTTGCTTTTTGGTTTTGTTTGATATTTTTGCTAGATCAATTGCAACTTCCACAACAAAACTGAAATCGAGGTCAGAGCAGCGTGGCAATACTAAACCTCGAGTCCGCAAGAACCAAAAAGATAAGGACATCGTATCTGTCTTCTGCGGCGCCTTTACACGCGTAGTGGGGAGCTCTGCACATGCTGCTACCCGAGGTCTCCAGGTTGCCGCGCTCGGTGTTCAGACGACTCAAGGGATCGGCTCCGATGCCCCGCCAAAACCCGCCAGACAATCACCCCGCCCGGCTCTCTCTTATCTCGCGACACCTCGCCCCCGTCTACCCGTTCAACACCCCATATACCGTCGAGCGCCTCCCGGACACCATCGACACCTCTCTCCTGCCCAAAACCCAGACGCGCAAGATGTCGACCCAAGCCGCCCACCCGACGCTCCTGATCCCGGGGCCCATCGAGTTTGACGATGCCGTGCTGCAGTCCATGAGTCACTTCAGGTACGATGCTCAATTCTACCCCCGCACGCTCGTCCGAGCCCACGAGCTGACCGCCTTGACTTCAGCGAGAGCCATGTCGGCCCCGGCTTCGTCGCGACCTTTGGCGAGACGCTGTCGATGCTCCGCAAGCTCTTCCAGACCACCGACTCCGCCGCGCAACCCTTCGTCCTGTCCGGCTCGGGTACTCTCGGCTGGGATCTCGTGGCCGCCAACCTGATCGAATCCGGCGAGGACGTCCTCGTGCTCGGCACCGGGTACTTCAGCGACGGCTTTGCCGACTGCCTGCGCGTCTACGGCGCCAACGTGACGGAGCTCAAGGCGCCCGTCGGCACCAAACCCCAGCTGCCCGAGATCGAGAAGGCGCTGTCGGAGAAGCGGTACAAGGCCATCACCGTTACCCACGTCGACACTTCGACCGGTGTGCTCAGCGAGCTGAAGCAGCTGTCCGCCCTCGTCCACAAGGTCTCGCCCGACACCCTCATCATCGTCGACGGCGTGTGCAGCGTGGCCTGCGAGGAGATTGACTTTGACGCCTGGGGCCTGGACGGTGTCGTGACTGCCAGCCAAAAGGCCATTGGCTGCCCCGCCGGCCTGTCCATCTCCATGTTCAGCGGCCGCGCCATGCAGGCCGTCCAGAACCGCAAGACGCCGCCCGCGGCGTACTTTGCGTCCATGAAGAACTGGACGCCAAGTGAGTTTTGACACGGCACCCTTTCTTCACACCACTAACACGAGCCAGTCATGCAAAATTACGAGGCCAAGAAGCCCTCCTACTTCGCCACGCCGGCGCCCCAGCTCATTCACGCGCTGCACACGGCCCTCGGCCAGATCCTGACCAAGCCCGTCTCGGAGCGGTTTGCCGCCCACAAGGCCGGCTCCGACAAGATCAAGAAGGCCATCGCCGACCTCGGCCTCAAGCAGGTCGCCGCCAACCCCGATGAGCAGGCCCACGGCATGACCGCCATCTACCTCCCCGAGGGCGTCAAGGGCGCCGATCTCCTGCCCATCCTCGCCAAGAAGGGTGTTGTCTTTGCCGGTGGCATCCACAAGGAGATTGCCGCCAAGTATATCCGCTTCGGCCATATGGGCGTCAGCTTGGTGAGTTTTCTCCGTTCTGGTAGGCGCTGCAAAGAGGTAATACTGACATTGCTGCAGCTTGACCCCAAGCGCCCGGATATCGAGCACGCTGTCAAATCGTTGGAGGAGGGGTTGGCCGAGTGCGGGTACAAGAAGGCGTAGACTGTATAATATGGCGGTAAAAGATATGGACTAGAGGTACATAGATAAGACAGGATCATATGGCAGGATGAGAGGAAAACAAAACATTCAGTTGCCATTTCCGGACTTGTCCCCAACTAGACTTTCAAACATCAGAGACCTACTCTAAGTGATGTCGGGGTAGCTTTTGCATACCAGACCGTCTGATATCACAGCTTTTCAGCGGGAAAACTACTAGAGCGCTGAAGCATCAAGAGAGATAGTAGAAAACCAGACGTATCAGCAGTTTGGGGAGGGGTGAGACCCTAGAAACACCGCCGTACTCAAGTGGGTTACGCACTGCATACCTATTTATCCAAACTTTTACTGCCTCTTGAATCAAGTTCTCTGAAAAGACTCGGATTTACTTCATGGGGCTGTGTATCTAGTCATGGCCTGGGATGCCTTGGGGGGTTTCCTGGTCCCAACGCGCTGCCTCGGCCTCATTCGACAGGGTTTGATACTAAAAGACACTGGGATATCGGGTGTACTTGCATCAACTGGGCTCCTTCATTTCTTCAGGTTTTTCCGCTCTGCGGAATACGCCAACAATCAAAGTCTTATCACCTATTACCTTAAAGTAGTGTCCGTAACCCCAGTCTCCACCAAGTTTGAGCAACATTTCGTCTTCCATCTTGCCATTCCCGTCTCCGTCCTCGACTCCGTCGCTGGGTCCAGACTGCGTTTCGATCATTTCAGTTCGCTGCTGATCTGACCACCTTCAACACACTGGCAGAGCGTCTCGTAGCGACGGCTCTGACATGGCGAACTCAACGTGCCCTGGGGGCAATACGGCGCTCCTGAGCATAGAATCACTTCCGATTCCGCAGAATATCAACGTCATGACCAGGACCACCATGGCGACCTGCTGCGCGCCCAGCCGAGTCCAGATCGTTGACGGGTGCTACTTGTGGTGCGAGGTGCCCAGGCGCTATTTCAACGGCTCGGCGAGCCACGACGACGTGATGTCTGAGATGTGAGTTTGCATCAGGGCAGCCAACAGGGGGTGCGACACCTCTGATGAGAGCAGAATTACGGGCTGACAGGGGCTCGGACCGGAACGGGCACGGCGAAGCAGATCGGTCTCTAGGTGCTCCTAGTGTCGGGGTTGGCATATAGTTGGTAATTGAGAGCACAATGGTGCGTCCCCTAGCATCCCAGAGCGCATAGTTCGGTCCATTGTGGTCAATGAAACTTTGCGGTGATGCCATGTTCGTGTCCAAGAGCGGACCAGATATCCATCTACCTGATTAGCCAATCGCCCTAGGCGTTCCTGAAACCAAGATACCTTAGGTAGCCAGGACATTTCTGAGGGTCATAAGATGCCCTGCTTGAAAACCAACTCATGACAGACGTCCAAGCAACGTCCCCCGATTTCATAACAGTCTAAACAAGCATCAAAATCCCCGCCAAGACAAACCTGGCATTTGTAACAGTCGTCCTGGTCTTGAATGTCTAAAGTGCAGATGTCACACCTTCTGAGTGACGGCTTGAGAGATCTGGAACTTGCCGCCTCTGGAAATCTCTCACCACCAAGCGATCCGTCGATCTCTCGTGTGTCGTCACGCAGGAGTTGCACAACATCGTAATATCCATATCTCGTGGCATACCATGACGGGGTCCGTCCAAAGCGATCCCGAGAGTCGACTTGTACCCGCCCGGTATTCAGCAACAACTTGACCACCGTTTTGTGGCCATGGCGTGCGGCCAGGGACAAAGCCGTGGAACCGTAGTGATCTCTTGAATCGACGTCGATGGTGTCATCTGTAGACAGATAATACATCAAGGTATCGCGCCCTTTTATAGCGGCAAGTGAAAGGAGCGATCGACCGACACAATCCTTGGGTGTGATGTCGGCGCCGCTCTTGAGCAGCAGCCGTGCAACCGCCTCGTGCCCTCTCCAAGCGGCCCACAACAGCAGTTCACTGCCGTTGACAGATTTCGCCTGCGCATGGATGCCCTTGCCGACCAGTAGGCGTACGATAGCCTCGTGCTCAAAGCGGGTGGCCCACCGTAGTACCGCCTCACAATCCTCTCCCTCAAGCTGGATGTCGACACCCTTCTCAAGTAGCAGCAGTACAATAGCGTCGTGGCCACGACTCATGGCCAGAGATAGTGGTGTCTCGCCCCAGTTATCCTTTTCGTTGACTTGGGCACCCTTCCCAAGCAGGAGTTGCACGACTGCCTCATCTCCGGCTCTGGCGGGCCAGAACAACGCCGTCCGGCCCCATTGATCCTTTGCGTGCACGTCAGCGCCCTTGTCGAGCAGCAGTCGTACGACAGCATCATATCCCTCCTTGGCCGCCAGCAATAGCGGTGTCTCATCTTGCTCATTCTTCACGTTGATATCGACACCCCTGTCGATGAGCAGCCGGACAACAGCCTCGTGCCCCTCTTTGGCAGCCCAGGACATCGAAGACGGGCCACACTTATCCTCAATCTGGACATCGGTGCCCCTGTCGAGCAGCAGCTCTACGGTTTCCACATCCCCTGCCTGAGCGGCCACCGATAGCGGCGACCAGCCACAATAATCTTCCGCCAGCATATCGGCACCCTTCTCGAGCAGCAACTGCACCATGGCCTTCTGCCCGTGCCCAGCGGCAAAAAGTAGCGGAGTTCCGGCGATTTCATTCTGCGCCTCCATGTCGGCGCCATTTTTGAGCAGTAGGCGTACGACGGCCTCATGCCCGTTCGCGGCAGCCCATGTCAGCGGCGTCCGGCCATAGCTGTCCGTTAAGTCCACATTCTCCCATTGTTGGAGGAGATGGTTCACAGTGTCATGAACCCCGAAGAATGCTGCCAGATGAAGTCCGGTCATTTGTTCCGGCATATATCGGCTGTAGTTCACATCGCCTCGCCATGTCTTTCTGACCATCAGTGCCTGGACCGCAGCATCTACCCTCTTCGCATCCGCCAGAAAATGGATATGGGCATGATGGTAACCTGGAACCCTCCGAGCATGATGACCCCAGTTGTGTGCAGCGTAAGGGTAGAATGGATAGGACCGCAGCCGGTTCTCGAACTCGATGTCTGACGCACAGAGGCCGCTCCCAAAGACGTCGAATGAGAGATAGCTGACGCAGATTGCGGCGATGTCAGCCTCTGCTGTCGGGAACCAACGCTCTTTGGTTTCGTTGAAGTACTCGGTTGCGGTATGATGCACGAATCGGACGACGTTGCTCTGCGTGTCAAGGGTGATCAGGCCGGCACAGACTGACCCGATCGTCTCGAGGGTAGGCATAAACTTCTCTTCCAGCTCCGGTTTCCCAGCCCTGACCGCAACCGCATGCTGGAGTTCGGCCGTCGAGAGAGCCCTGTTTGCGTAGCACACCAGCGATAGCACTTTTTTGGCCAAGTCACGCAGCCCCCGGCCCTGGCCTTCGATCCTGAGCATCGCCCGCTCATAGGTATCGCTGAGCCTACGAGGCAAGTTCTGCAGGGCCAGTTCTATATCTCCGGGTGTAGCTTCTTGAGCAAGCTCGTCCATGTGCAGCGGAGCGAGAAGGAACCTAAGATCGGGGTTAGGTGAGCTGAAGAGGATGGATGCTGGGTTGTTCAACATACATTCCATTGATGGCCCCGGCGATGGTAGTCTTGATGATCCGTTGCAAATCTGGGCTGCTGAGAACGAAGGATAACAGTTTGTGCATGTGGCCGTCCAAGTACATTCGCACGTCGTCATCCCTGGCCCGAATCTCGACCCGGACGCTCCTGCCCTCGAACTCCTTTTCAATGTCCTGGATAAACCTCGACGTCGCCAAGATATTTGCTCCGTGCCGTTGCTGGATGTCGAAAAGCTCCGAGAGAAACCTTGCCCGGCAACCATCGGACCTTTGGCATTCGTCGAGGGCATCGATGACTATGAAGAGTCTCGAATACGTTGTTGCAGCAGCATGAAGAGAGCTCGAAAATTCTTCGGACGATGGCCGTGTTTTCCCGGCCTTGTGACGGCGATAGAGGTCTTTGACGTCCCCAGGCAGGGAAGAGGAATGCTCCGCGAGTTGTCGGACCAGGCTTGCCAGTAAATCATTGATCTTTTGCTTCTCTTGCCATTGAAAATTGCAGTAGATGTACGCAATTCCAACGCTGGCATCGTCTCGATATCGTCTGTGAAGGTCGTTGACCAAAACTGACGTGAGGATCGTCTTCCCTGCCCCTGGAATGCCCGGGCAGAATAATGTCTGTTGCTTTGTCTGTAGCCATGCCTGATATGCCTCGGAGTCCAAGAACCATTGGCATGTCCCAGGTTGCTGTCTCTCAAAGAAATGGCTCTGATAAGAACCATGGTCGGGTGGCGCGATCCAGTCCAGGATCTCCCGACGATCTTGATCATCCTGGCGAAGCTTCACATGGTGGATGTCCTGCTCAGCAGATTCGGATACATAGCTAGATATAATCAGCGCCGCCTACCGGAGTTAGCCATCACACGGCGATACGCACCGTCTCACTTCGTCGACCGGCATGTGGAAGAAAAGCAGCCGAGCATACGCCGCCGCCGCTGCCGCTGCATATCCGTGCCACCGGTCGTCCTTGTGCGAGTCGCAGTAGTCGGAGATACCCCGGATGACAATGCAAGGGAAGTCGGCCAGAGCCCCAGCTGCTTCCATTTCGAAGCAAAGAAAGCCGTACTCCTTCGCCAGCTTATCTCGCAAGACAGGGTCCTTGACTACCAGCTCTCCGGATGCGATCGTGCCTCGATGGACTTCAACATACGGCTCATCGCCATCGTCGTCGTCATCCCGTAGAATCCGCTGCGAAGGGTCACATCCACACTCGTTGCAGGACAGTCCAGGCTCTCGGTGTCTGTACTCCGCGTTGTAGAGATGGTCGTTCGCCACGCCCGGATGCTTGTACCTTCGGAGTCCTCGAATCTTGGTATCGATTCTCTTGATGTTGTCTTGGATAGGATCCTTGGGCGAACCGGCGCGCTTGACCGCCAGATCCTGTGCGGCATTAAGCAGCACCGCCGGAGGAGGCGCGAGAGCACCCGTGCGCTCGAACTGACCGATTAAGGCCTTTCCGTGGTCATATTGCACGGCACCAGAGAGGTGCTCACCCACAGGCTTGCTCACCACGACGTGGCCGAGCCGGATCATGCCGTTCTCGGTCCTGACTGGCACGCCGCCTCCGATGCCCACCAGCATGCCGAACCTCAGGTTCGGGAACGTGGTCCTCATCTGGGTGACAACCGTGGCCGCGGGGTTGTTCCCCGCAAGATGGAGTCCGGCAATGGCGACATTGTGACCGGCGATGGTTCCCAGAGTGTACACGTTGTGGTCTGTAGGGGGTTGCGGCAGACGTTCGTGTTCCTCGTCCAGCATCGCCACTGCGGCAATCTGCTCTACCTCCAACGGGCAGACCCACCCCACAGTGTAGTCTTGATGGCTTAATCGCTTCCCCATTGAACCTCGTTGGTCTTTGTGTATGAGTTGCACTGGGCACTCATCGATCGTCCCCGAAGAAGCAGAGATCTGCTTCGAGGACGTTTACTGAAGCATCATGATCAAGTTAGCGGGAGACAAACAGAAAAGAGCCTTGGCAGTTCTGCAAATGAAGGGTTAAAAAATGGAACTGACACAAACAGATGAGCTTGAGAGTTGGCAATCGTCTGTGGTGGTGCGCGGCGGGTCGGAACTCAGTCGAACATACCGTAAGCTCTTGCATTAAGTTGCATTGAAAACCCCGCTCAAAGGCAGTCCAAACAGCGAGTGGGCTGGGCGGCCACCCACTGCTGCCTGTTGTGCCCGAATTTCGATAGGTGCTTGGTGAGGCTGATACCCTTATCTGCTGACTGGACTCATTGGAGAGACAATGTTGACATGTCACATCGTCAATTCCCCGCCCACCTTTCCGGTCTCGAGTCTCGCAACTTCAGGTTGACAATTTCCTACATAGGTAAGTATACACGATCAGGGCCAGTTGGCCAAACAGAGAGGGAAAGGAAACCAAAGAAGAAGCAAGCCACCAGGCAGCCGCCTCGAAAACCTCTCTCTCGTGCTGTGTTCCACGACTCTCAACTTCCCACGTCCAAAAACTGGGTAGTATTAAAAGGAGCTTAAAAGCACAACAGTTTTCAGAACAGTCGCGCACGCCTCGCCCGCTCTTAAGTACCATGGCGACCTTCCATTCAAAGGAAAATCTATAGGTCTTTCCTTTGGACTTTATTGTCTTAGACAGTAGTGATGGATAAGTAAGGGAGGTATTGAATTGCAAAAACAAGCGTGATTGATTAAAAATAATCAAAACAAATGAGATGACCCCAACCCGACTTGAACGGATAACCTTTCGATCTGGAGTCGAACGCGCTACCAATTACGCCATGAGGCCCCACTTTTATTGTTGAAGTTGCGGTTCGGAAAATCAGCACATGCGCCACGGAGGTGGAAAGCCGAAGAGGTGAACAATGCAAAAACCTAGAAAGGGCCATGCAAGAGTCAGTAGTAGGAATAATAATACTCTCTTCTATTCTCCAGTAATTGAAATATTCTCACTTTTATTTATTTTTTTGCTCTTCATCTTGTTCGTTGACAAGAGGAGCTGTTCTCCAGAGTTGGAGTTGAGGTGCAACCCAAGTTTGAGATTCAGCGCAGGGACCTCGCGCAGGAGGAGAGCTGCAGGGATCTGGCCGCAGCTTCCCAGTGCCAGCTCAACAGGCTGCAAGCACTGAAGGCGGGGTTGCAGCAACAATCGAGAGGCTGGTGGGGTTCGGCCTTTTGGAGCTTTCAACCCGATCCTCAATCTCTTTTCCATGCTTCCGTCATTCCACTCTCAGTCCTCTTCAAGACCTTGACCGCTCTCTCCCGCCTAGTGCACCTTTCCGACTTGCAAACCTCCGCAGCAGAACGCCACACCCCCGCGTTTTGCTCCTCCCGCAACGACACACTCTCTTCCTGCACGCTCGACCACACCGGTTTGCCAGGTTGCCCTTGGAGATCCAACCACGACGTATCAGGGCGCGCGACCATGCCTGTCTCCATCGAGGAGTTGGACGCGACCGTCCGGGCCTTCTATGAGGGCCGTGGCGAGCAGGTAACTTTGGTCCGGGATTCACGCCGCAGGAATACCAGTACTGACGACCGGCCTCTTCGAATAGCAAAAAGCTGCCCAAGCCGCACTCAACCAGGCACGTCCCGCGATCACCGCCTTAGCCGAAACACCCCCCCGCTCCCAACTAACTGTGTGCTGCAGTTCAAGGAAGACCCCGATGCCTGGTTGATGGTCGATGACATCCTTTCGAGGGCGACGTATGAGCAGACCAAGTGTTCGTCCCCCGCGAGGCTTGGCTGGAGTGGTTCGAGGGCTTACAAATACTAGTCTTGGGTTTGCAGGTTCTTGACAATGTCATCTTGACAAGGTGGAAAGTTCTGCCACGGGAGCAGTGTCAAGGCAGGTCGTTGTGTCTGGTGTTGACGACGACGGGTGGCTGACAAATACCAGGAATCCGCAACTTCGTCGTGCAGTACATCCTGCAATGCTCCAACACTGAGGAGGCTCTGAAAACGCACCGTACCCTTCTCAACAAGCTCAACCTCGTGCTCGTCTCGGTCCTGAAGCAGGAATGGCCCCACAACTGGCCCACGTTCATCAACGAGATCATCTCCGCCTGCCACTCGAGCCTGTCGGTGTGCGAGAACAACATGATCATCCTTCGGCTCCTGTCCGAGGAGGTCTTCGACTACTCCGCCGAGCAGATGACGTCGACGAAAACCCGCAACTTGAAGACGACCATGTGCGCCGAGTTCTCCCAGATCTTCCAGCTCTGCCAGGAGATTCTCAACAGCGCCACCCAGCCGAGCCTGATCAAAGCCACCCTGGAGACGCTGTTACGGTTCTGCAACTGGATTCCATTGGGATACATCTTCGAGACGCCCTTGATTGAAACACTCCGGACTCGCTTCCTCGAGGTGCCAGAGTTTCGGAACATCACGCTGCAGTGCTTGACAGAGATTGGCGGCCTGCAAACAGGAGGCCCCGGCCAGCTCAATACCTATGACGAGCAGCTTGTCAAGATGTTCACCGAAGTCTTGACATCCATCTCCAACATCATCCCCCTGGACATGGACCTCAAGACGACATATCCGCAAAGCAACTCGCGCGATCAGGAGTTTATCCAGAACTTGGCGCTCTTCCTCTGCAACTTTTACGGCATGCACCTGCCAGTGAGTCTTCTCGTTTTCTAGCATGTCAGCTATCGCAGTAGTAACCGGCGATGTAGCTCATCGAGAACCTTCCGAACCGGGACTTCCTCACCCACGGCCATTTCTACCTGATCCGAATCTCCCAGATCGACGACCGCGAGATCTTCAAGATCTGCCTTGATTACTGGCTGAAGCTCGTTCAGGAGCTCTACGAGGAGATGCAGTCGCTTCCGATCTCCGACCTGACGTCCATGTCTCTGGGCATGATGGGCGGCGGAGGCGCACCAAATCCGGCCCTGCTCACCAACTATCCCCTTCGCAAGCACAAGTACAACGAGGTCTTGTCGAACCTGCGAGTGGTGATGATCGAGAAGATGGTCCGGCCGGAGGAAGTCCTGATTGTGGAGAACGACGAGGGCGAGATCGTCCGCGAGTTCGTCAAGGAGACCGACACGGTTCAGCTGTACAAGACGATCCGGGAATGCCTGGTTTATCTCACCCATCTGGACGTTGTCGATACCGAGCAGATCATGACCGAGAAGCTCGCGCGGCAGGTGGACGGCTCCGAGTGGTCGTGGCACAACTGCAACGTGCTCTGCTGGGCCATCGGCTCCATCTCTTTGGCCATGAACGAAGAGACAGAGAAGCGGTTCCTCGTCACAGTAATCAAGGACTTACTCGGACTGACCGAGATGAAGCGCGGCAAGGACAACAAAGCCGTGGTCGCCAGCAACATCATGTACATCGTGGGGCAGTACCCGCGCTTCCTCAAGGCGCATTGGAAGTTCCTTAAGACGGTTGTCAATAAGCTCTTCGAGTTCATGCACGAATCCCACGAAGGTGAGTTGACAAACAGCTAACGAACGGACTGCCCCTGCTAACCCGCACTAGGTGTTCAGGACATGGCATGCGATACCTTCATCAAGATCGCCAAGCAGTGCAGGCGCCACTTTGTCGCCCTCCAACCTAGCGAGAACGAGGCGTTCATTGAGGAGATCATCCGGAATCTCGGCAAGATCACCTGCGACCTGACACCCCAACAGGTGCACACCTTCTACGAGGCCTGCGGGTATATGGTGGCCGCCCAAGGCAACCGAAACCAGCAAGAACGGCTCCTGGCTGAGCTGATGGCCATCCCCAATGCCGCCTGGGATGAGATCATCAAGCAGGCGACGATAAACCCTGCTATCCTGCAGGACGCCGATACGATCAAGATCATCGGCAACATCATGAAGACCAATGTGTCGGCTTGCTCGTCGATTGGCCCCTACTTCTTCCCTCAGATTGGCCGGTTGTACAACGACATGCTCCAGATGTATGCGGCCACGAGCCAGCTCATCTCGGAGGCGGTGGCCCGCGAAGGTTAGTTTTTCTCTTGGTTATTCTGCTAGGCTTTTGTGTTTACCATCCACTTAGGCGAGGTTGCGACCAAGATGCCCAAGGTTCGCGGTCTCCGGACTATCAAGAAGGAGATCTTGAAACTCGTCGAGACCTTTGTCGACAAGGCAGAGGATCTGCAGGCTGTCAGGACGCAGATGGTTCCTCAGCTGCTCGACTCGGTGCTGGTCGACTACAACCGCAACGTTGCCAACGCTCGTGACGCCGAGGTTCTGAAGGCCATGACCGCCATGATCACCAAACTTTCGGTACGTCGAGGTGGCGAAATTTCTGGTTTGCCGTCTGAGTGGTGCTGACATTTGCGATCAGGGCCTTATGGAGGACCAGGTACCCGTGATCATGGAGAATGTGTTCGAGTGCACTCTGGACATGATCAGCAAGGATTTCTCCGAGTTCCCGGAGCATCGTGTGGAATTCTTCAACCTCCTCCGGGCGATCAACCTTCACTGCTTCCCTGGTATGTCTTCCTTACTGATGTCGTGGAACGATGATTCTAACCCTCATCAGCCCTCCTGAAGCTCGACAACCGGCAGTTCAAGTTCGTCATCGACTCGTGCCTATGGGCGAGCAAGCACGACAACCGCGATGTCGAGACTGCCGGTCTGAACATGTGCCTGGAGCTGATCAACAACATTGCCGAGAAGACGGACGTGCAGACGTCCAACGCTTTCTTCAACCAGTTCTTCATCACGATTCTGCAGGATGTCTTCTTCGTCCTGACGGATCAGGACCACAAGGCGGGGTTCAAGACGCAGTCGATGCTGCTCATGCGCCTATTCTACTTTGTCCACCCGGCCGACGGCACGCAGCCCAAGATCCAGGGGCCAATCTACCAGCCCGACCAGGCGCAGCCGGGCACTGGCAACCGCGAGTTCCTGGGCAACTTTGTGAGCACCTTGTTGCAGAATGCGTTCTCCAACCTCACGCCGTAAGTGCTACTCGCGGAGTCAACGATGCAACCGATAAGCTAACCTGATTTTCAGGGTTCAAATCACCGCCTTCGCCGAGGGTCTCTTCACGCTCAACACGCAGTACGACAAGTTCCGGCTTGCGCTGCGCGACTTCCTCATCTCGCTGCGCGAGTTTGCAGGCGACAATGCGGAGCTGTACCTTGTGGAGAAGGAGCAGCAGGAGCGCGACGCCCGCGCGGCGGACCACGAGCGCCGGTCCAAGGTCGGCGGCCTGCTGAAGCCGTCGGAGCTCGAGGACGACGAGCTGTGACTAGGCGAAGAGCTGAGGACCGAGTTTGCGCCCTCGCACGAGGCTACGGAGCCGAACGCGGGCGGGGCAGGCGATGGCTGGGAATTCTACGGGCTGTGATTGTGAAAAGGGGGTTCGGCATCTCGTCTCGTCCGTCTCGTCCGTCTCGTCCGTCTCGTCCATCTCGTCTCGTTGGTCTCTCTCTGGCTTATGGCTTGTGGAAGTGGGACAGGACCTGGTTGACGTCGGCTCTGTTCCTGGCCAGGATTTGGGAGGGGCAATGTGTTTGGTTGCTGTTTTTGTCGTTATTTCTAGGTGTTTACTTTGCGAACCCTTGTAGTGATACCAATAGAAGAGGGTATGATCTCTGTATGTGTGTCGGTGTGGCAGCAGCCGAACTTCAATGGATCCAAGCTCCATCGTCGTGGATGGATGGGTGAGACAGGCAGTGGGTCCCACTGTTCGGATCCTTCCCACACAGTGTGCTGTGTGTGTTCTGGATGCACTGTGCCTGCAGGGACACTGGCTGCTTTCCAGGTTCCTGCATCAGCGCAGTGCTGCCTGCATTTGTTCGCTGCATGTCACTTCGAAGGTTTGGGGAAGGTCTGGGAATTGGAACGCAGACATAACGTTACCCCACAAGCATGGGGTCCAGCCCAGGTTTGGACATGCCATGAGCTCCTGAGAGCTCGTATTCCACGACGCCGGTGTTTTGGCCATGGAAGCTAGCTGGCACTGTTCGCTGTAGATGCAGATCGCCTGACCGTTGCTGCCATGGTTTCAGGTGCCAGCCAGGCCTTGCGCGCCTTGTTTCATTGCATTTGCTTCGGCTCTGCATCCGCCACGGCACCCTGTCTCTGCGATGGATGAATTGGTTGGTGGACAATTGACTTGATATTGACAGGGGGAACTTGCGAGGAGAGAGTTTCTTTCAGGCTGCACCTTTTTCAGCCTTCGGCCTGAGTGGGTGTCGGTTTGCCTGATTCGATCCCGCTGCTCAGCCCAGTCCACTCACACACACTTCCCCGACCGACGGTTCTCGGCTTGGGCTTGGGCTCTGGTTCTGACTCTGGCTCTGGGCTTTGTGACGAGACCACCAATTCCGGGTACCTGACGCAACAACTCCGTATCCTGTACCTGACCCAACCCGAGACGGTCTTAGGCCCCCCTCCGGGAATTGTTTTTTGTTTCTGTCTTGTCTGTCTTGTTCTTGTCGACGTCACAGCTGGTGCTTGGCCGCTTGGCTCTCCGGTGAGCCTGTGCTGCTGCTGTCTTTCGTCTGAACTGGACTGCTGCTCGGCTCAACTGCGGTTTCGTTTCAAGACACGATTCGAACGAACTGCTAGTACTTGCAGCCAGCTCTCTCAAGCCAACTCCGGGCGTCTCGTCTCGAGACTTACGGACCGCAGATGAGAGCCAAGACGTGCGCAGCCCAAACACACCGAGAGCACCATGGCTCCGTGGCCCGGCAGAGACGGTGCCCACCGTCATCCGGCTGACAACCCGCCGACTCCCAGCTCGCAGTACCTGACGCCTCACCATGTGCCCGGCGGACCCACCGGCGGACGGTACCGGAGCGCCTCCCGAGTCTCGGAGATTGATGTCTGGGACCACATGCAGAACCACCACCTCCAGGGCGACTCCAGTTCGTCCGACGAGGATCTCCACCCCCGGAGCCACCCAGACCGGCCCCGCCACATCCGCTCCGTCAGCCACCCGTTCCCGTCGCTCTTCTCCAGCAAGAAGAAGAGAGTCAGCCCCACCGTCGCCGACGACGATTCCGACTCCGAGTCAGGCGTTGACGGGCCCGTCTTGAAAGGGAAGCCCCCGCTGATGCGGAACCACCGGAGCGGCTCCTCGGCCGGGAGCAAAGACTTTGCCACGGGTCGCTGCATGACCTGTGGATCGTTGGTGCGCTGGCCGAGGGAGCTGCAGACGTTTCGATGCACCATCTGCATGACTATCAACGACTTGAAACCCCTGAGCCAGGATGCCAGGCACGAGGACGCCACTCAGGAGGAAGACGTGGTTTGCGAGGAACAGCCTCGGAAGGGTATGTCGGTTTTCGTCTTGCCGGAGACCCTATTGTTCATGCATGGCTGACACAACTGTAGACAAGCCAATCTCACTCGGCCACACCAAGTCCTTGATCGAGCAGTGCCTACGATCTTTTTTACTTTCCGCCTTGACGAGACAGACCAATGGATCTACCATCGACCAGGAATCCCCTCTGACCCCTTCCCCCATCTCACCCCATCATCTCAGGGTTCCCGTACCATCAACGGGAACTCCTCATACGCTGCGGCCCAAGACCTCCCTGAACTTCGAGCCAAGGCTACATTCCGGCCCTCCCAAAAGTCCGGGCCAACACCGTCGCGCGCCCAGTTGGGCCGGCACCACGTCCACCACACGTTCGTCCTCCACGTCGTTCCCAGAAAAGCGTCCAGAGCTTTCCCCGGGATTTAGGGGTCGTCAGATCCATTCACCTCCGAGCCCAGTAGGGGAAGAGGCCAAGAGGTTTTTCAGGCCTCTGGAAGACTACATTGTTTCATGTTTTACCTCCTTCCACTGTCTCAATTCTTCCTTTTTGATCCCCCGAAGCCAACCTCCTGCTGGACACAGAGCGAACAGCAGACCTCGCCGTCCCTCGGAGTCCATTCCAGTTCGGGGAGAGACTCGTAGCACCAGCTTTTCGGTCCCTGAGCTAGACCCCAAGCTTTTGTTGCTGGGTGAAATCGGGGAAAACGGCACGTGGTGGACCGGATATGAGGACGCGGTTCCAGGCAGGACCTTGTCCAGCAGGAGCCGCCACGGCCAGTCGACAGTCGGCTCACGGAGTCCACATATCGACTGGGCCGAGTTGCACGAATGGTACGCCACTGCCATCCAGGCGGCACGGCCCTGGCCAGATGTCTATGGGAGTCTGGTGGCTGAGGACCCGAGCCTTGCCGTGTCTCCCGCCCTGCTGCAGGACATTGAGGCCCAGATCCTCGCTGCGCAGGAGCATGTTCAAAAGGCTCTCTTGAAAGCGTCCGAAACCATTCTCAAGCGCCCTGGAGGGCGAATCGCAGAACCCCAGGACCTCCGATTCCTGCTTATCATCACAGCAAACCCCCTTTTACACGCTTCCTACAAATTATACGGTGGCAAGTTTCAGCAAGCAAGTGCTGCTCCATCACCGCACAGCGCCACGTCCCCTCGAGGGTCTGGGCCGACGTCAGGACGGCATTCAGTCATTATCAAACGCATCGTGGGTCTCATGTCGAATGCGCCTGTTGAGTGCCACACCCACCTCGCCGCCTGGTTTGCCAGGTACTCAGAGCCGTCGTTCGTGCAGACCAAGGACCTGGTGTCCGGCTTTCTCGCCTTCCGTCTGAACCGGCAGAACGAGAAGAAGTACGAGACTCAATTCGACTTTACTGCCGGGCTCATTCCCAGCATGGGACCCAGCAATTCCGCAGCTGCTCTCCACGCAGCTCTGGGTCAAACACAGCGTTCGAAAAAGAAGCAACAAGAAAAAAAGAAGGTCGTCTACCAAGAGGACTGGCAGATAAAGGCCGCCGCCCAGGTACTCGGGTTCCTCTTCGCCGCCAACAACATGAGCCACGCCCGCCACGGCCTCGGCAGCCGCCCGGACGGCCCCGGCAACAGGAACCGTGATCTTGTCAAGGCGCCGGGCCAGATGCTCGCCACAAGCGACTTCTACATGACGCTGCTCGACGACTCGGACCTCGTGGCCGACTTTGACGCATGGGAGCGGAAGCAGGGCCGCTTCTCGTTTTGCCAGCACCCGTTCCTCTTGAGCATCGGCGCCAAGATTCAGATCCTGGAGCACGACGCGCGGCGGCAGATGGAGACCAAGGCGCGGGACGCCTTCTTTGACAGCATCATGACCAACCGGATGGTGCAGCAGTTCTTGGTGTTGAATATCCGGCGCGAATGCTTGGTGGAGGACAGTCTCAAGGCTGTCAGCGAGGTGATTGGCGGCGGGGGCGAGGAGATCAAGAAGGGGCTCAAGATCAATTTCAAGGGCGAGGAGGGTGTTGATGCGGGCGGGTTGCGGAAGGAGTGGTTCCTGCTCCTTGTCAGGGAGGTGTTCAACCCCGACCATGGTACGTTTCTCCCTGCTCCCATCCTGCTCCAGCAGCCACTAACCATCCCAGGCATGTTCCTCTATGACGAAGACTCGCAGTACTGCTACTTCAACCCCAACTCCCTCGAGCCCTCGGAGCAATTCTTCCTCGTCGGCGTCGTTCTCGGCCTAGCCATCTACAACTCCACCATCCTCGACGTCGCCCTCCCCCCCTTCCTC
>Ga0247824_10000580_pt1 | contig 18419 bp, 10 predicted proteins | sample 13C_PalmiticAcid_FD_194412 | JGI IMG/M metagenome (GOLD analysis project Ga0247824, IMG submission 194412) | Soil microbial communities from agricultural site in Penn Yan, New York, United States - 13C_PalmiticAcid_Day48 | ecosystem: Environmental > Terrestrial > Soil > Agricultural land... | reverse complement strand
CCTGATTCAACATCCCATAATCGAACAGTCGTGTCATTGCTGCCAGAGGCAATGTGATCTCCTTGAGGCGAGTATGCGAGTCCCCAAATCCTGTCACTGTGGCCGTGCAGAATACGACTGCACACGCCTGTCTCCACACTCCATAGACGTATAGTGCAGTCAATACTACCAGAGGCGACTTGCCTTCCGCTCCTTGAATACGCGATACTTATGACTTCTTCAGTATGACCATGTAATATCATGCGGCATTCTCCGGTGACCGCATCCCATAGCTGCGCTGTCCAGTCATCGCAGCAAGAGGCGATAAAATCCCCTTGAGGCGAATACGCGACGCCATTGACCTCTGCTGCGTGTCTCAAGAGATGTAGCTGTGATCCTGTCTCCACGCCCCATAGCCGTAGCGTACTGTCTCGACTTGCAGACGCGATCTGATCGCCTTTAGGCGAAAACGCAACGCGTGAAACCGCACTACGATGGCCGGTCAATTTCCGAACTCTCTCCCAGTTCAGTGTTGAGTATTGGCTGATAGTACCATCGATGAGTCCGACTACAAACGACTTTCCATCCGGTGAATACGCGCACGAATACACCTCGATGCCCTCCGTGAGATATGATAGTTCGCCAAACTGCACTCCAGTCATCTGTGCTCCACTCAGATCCGTCTGCTGCAACCAAACACCTCGAAGGCCAACTCTCCTCAAATTTGCATTCTGTAGTTTTGCTGAATCGAACATCCCATAGCTGAGGTCGGCTCCTGGGATCTGAATGCCTCGCAAGTCGGCTCGAATAAAGGGAACCCCCGCTCTGACCAGGATGGTGATGGCATTAGCTGCTGCTTGGCGCCATCTTTTGTCCTTCTTCGAGTACTCGATGTAGGCGAGCAATTGGTCCTTGAATGCTGATTCTTGCTGAACTCGTTCTCCCAGGAACTGCAATAGAGAATGATTGTTCACAAAATTTCTCCAGACCAAAGGAGAGTTGAATTCTGGTTCTTGCTGAAGTTGAGCTGCCCGATCCTTTGAGCTACTCTTAATCTCAAAACTCATGCTGGAGCCCGCATTCCCTCGGCGACTCACGATATGTCTGGATGCTGATCTCTTTCTCCTTTCCTGAGGGTGAAGCATGGAGCGTGTCAATTCATATTCCAACATTAATCGATGGATGAACCGGTGCTGACTCCTGTTTCGTATCAGAGAACACACTTCTCGCAGGAACTGGTTATCTTTCCCATTAAAGTATCCATTTTTCCACGATTCCCCATCAATGAGACAGGAATATCGCATAGTGGGATGGCCATCCTGTTCCTTGTAGATCGCCACAACCAGTTCCTTAAGGTTCTCGGTGTTGTTGTGCGTGAATCTCTCATCGCTCAAGTCCTCAAGTGATGTTCGCACTTGTGGGGTCAAGTCTTTTTCGCTGGTTGCTCGTTTGTTGCCCCTCTCGATGAAATGACCAGGCAGCTCTAATTGAGTCACACTCGCCTCAGAAAGATGTTGACCAGGATCCACCATGCGGGGTTGTACTTCCGACGACAGGGCCATGACGAGTAAAATTCTCACCGGCTTCTTCAAACTTGGACAAGTTAGGAATAAATCACAGGTTACACGGTGTCCATTCTTACACGGTGATCCAGTTGGTCAATGAAGCGAGTCATCTTGTATAACCTACCCAAGTTTCCCAGCTTTCTTCTCGCTCCCCTTGATATGACCTTGTCTCTTTTGAAGACTGCCTAGGTCAATGTGGGTAGTAGCGATGCCCTTGATCACGGATTGGTCCTCTGCGCCTTTGACACCCTTCTTCACTTTGTACAACGATATCTCTGTACCATGATGTAGTACTACCAAGGTGATGTCGATGTCGTCGGTGTTACAGACGCCCTCCAAATACATATTGAAGAGCTTCAATGCCTGATGCAACGAGAGAGAGCGGTGCGGAGTTGATGCAATTATACTACTGGACATGGCTACTTCTGCTTTTCCTTGTTGTAAGATAATAGTCCGCATGATAAAGAAGGGTCAAAACAACCTCTCAACATGCAGTGGTGGATGTACCAACTGGGACTGTGAAGTTTGGAATGGCAAATGTGATTTGTGAGCCTCCCTGACATCTCAATGGACAGGTGCGAGGTATCAGCCCACCTCTGCCGAAGACAAATACCTCATCTGGTCTATGCTCAAAGGCAAACCGCTCGTACCTACAGCGTCAGATATGTGGTGTGTATCCTGTTTCGTTTGTCCCCTTGAACAATATTCCTAATGTTGAGAAAGGGCTAGTCAAGGATCCTTGCATCTATGAGTGAATGCATCCCATGAAGGTGGAGAACCTCTAACAGATATTAGTCAAGCCGTCCTCAGTTTGTGGCCATTGTCTGCTTGCTTGCGGTATTCTGAAAACGACTGTAGCGTCATTTACCAAACCACAATATCCCGAAGGAAAGCGCCGGTTGTCAAACAGTAGAGAGTGCGGAGGGTGTTTGGGTATTTGGGTGTTTAAGTGTGAGTGTGAGTGCGAGTGAAAGTGAAAGTGTCACTTTGTGTGTGCCCGAGTGGCGTCTGTGAGGGTGAAGGGAAGAAAGTAGGAAAGAAAGAAAGAAAGCGACTTTCACCGCAGTCAGTGGGGAATCATTGACCCCTGACTTGTGTAACGTGCGAGAGTCCGACCAAAAGCAATCTTTCAATAGATTCTTGGGGGTAACGAACCGTCCATGCTCATGGCAATCTTTGGGATCATGTAAGCCATGTAGGCAGGCATGCTTGAACATTGTCATGCCTCCAGAATCGGTAAATGTCTTTTGGCTGGTCGAACTTATAGGAGTTTCTGTGCGGGGGAGGGTGACTCAGGGAAATGCAGGTGAGAGTTCGAGTTCGAATTTTGGTCGTGTCAGAACCAATGGCTGCGCCACTCCCAAAGGCAAATGACCACGGCATTTTTTTTTTGTTCAGCTCTCACAACCTTACCCAGGGTCGCAACCCTCTTGTGGTTCCCTCCCACAAAGTTCCCCACATGATGTCGCAAACTCATATACGTCGTCAATGACGTTCAAAACACTCATGGTATGTCGTACTTTATATCCTGCAGCCAACATCGTTTGGGTATTTCTGTTTCTTTATCCCAGTCGTACAACACGGCTACGACACTCTCTTCATTGCCTATGTCTCCCTGAGGCCTAGCGGTTATATAACTGCTTGCTTGAATCGCGTAACAGGTTCCTTGGTTCACCTATGGCTCCACGTTGTTTCAATAACTGCCTGTCGAGTGTAGTCAACCCACAAACTCCTTGGATCGATGCACCCGTCATGGTGAGTGCCCCATTAGCTACACTCCATTGTAGTTTCAGGCGGTACTGATCCTCCTCACCAATGACCTCCCACTTGAGTACCGACCCATCGTGACAGCCAGTAACTAGATAGGTGTCATCGGTTGATACGGACCAGGAAACAGACCAGACCAAGTCTGGAAAATGTTCAACCACTGCTCGGCACTCTCCTGTTGAGGTATCCCACAATCGTAACGTTTGGTCGGAGCTTCCAGAGGCGAGAACTTTTCCGTTAGCCGAATACGCAGCTCCCCATACTTGGTCGGTGTGGTCAGTCAAGATAAAGCGGCATTCTCCTGTTGATACATCCCATAGCCGGATGGTCGTATCTTGGCCAACAGAAGTGAGTTGATCTCCTTGAGGCGAATAGACAACAGCTCTAACCCATCTAGTATGACCTATCAAGATCTTGCAACACTCTCCAGTCTCAATGTCCCAAAGCCGTACTGTCTGGTCTTTACTCCCAGTGGCGATCTGCTTGCCGTCGGGTTCATACACGACGCTTATGACGCCATATGCATGACCAGTCAGAACCTTGCAGCAATCTCCAGTCTTAGCATCCCAAAGTCGCACCGTGCAATCTTCACTCGCCGAGGCAACCGTATCTCCGTCAGGCGAGAACGCGACGCTGAGAACCCAGTGTGTGTGGCCTGTTAAATTATGTTGGTTTTCTCCTGACGTTGCGTCCCATAGCCGCGCTGGTCCGTCACCACCAGAAGCGATCAAGTCCCCTTGAGGCGAATATGAGATAGAAAGTACCATACTCGCATGGGCAATCAGGGTCCTGCGGCAAGTACCTGTCCCAACATCCCACAATCGTATCGTTCTGTCCTTGCCACCAGAGGCGATCAGATCCCCTTTCGGCGAACACTTGATGGTTCTAATACCACTCGTTCCGTGGCAATGTGAGACGAACCGAGTTGAACAGGTCGAAACATCCCATAACCGTAAAGTGTTGTCGAAGCTTCCAGAGGCAAGCTGCCCGCCTTTTGGTGAATAGGCGATGCCCACAATGCCCTCGCTGTGGCCAGCCATTGTACGGAGGCAAGATCCTGTCTCCACATCCCAGAGCCTCACTGTAGAGTCCTCTCCTCCAGAAGCAACCTGATCACCATTCGGGGAATACACCACGGTAAGAAGGACAGCGGCATGACCAGTCAAGATGTGCCGGCAGGTTCCTGATTCCACATCCCATAATCGAACGGTCGTGTCTTCGCTACAGGAGGCCATTTGGTCTCCACGAGGCGAGTATACAATTCCCCAAACAGCTTCTCTGTGACCGGAAAGAATGCGACTGCACATCCCTGTTTCCACGCTCCATAGCCGTATAGTGCGGTCCACACTGCTTGAGGCTAGCTGAGTTCCGCTGGGTGAAAAGGCTACGGTTAAAACTTCTCTGGTATGCTCAGAGAGGACCCTGCGGCAGTCTCCAGTGACCGCGTCCCATAGTAATACTGTCTTGTCGTCGCAGCAAGAAGCGACTAGGTTTCCTTGGGGCGAATACGCGACGCCATTGATCACCGATGGGTGTTCCAAGACATGTATCTGTGATCCTGTGTCCATGTCCCATACACGAACCGTACAGTCGTGACTAGAAGACGCGAGCCGATCTCCTTCAGGCGAAATTGCTGTGCGCGATATTTCCAAACTATGACCGGCCAATCTCTGAACTCTCTCCCAGTTCGATGTCGAGTATATGTTGATGTGACCATCTGAAAGTCCAACCACAAGTAGATTCCCATCTGGTGTGTATGCGCATGTCCGCATCTGAGTTTCTTCTCTCAGTGAAGGTAGTTCACCAAACTGCACTCCTGTCATCTGTGCTCCACTCAGATCCGTCTGTCGCAACCACACACCACGAAGATTGACTTTTCTCAAATCGGCATTCCGCAAATTGGCTGAATCGAACACACCATAGCTGATGTCTGCTCCTGGGATTCGAATGCCTTGCAAGTCCGCTTCAATAAATTGCACACCTGATCTGACCAAGATCGTGATGGCATTAGCTGCTGCTTGGCGCCACTTCTTGTCCTTCTTCGAGTGCTCAATGTAGGCGAGTAACTGGTCCTTGAATACAGGTTCCTGCTGAACTCGTTCTTCCAAGAAATGCAAGAGAGAATGATCAGCCACGAAGTTTCTCCAGACCAAAGGTGAGTCGATATCTGGTTCTTGCTCAAGTGAGGTCACTCGCTCCTCGGAGCCACTCTTGATCTCAAAGCTCAAGGTAGAGTCTATACTCTTACGTCGACTCGTGGTGAACTTGAACGCTGACTTTGTTCTGCTATCTTGAGGGTCGAATATGGCGCGTGACAATCCATATTCCAACAACGACCGGTGGATGAACTGGTGTTGACTGCCGTTCCGCGTCAAAGGACATGATTCGCGTAACAGCTGCTTATCCTCTCCATTGAAGAACTCGGCTTTCCAAGACTTCTTGTCAAGGAGACGGGAATATTCCACAATGGGCTGACCGTCTTGTTCCTTGTAGATCGCCACAGAAAGCTTCTTGACGTACTCAATGCCATTGAGTGCGAATCCCTCATCACTCAAATTCTCAAACACACTCCTAACTTGAGGACTCAACTCCTTCTCTCCAATCCGCTTCTTGCCTCGTTCTAACCACTGTTCCACGAAATGGTCATACAATCCTACTCGAGTCACACTAGTCTCGGAAAGGTGCTGGCCAGGTTCCACCATACGAGGCAACACTTCCAATGACAGAGTCATCAGGAACGGATTCTTCACTAGATCTTTCAAGCTTGGAACAAGTTCGAGTGCTCGTGTGTAATCATCCACACTCCACAACGGTTGATGTAGAATCACATATTGCTTGACATAGTCTTGCACCTGGTCGGGTGAGAACGGTGTGAGCACTGACTCTTGAAACAACGATGAATTTGATCGTTGGTTACGGTCTCCAGGTTGAAAGCGATCCCGATAGTCAGTCCCAAGGTATTCTGTTCGGCAGCTGATGACCATCTGTGCATCCCACTCTCCAGTCTGGTTCAATCGGTTACTCATGTACAGATTGTGTGTCTGCTGAGTCTCATCGTATCCATCACAGATCAAGATGAACTTGCGGTGATGCTTCATTTCGCGTATCTGTGGCCCTGTGAATCCAGATCCGCGTAACTGTTTGGTGATCATGTCATGCTCAGGCTTATCGATAGCAGGGAGATTGATGTAGAGAGGAATTCGACCAGTCTTGTTCTTGTATGACTGCCATAGCTCATACTCGAGTTCCTTGTTGAATGTCGATTTGCCTGATCCAGAGTCTCCTAACAGGAGGAAGACCTTTTGGTCGCTGTCCAAGAACTCCTTGACTTTCTCCATCAATGGATACCGTGTTCCATCGGCAGCCTGTATACTGGCTTTAGCTTGAGGTGGAATGTAGACGACATTCCTCTTCTTCCTCGTGTATCGTTTCCTCACTACGCTGATGTGACCTTCGACATCCGGTCTATTCTGGACACGATCGAGTAATGATGGAGAAGGCAGTTCAGGCTGAGGGACCTTCAATGGGTAGGGGATTGGACCCTTTTCTCGACATTCTCGGTACAGCGCCTGCTTTCCATCATCACCACTTGACTCCAATTCTTTCAGGAGAGTTTCAGCGGTGGTGGTGTCCACTTGTATTCGCAGAAGGGGGGTTCTTTGGTAAGCACATTGGAGAAAATCTCGCCAGACTTGAAATGGCGCTTGAGCACTCTCAACAACATGAAATCTCACTTACACTGAGAGCCAGTCTTTGACAGCGACACCAATTGCATGAGAATGTTGAGAATCCATTGTTTGACGCTTGGTTGACCTCCCCATACATCATCATTTCGGTACATCTCGCCAAGGAACTCGATGGCGTTGTGGCGAATGTCTGCACTCCACATCGGATTGGCTGCAATCTCTCCGAGGCGTTGACATACCCCCCATTGGAATGCTGCGTCCAGTCGACAAGGTACTTCACAGACTAGTTTCTTGAACGTAGCCAGTTCTCCATCTCGAATCAAAACATCCGCTCCTCGCAATGCTGAATACCAATCGCGTTTGCATTCAAAGCTGAATCCTTCTTTGAGCGAGTCCAGGAGTTCTCGACCACTCTCGGCCAGTGTGTCCAACCTGTTGTAATAGTTGATGACAGTGGCAATAACTCTCGGTGCTCCTGCAACGCCTCTCTGGATGTACTTTAACGCCTCAATGAACTTGTACAGATTCAATCCGTGCACGGCGCTCACTACTCCAGATATCCCCTGAATGACATTTTCTGTGCGTCGCTTAGCTGCTTGCCAAGCCGTCTCGTTATCGGGGACCCATAATAGAGCTTGGAAGGCGTAAGCTGCCTGATACACCAGACATGGGTCAGGACTGTTCTTCAACTCGCTCAAGTATGATGATAGTGGTTCGTGCAGCTTTTCTCGGTCCAGATCCTTGACTTTGGTATCGGCCATGGCATCCAGTACATGCGATACAGCCAGAGCCAGTTGGTGCATGTGGTGAGACGATTGTTGGTGAGTATCTCTCAATCGATTGCTGAAGAGTCCTAATATCTTGACCAGGTCATCGGCATCGAGATATTCGTGGTCAGCATTTTGAATCAACTTGGCGAGTCCATCGATTTGATGGACCTTGAGCAAGCCAGAGTCGTCGATTCCCGAGTATAATTCGCTGAGAAGATCTTGGAATGCATCTTTGTCAAGGACAGGTGCAAGATACACCACTTCTGCCACGACTTTGGCATCCTTGATCTCGTCTCTCTTGAATGCTCTGACAACCTCCGTAGCCATTGTTCTGAGTCGTCCTTGTTCGTCTGGATCCTTCTCAATGGCCTGCAACCAATTCTGTGCAACTGGTTCGAGTATATCGTCAGGCGATCGATTTTGTTGTAAAAGGTAGAGGCAAGCAGCCAGCTGCGGTGTACTGCTGAGGCGCTTATCGGATTCCGGTAGTCTGTATTCAATACCGGGAGGACGCACATTCTCGGCAAATATGTGCGCAGGGATGGTAGCAATGCTGTGATGTTGTTCAATCCGCCTTGGGAGAAGTGAGCGCACCGTGTCCGAGCCCATACAGTCTCTTGTAATGGGATTTGATTCCTTGAATGTGCCTACGTTGCTGCTAATATGGCTGGTCTTTGTGAGTCGACTTGAGTCTTGAACATTCACTCTTGAAGGTGTTCACAGCATAGGAGTGTAGCAGAAGAGTTTTAGCTTTTTCCCATTCTTACACGGTGATCCACTTGACAAGTCAATGAGGCGAATGAGTTGACACTTACCCAAGCTTTCCAGCCTTCTTGTACCTGTCTTTGGCCTCATTGACATGACCATGCTTCTCCAAAAGATTCCCCAGGTCGATGTAGGCGGTAGCGATCTCCTTGGCGAGATGTTGATCTTCTGTGCGCTTGACGCCTTTCTTTGCTTGGTACAACGACGTATCGATATCGCGACAGAGTACCAAGACGATGTCGATGTCGTCCAAGTTGAAGGCATTCTCCAGGTAGAAGTTGGCAAGTTTCAACGCTTGCCTTGGCGTGAGGGAGCTTCTTGGAGATGATACGAATCTGCTGAACATGACTACACCTGTTGTGAGAAGGATAATCCGTGTGGAGACAAGAGTCAGAACAAGCTCACTGCATACAGCTGGTGCAGCGACTGTAGCATAAGGAGTGAACGTACTTTGTAGGATGGTTGCGAATGTTGGTGTCTAAGTCTTCTTGGCCCCTGGCAACAACCCCTATTGAGAAGTGATAGGCATCAGCCATGTGCACTCGTTTTTTGTATTTTTTTTCGATGAAGAGTTGTAGAATGCGGTATCATTTACCAGTGTGCAGTATGTGAATAGAAAGCGCCTGCGTTGAAGCGTAAAGAGGGTGTAAAGGTGTTTGGTTGTGAGAGTGTGAGAGAGTGTGTGTAAGTGAAAGTGCGTGTATCAGAATAGCTTGAGGGGAAAGAAAGAAAACTTTGGAGGGACAAAAATTCGACTCCCCGCAAAACGTGATACCGGTGAGAATCAAGAGGGCATAGAGGGCTCAGTGCTAGGCCAAGTAGGCTAGGCTGTGCTCTTTCCATGCTTACATACGAGACCCGATCATTCAAGGCGATGAATACGCGAAAAAACTGTGCCGCGGATCTGTGGAGATAGTTGAGTGGTGCTGAGCACCTTGGCTGCTGTCAAGTTGAATGGAGGTTATGTCATGTGCGAGAGGGATGTGGAGGGGAAAAGGGGTACCATGGAAATTGCTGAGAGGAAAGGAAATGGCGAAGCGCGATTGAGATGTAGGGCACACACTGTTCATGTGCATCCATTGAAGGCCTCGGCCCACATCTGTCGAACACTCGAGTGCTAAAATGGCTGGGGCAGCAAGACGGAAAAAAGGAGATGAGTGTATGTGTGAGTGAGCTGCCCTATCCACTGCACAGCAACCCGCCCGCCCATTGCGCAGATCGACTGTGGTGTTTATTCATTTGCACTGCATCTGCATGCTGAAACGTGTGGAAACGCTCTCAAAAAAATTAGCCCCTGAGCCCAGATGCAAAATGAGGGAGGCGGTGCCAATAAGTGCATAAGTTCTGCACGAATGAGAACTCATCACCCAAGCCGAGTCAGCATTCCAGCTGCTTGACCACATCAGCAATATCCAATTCGGTCCTTGTGCAAAAATAATCCTCGATGGCCACTATATTGGAAATCGTGTTGTTGGCTTCCGTCCTGAACTTTGCCAGCAAAACTGTGAGCCTTTTCCGACCTCTCGGTCCTAGTTAATTCATTCCCTTCTTCCCATTCCGTTCCAAGCTCAAACACTGCTTATTGTTTGGTCGGACCCTATGGAACTGCTCCTACAGTCAGTATCCATCATGTGAGCTTTTCTTGTCGACGAACTTAATTCGTCGCTGCCATCCAGATCTATGGTCCTTCCGGCTATGGGCTTCGCTTATTTGCATTCAGTGCCATTGCTGATGCTATCGCTTGTCAATGTTCAAAGCCCCTTCGTCCTTTGTGATCCCCATTGCAAGAGCCTCTCGGCGTCGATGAGCGATTCCGAGGACCTCATTTATACGGTCCAATATTTTTGTGTGTGTGTGTGAGAGAGAGGGAGGTCAATACAACAGTGATCTCCTGACCTCAACCAGCCTATAATAACAGACCACAACTCTCAGCCCTGCTTACCACCACGTTCGAAGACAGTGATCTTGTGGGTCGTCAGTGCTTCTTTACTGCTCGATTATTTAGCCGCCCTCCTGAGAATCCTTGGCTGGTCGAACTTGAAAGGGCTTTTCTGAGTGACGGATGCCCTTGTGTGGTGAGCGTCCTGCGTTCGTCTGATTTTATACCACCGCTGCCATTGCTTCCTTGGAAGGGGTAGGGAGGGCGAAGCAGAGAAAGGCATGAGTGAAGATCAAAAGCTGCGCCACTCACCCATTGGCAAAAATGACCACGGCCAAGTTGTGGTTCCATCGATGTCGCACACTCATGTCCGTTGTCAACTACATCGACGTATCTGAAGAAACCCATGATGATATCTCTAACATGCAACAATACATCGCTCGAAATGGAAAAGAGCATACCCTTTATATCAGTCGTTGGTTCAACACAGCTGGAGGCCTACGATACGATTCTCAGATAAATCCACCTAGTCTTTACATGTTGTTAGCTGTCTCCAGTTGGTGGATTGACGCGTGGGACGGCAAGTCCTCTCCCATTCCTCGCGCTTTCCCCCTTGAACCCAGATAACACTGACGCCATGGAGACCACCCGCCTGCTCGACTCGCGCAACAGGTTCCCCGGTTCACCAATAGCTCCACGTTGTTTCAACAACTGCTTGTTGAGAGCAGACAATCCACGCGTTCCATGGATGGATGCACCTGTCATAGTGAGTGCACCATTCGTAGCACTCCATTGCAGTTGTACACGACACTTTTTCTCCTCTTCTTCGATGACCTCCCACTTGAGTACTGATCCATCGTTACAGCCAGTCACCAGATAGTTGGCTTTGGATGATACGGACCAAGAAACACACCAGACAGAGTCTGGAAAGTATTCAACCACTGCTCGGCACTCTCCTGATGAAACATCCCATAACCGTACAGTCTTGTCTGAACTTCCAGAGGCGAGCAACGTTCCGTTAGCTGAATACGCGGCTCCCCAGACTTGGTTGGCGTGACCGGTCAGAATCAAACGGCACTCTCCTGTTTGAACACTCCACAATCGTATGGTCGTATCATTACTGGCAGAAGCGAGTTGGTCTCCTTGGGGCGAATAGACAACATCCCTCACCCATCTGGTATGACCTATCAAGATCCTGCAACACTCTCCAGTCTCAATGTCCCAAATCCGTACTCTCTGATCCTTGCCACCAGTGGCGATCCATTTGCCATCTGACACAAATACAACGCTCAAGATACCATCTGCATGATCGTTTAGAACTCCGCGACAACGTCCACTCCTGACATCCCAAAGCCGCACTGTCTTGTCGTTACTGGCAGAGGCAACCATATCTCCTTTGGGCGAAAATGCGACGCTGTTGACCCAGCCCGTGTGGCCGGTTAAAATGTGCCGGCATTCTCCTGACCCCACATTCCATATTCGTACCGAATCGTCGCCACCGCCAGATACGATCCAGTCTCCCTGGGGCGAATATGCAACACCAAAGACCGAGTCATGGTGACCACTCAAGGGTTTGTGGCAAACCCCTGTCTCCACATCCCAGAGACGTATTGTTCTGTCAAGGCTACCAGAGACGATCAGCTTTCCATTTGGTGAGCATCGGATAGTCACAGCACCTGTGGTATGACCATTGGAGACGAGCCGTGATGCACCAGCGGAAACATCCCACAAGCGCAGAGTCCTGTCGGCACTTCCAGAGGCGACCTGGTCACCTTTGGGTGAGAAGGCGACAACCGACACAGCCCTGCTGTGACCAGTCAAAGTATGCTGGCAGGTTCCTGTCTCCCCATCCCAAATCCGTACGGTTGCGTCTCCACCTCCAGAGGCGATTTGACCGCCGTTTGGCGAGTATTCAACACTGTTGAGGCCACCGGTATGCCCTTCCAAAGTACGAAGGCAATATCCTGTCTCCGCGTCCCATAATCGAACGGTTTTGTCAACGCTAACAGAAACAATTCGATCTCCATGAGGCGAGAAGGCGACGTCCCACACTTTCTCCGTGTGACCTGACAGAATACGAGCGCATTCTCCTGACTCTATGTCCCACAACCGTACCGTAGAGTCTGAGCTGCTTGAGGCGACATGCTTTTCCTTCGGTGAATATGCGACGCCTAAGACTGCTCTGGTATGACCGACTAGTACCTTACAGCAATCTCCAGTGGTCGTATCCCATAGTCGTACCGTCTTGTCGTCGCTACAAGATGCAACTAGGTGTCCTTGAGGTGAATACGCGACGCCATGGACTAACCCTTTGTGTTCTGTAAAGGCGTGTAGCTGCAATCCTGTCCCAGAGTTCCACAGGCGCACCGTCTTGTCTTGGCTGGCAGAGGCGATCTGATCACCTTCTGGCGAGTACACCACGAATCCCACTACTTTAATGTGGCCGCTCAACGTCGTAGTCCTTTCCCAGCTTAATGTCGAGTAAACGTTGATACCTCCATCACAAAGACCAACTGCAATGGACTTCCCGTCCGGTGAGTATGCACAAGAACGAACTGCAGTGGCCTCGGTGAGGTATGGCAGCTCGCCAAACCGGACGCCACTCATAAGCGCTCCACTCAGATCCGTCTGCCGCAACCAAACGCCGCGGAGATTGACCTTCCTCAAATCCGCACTCTGTAGCTGAGCTGAATCGAACACACCATAACTGAGATCGGCTCCTGAGATCCGAATGCCTTGCAAGTCAGTTCCAATAAACTGCACACCTGCTCTGACCAGGATTGTGATGGCGTTGGCTGCTGCTTTGCGCCATTTTTTGTCCTTCTTAGAGTGCTCGATATACGCACGGAGCTGGGTTTTGAATTCTGGCTCCTGTTGCACACGCTCTTCCAGGAGCTTGAGGAGTGAATGATCGTTGATAAAGCTCCTCCAGACCAAAGGTGAACTGGGATCAGGCTCCTGCTCAGGAGCTGTCGGTTGTTCCTCTAGATCGTCCTCCCCATCCTCCGTATAAAAGCTCACAGTTGAACTCACGCTCCCTCGGCGACTCCCTGCAGTCTCCAGGGCTGATATCCTCCTCAGTTCACGTGGGTCAAATACTGCGCGCGCCAATGCGTACTCCAACAGGGAGCGATGAACGAACCGGTGTTGGTTGCCATTTCGCGTCAACGGACACGCTTCGCGCAGAAGCCGTTTCTCTTCGTCCCGACTAAAGAACTCGGCTTTCCACGACTGTTCGCCTTTGACACGAGCGTAACTGACAATTGGATGGCCGTCTTGCTCCTTGTAAATGGCAACAGCCAAGCTCTTCAGGAATTCAACTCCATGCTGTGTGAACCCTTCATCGCTCAAGTTCTCGAACGCCGCCCGTGCTTGTAGGTTCAGGTCTTTCTTCCCAAGGCGTTTCTTGCCTCGCTCCAACCACTGCTCGACGAAATGGTCATACAACCCCACTCTTGTAACACGAGCGGCTGAAAGGTCTGGCCCTGGATCCACCATGCGAGGCAACACTTCCAATGAAAGAGTCATCAGGAAGGGGTTCTTCACCAGATCCCTCAGACTAGGGATTAGGTCCAGCGCTTGCTTGTAGTCCTTCACCTCCCACAGAGGTTGATGAACATTCACGTATTGCCTGATGTAGTCGTGCACTTGTTCGATCGAGAATGGCGTAATCACTGCCTCTTGAAACAGGGATGAGTCCGATTGGTGGGTATGGTCGCCAGGTTGGAATCGATCACGATAGTCGACTCCAATATACTCGGTACGACAACTAATGACCATTTGCGCATCCCACTCTCCAATCTGGTTCAATCGGTTGCTTATGTACAGGTTGTGTGTCTGCTGGCTCTCGTCGTATCCATCGCATATCAAAACGAACTTTCGGTAATGCTTCATTTCGCGAATCTGAGGTTCCGTGAACTCGGCTCTTCGTAGTTGTTTAGCGATCATATCGTGATCAGGCTTGTCGATAGCGGGCAAGTGAATGTGAAGAGGAATGCGGCCAGTCTTGTTCTTGTATGACTGCCATAGTACGTACTCGAGTTCTTTGTTGAACGTCGATTTTCCTGAACCAGAGTCTCCTAAAAGAAGGAAGACCTTTTGCTTGCTGTCGTCCAAGAACTCCTTGACCTTTTCCATCAACGGGAAGTGGTTATCGTCAGTAGCTTGTAAACTGGCCTTGGCTTGAGGTGGGATGTAGACGGCATTGCCTCGTTCCATTGTGCGTTGCTTCCTGAGCAAGCGAATATTGCCTTCGACATCCGGTCTGTTCTGCGCGCGATCGAGTAGCGAAGGCGATGGTAGTTCTGTCTGAGATACCTTCAATGGATAGGAGATTGGTCCGTTCTCTCGGCAGAATCGATACATCTCCTGTTTGTTGTCGTCTCCGCACGATTTTAGTTCCCGCAATAACATTTCTGCCGCCGTGTTATGTACTAGAGTGGCCAAAGTCAACATGTCAAGGACTCAACCTCAATGGACATGACGTATCGGACAAGCGTTGACTCCAATTCGATCTCACTTACGCTGGGAGCTGATACCAGAGGTCGTGGCTAGCTGCATCAGGATGTTGAGAATCCATTGCTTAACACTTTCATGCTCGCCCCACGCATCATCGTTCCTATAGATCTCGCCCAAAAACGCGATTGCGCCTTGACGAATACCCGCACTCCACATTGGATTGGCTGCGATTTCTCCAAGGCGTTGACAAACCCCCCATTGGAATGCTGGATCCAGTCGACAAGGTGCTTTACAGACTAACATCCTGAACGTGGCCATTTCTCCGTCACGGATCAAGGCATCCGCTCCTCGCAATGCTGAATACCAATCGCGCTTGCGATGAAAGCTCAACCCTTCATTGAGTGACTCTAGGAGACCTTGTCCGCTCTGTATCAACGACGTCACACCAGTATACGCGTTTTTGGCGGCCTCAATAACTTTGGATGCTCCCGCAACGCCTTTCTGGATGTCACCTAATCCTTGGATGAACTTGTTGAGATCCAGTCCTTTAACCGCGCTCACCAGTCCTGATACGCCCTGGATGACGTTTCCGCTGCGTCGCATTGCAGCTTGCCATGTCGTTTCGTCGTCGGGTACACGCAGCAAAGCTTGGAAGGCATAAGCTGCTTGGTACACTAGATATGGGTCGGTGCTGCTCTTCAGGTCGTTCAAGTATGATGACAGTGGTTCGTGTAGCTTTTCTCGGTCCAGATCCTTGACTTTGGTGTCTGCCATTGCATCCAATACGTGCGATACTGCCAGTGTCAGTTGGTGCATATGGTGTGATGACTGCCGGTGAGTATCTCTGAGTCGATTGCTGAGGAGATTCAATGTCTTGACGAGGTCATCAGCACTGAGGTGGCCTTGGTCACCACTTTGAATAAGCTGGGCGAGTCCTTCGAGTTGATGGAACTTGAGCAAACCAAAGTGGTGAATTTCAGAGTGCAATTCACTGAGAAGATATCGGAATGAATCTTTGTCAAGGACAGGCGCCAGGTACATTACTTCGGCAACGACTTTGTCATCCTTGATCTCATCTCTTTTGAATGCTCGGATTACTTCTTTGGCCATTATTCTGAGCCTCTCTTGTTCGTCTGTATCCTCACGTGTGACTCGCAACCAATCATCCGCAGCTGGTTCCAGGATGTCATGAGGTGATCGATCAGGCAGCAAGAGATAGAGACAGCCAGCCAACTGTTGTGTGCTGTGGAGACGTTCATCTGGTTCTGGTAGTTTGTACTCAATCACGGGAGGACGCACGTTCTCAGAAAATATGTGCGAAGGGATATTGGCGACGCTGCGGTATCGTTCGAGCCATCTCCGAGGACGCGCCAGGCGAGAGTTGTGTGGACCTGCTACAGGAATCGAATGCACCGAGTTCGAGTCCTGAGAACCAGCTGAAATGATCGACGATCCTTTGGTCGATTCCGTGTTGCTGTTGGTATGTCCCAGATTTGTGATACGACCTGAATCCTGAACGTCCACTCTGTAGCACAAAACAGAAGGGTGACACAAGTTTAATCAATGTTTTTTTTCGTCACCCGTTGCTTTACACGGTGTTCATCCATGAAGAAAAGCGATTTCTCACATACCCTAACTTGGAAGCCTTCTTGTAGCTGACTTTTGCCTCGGCAGGACGTTCTTGTTTATCCAAAACATTCCCCAAGTCGATGTAAGCGGTAGCGATTCTTTGGACCAGTTCTTGGTCCTCTGTTCGCTTGATGGCTTTCTTTGCGTATGATAATGAGATCTCGGTATCGTGACACAAAACTAAGGAAATCTCGGCATCACTTTCATGGCGGGCGCTTCTCAGATACACGTTGGCAAGTTGTAATGCCTTTTGTGCCGACAGCGAGTTTCGCGGAGAGGAAACAATGCCGCTGAACATCACCGTTTTTCCTTCTACCGTGATAAATAAGCCGCCATAACGGAAAAGACGTTAGGACAACCAATACAACTCGATCGTGGTGCGGAGTGTGACAAAGGTCGAAATGAGAGCCTGACCAACGATTCCTATCGATGGGAGTGTTCCTCCTTCCCCATACCTTTGGTGGTTTAGTTTGTATCCCGAGATGAGTCCCGTTTCTGTTTCGTTCCTTGAATGAAAATGCCCTAATGTCGTAAAAAGGGTGGTCGAGGAGTGTTGTATGAATGAATGTGTTTGGAAGAAAGTATGGTTGTCAGATCCATTCATATCGTTCGATACCGAGGATTCTCTATCAACATGTTTCCTTTACCAGACTGTCTTGGTTGATGGGACAGCTCCCGCTATGGCTCAGCAAGGAGATCTTATAGAAAGTGAATATAGGCGTCCGAGTAAAAGTGTGTGTCGAGCTGTGTCGAGCTGTGTGCGTGCAAAAAAACGGAGAGTGGGAGGAGTGTGAAGGAAAGGAGGGAAAGCTGCCGTGTAACATGCAGTCCAAAAAATCATTGTTTGTCCCCTCATCCATGCAACGTTTGTTAAGCAAGTGCATATCGCCCAAACTGAGATGTTAGATCGCTAGTCTGGTCAGCCTTGCCAAACACGAACAATGGCCTGTTGTCAACATCATGTCCATCTCTTACCTGTCACTTGAAACAGATGCTCCTGCTCGTTGCCTCAACAACTGTTTGTTGACTATGGCCAATCCATGCACACCCTGGCTCAGTCCCCCTTGGAGGCACTCTATTGAGGTTCACACAACAGTGATCTTCCTCTTCAATGACGAGGACCGATCCATTCCTGCAACTCGTCATCAGGTAATTGCTGCTCGAGGATAGGCGCCAAAGAAACAGCAGTTGATAGAGTTCTGAATGTTTTGAAGAACCACTCGGCACTCGCCAGACGATACATCCTATAGCCGTACAGTCTTGTCCCAACTACTGGAGGCGAGCATCTCTCCATTGGGCGAATAGGCAGACTTGGTTGACATGACCAGTCAAAATCAACGGGCATCGTGTTGTTGCAGGCAGAGGTCCTTGAGGCGAATAGACAACAGCTCTAACCCACGTGGTATGGCCCTCTAATATCTTGCAACATTCTCCAGTGCCAACGTCCAAAAGCCAGATGGTCTGTTCTTTGCTGGCAGTGACGATCTACTTGCCGTCGGGTGCATACACCACTCTCATGGCGCCATCCATATTTCCACTTGGAATCCTGCGACACTCTCCATCAGATGAGCTGCGCTTTCCCGTCTCCACATCCCATAGCCGTGTCGTACAATCCATACCGCTCGAGGCTACCACTCATCTCAAAGTTTAGGGTTGGGCTTATGCACGGCGACTCGCGACAGAATGGAGTGCTGATCTCGCTCTCTTGTCCTGAAGGTCCAAAAATAGTGCATCCCAATCCATATCCTAACAGCTACCGGTGGACGAACTGAGAGGGGTCCGACTACTTTTGTCCTTGTTGAATGTTGGTTTGCTTGAACTCGAGTCTCCTAGCAGAAGGCTGATCATTGTCTAGGAGCTTCTTGACTTTTTTTTTTTTTTTACCATCAACGGGAACCACTAGAAATGGCTTGCGTCTGGT
>Ga0247824_10000579_pt1 | contig 18422 bp, 14 predicted proteins | sample 13C_PalmiticAcid_FD_194412 | JGI IMG/M metagenome (GOLD analysis project Ga0247824, IMG submission 194412) | Soil microbial communities from agricultural site in Penn Yan, New York, United States - 13C_PalmiticAcid_Day48 | ecosystem: Environmental > Terrestrial > Soil > Agricultural land... | reverse complement strand
TATCTAAACAAATACACGTACCTTCCCACGTACCGTCTCACTCTCCCCTCTCAACCATGTCCACAACGGAAACTATGACCAACGGTGCCTTTGTCCTCCTGCCCCGAGATGCCACAAGCCCTGATGTTTGTGTGTCAGCATTACAAGCTGAGATCCACTCTTACCCTGGTCTTACACCAAACCTTGATTTGTCTGTCCCTGCGTCCGATTCATCCCCACAAGGCTCAGCGATATCAGGCAATGTTATGCCGAATCCAGTATTTGATGAGAGACGTCCCCTCGCATCTAGTGCGAGTGGCCATGTTGGTTCTCACTTTTTCCACTCCATGCTGCCACATACCAACTCTCTTCAACCTCAACTAAACCTACAAATACCAACAATGGGGCCACATTCACAAACCCAACAGCATGTATATCAGTACACATCGGAGCAACACATGATTCAACAGCTTCAATTGCAGATTCAGCACCTGCAGTGGCGTGTCGCATACCTTCAGGAGCAACAACACGTACAACAATTGATCGTCCCTCAGGTTGCACATCCCTTACAACAGCATATTTTTCTTCAGCAACATGTTCCCATGGAAGATGTTCCTCAGTCGTCGAGGCAGTCCTGGGTGGTAGAGGTAATATCAACGGTATTTACCATGTCCCGTGGGCTTTAACGCTGTTTCGAGCCAATCTTCATTCATTCCTAACAGTGGATGGTGGCCTTCCTTAAAATTATGCTCCTCTAGGACCTCCTCTCGACCATCCAGAATGAGAACAATCAAACGCAGATTTCACAAACCCACTGCTTGTCAACTGTCCAGAGCACCGCACCTGCATCCTTCGGTCATAACAGAAACGAGGTCGAGTGTCAAGGTCAAGTCGAGATCTGCAGTAAAACTGAGGCTAAAAGACCACAATGGCGGCTTACCGACGAGCAATCGCGCATCATCATATCGCGCTGTGAAGGAGAAGAGCCAGCGTCGTATCAGACGATAGCTAAGGATATCGGTTGTTCCAAATCAACGGTCTCGAGGCATTACCACAAATATCTACGCCAGAAGAACATGATGGAGAATGATGATTTGTAGTGAATGGGGTCTGGGTAAAAAGAGGCCAAGGGTCGGTTTGCGACCGAGATCACAAAGAACATCGATGGTAGGCGCATGGCAAGCGCCTTGACAATTGGTTGGTATCCGTTGCGATTTGTGATGTAGCACATTTCTAACATAACCCTCTTACCTATCTAACCCTGTTAGAGAAACGTTTGGTGAATGCAGCGTGAACAAATGCCAGTTCTTTGTTGAGAATGAGTCGACTCAACGACCGTTCCATGCGAGGTAGATCGAGCAGGATTGGTATCCCGAATGAGAGAGACCAATGTCGTCGTCGAGCCGACAGGTTTGCTTGCATTCTATCGATGTGGTGCCTGACGCAATCCTGGGGAATCTGGTGGACAGCAACACACTTTCAAGTCCACGGAGTAAGGATGGAAAGATGGAGACGTCTCCTGTTCGTCCAGCCATCAGTGTGGTTCGCTTCATCTTTGTCGGCGGATATGTCCCAGGAGATGCTATGGTGTGGTGGAGCTGCTCAGACCTTGGTACTTGGTGTGTGAGTTTGCGAGTGTGATGACAGACTGGGCAACAAACCAAAGGTCGCTCGACTTGTTGCAAGGCGTTGAATACACTATGATTGACAAAGTATGCTTGTGGCCTGTTGCTCAAAAGAGATGATGGTTGTGGAGATAGTTGTCATCGATATGAAGTTAGGCGATACTGACAGAGGGAAATCGTAGAGAGAGAGAAGGATACCTGTCGCCATGCCGATAGTGTGATGGTGTGCAGACGGGAGAGGAGGAAGGTGAAAAACGATCTGAAGTGCAAAGATGAAGGGTTACACCATTCTCAAGGACCCTCATTCTTCGCTCTTTCTCCTCTGCACTCTGCACTCTGCACTCTGCACTTGCACTCCACACACAAAACCAAGACAACCATCGGCGGTTTCCAACCCGAGTGAGAACCCAGAGACAAGCAACATGACTGGACGGTCCTCAGGAGCGACCGTGACGGGGGTCGCTACCGACCAATCGAAATCAACCCTTGCTGAATCAACCAACTAAGCTGATTCAAGAACACGAGAGCGGAAACAGGAATAAGGTGTTGGGGTAAGGACAGGCTGGGTTCGACTATGGCACCACAACAAACTGGGTGATCGACAGACTCTAGAAGCTTGCAGAAGCAGAGGACCGGATCTGTTCGTCATGGATCTAAAAAAAAAAAAGTCTACAGAGTTGTAGCGTGATCACTACGCGAATTCAGCCAACAAGCCCTGGGTCTTGGTTGACAGAGGATGGTCTAGAAGACCAGGCTCCAAACAACCACAAAAGGACAGATGACTCCCGAGATTATCGAGGATTTTCAACGCATAGGACACCAAGAGGATGAGGTAAATGAACTGAGATTGTTTTATGATACTCTATTAGGGTACATTCACTGCGGATCCTCTGGTATCGGGCCTTGATGGTCATGAAGGACTCTGTGGACCGATGACGGGGAACACCCACACAAAGCAGCGATTGCCCGGTAGGACATCCCAAGGGCAAAACTCTGCCTGATCAGGCGCTTCGTCTCGCCAGAGAGCGGTGGCCGAAATGCTGCGATAGTGTAGGCAGTCGAAGAGGATCCAGCATCAGTTTCCCCAGGCAGGATCCCCAAAGTGTGCTAATGAATGCATAGACACCCAAGATACAAAGTCAGACGCTGGGCAATGAATCAAAGAGTATAGTTCCTTTCGTCCATGACCACGCGGATGGCATCTGGTGAATTGAGTACCTGCGAGAAGATGCAGAATTGATATGCGGCGAAAACGTCGTCGAGCCCAAGACAACTCGTTATCCACACACCCAATATGTGGTGGACGCACGAATGGCACAGTGGGTCGGGCCCTCCAGCGACACAGGGTTCACGCTTAGGACATGGAACCGAGACTGTAACGGGCTGAAGAGAAGAATGTCGAGGGACTTCTGCGGGCATGTTGAAGTGGGGTATCAAGACTACTGGGGGGGCAAGTGAGATAATGAGAATTTGGGAGTGAGAGTGGGGTGCGAGCGCGCTTAGGGTAGGAGATTTATACTGTTGAGATGTGGTTATGCAGCGTTCCAGGCTCCCCAGAGCAATAGTCTTATTGTCTCCTGTGAATTCACTTGTGCACCACGGATTCTGTCGTTACGAGCCTGGCCTTTTTATTAGCCTGTTCAAGGTCAAGTCTGTAAGATGCTGCACGGGCACTGAAAGGTTTTAATACAAGCCCATATTGGTACACCATGTAGCTCAGGGCCGGATGGCAATCCCATTACGCTCCCGTGCTGTATCTTGCCTCATCTTCGAACAATGCTGGGAACGCATACTCGGTGGCGATCGGAAAGTCGGCGTCAAATCACTCCCATGTCCTGAGACAGATCCTGCGTCTGTGGTTTAGTCAACTCATCCTGTAAACCGTGCAGGCGAGAGTCCAACGTGATCCAAAATGATTGTTTCGACAATGTTCCAAGTAAAATCTTAGATGCTCAAGGGGGGATACCACACATTTCTCTTTTTCTTTGCTGTCCATTTTGGTCAAGAAAACATGCGATGCATAAGGGGGTGACACAGCAATGCTCTGATATAAAAACGACCTGTTCCCCCCTCAAAAAAACACAAAAACAAAAACCATTCCCTGACCCACGAACCTTCAGCAGCAATATCATGCATAACAATTGATCCTTCAAGCTGCAACATCCTGGTAATAGCTTTCAATTGTGATCCTCGGCCATCGAGGCAACCTTGGACGTCGGGTAATGCGTCAATGGCCTTGACGAGTCCTTGGACTTCACTTTGAAAGACCATGGCATGATCTCCCAATTTCCGGTCTCCATGCCGTCGAATCAGTCTTCATCCAATCCTAACGGTCGGTATTGTCCTTGTGATTGCACTTCTGTTAGCACCTCTCCGCGGTATGAGAGAGAGGTGGCGAGTCCACTGTGTACTCTCCCTCCACAGCGTCACCTTTGCGAGATTGAGTGCAAGACATGGATGTGTCAGGCTTCGCACCCCTTCTTGACCTTGACACTCGGTTTCCTTCATGGCTCATCCCAGGTAGCCTCAAGAGTTTAGGACGAACATGTAGGCTAGCGGATACGCTCACATCAGCCAGCTGTTGGACTCTCACAACCCGCCATAGAAGTATGTGTGTAAACACATAACGACAGAGGAAGAGGGCCTTGCCTGTCCCACTCGATCGATCCATGGCTTTGGGCCATGGATGCAAGATAACCTCGATGGAATTAGCCTGTTGTCCACGATCGGATACTTTGTTGTCTGTCAGCTATGACAGACGCCTTAAAGAAACAAAACGGGCGCGAAGCCCGATCCACGTCCACATAATTGACTTGGAGCTGCCTTAAAGAAAGATAGCGAGCAATCTAGCCACGTCCTCCATACTGCCTTGGTGAGGTGATTGAAGAAATGAAGCACCACAACCTGTTCCAGTTCTAAACGTTGAGTTCCGATTGGTTGGTAGAGACCTTGCTCTCTCTCCTGTCATGGTTGTTCCTGATGGCTGTCATGGTTGTTCCTGATGGCTGTCTGGTCATGTCATTTGTCTTTCAGATCTCTGTCTCTCTCTCGAGTTGGAAATCGCCCTGCTGAGCTGATCAACTGAACTTGCAAGTGCCAACAAGAGAGCTGTAGTCACGACTTCAACAACTGGGATTGTAGTATGGACATCTTCAAAATCTGACTCAACAACTACAGATGGCAACGTGTATGGAAAGGTCATCAGATCCACACCTCACGTACCTTCAGCAGGAACAACATGCACAGCAATTGGTTGTTCCTCAGATTGCACATCCCTTGAAACATCGGCTTTTATCCCAGGAACTTGTTTCGATGGATAGTGGCCTTCAGCTTATCGAGGCAGCCTTGGGTGTCAGAGGTAACATTAATGGCCCTTTAAGCGTCCCGTGGAATTCACCTCGATAGACTGTGGCGAGGGTAGTCTAACACAATCCTGGAAAATCTGGTGAAGAGCAATATTCCGTGATCATGAGCCAGAGATGGAGAAATAGAAACAGAACTGTTCGGTAGTTTCGGTACTGGAAGCGTTTACTTGCGAGTTTGCAATAGATAGAGCATATCTTAGACCACACCTGTTCGAGAAACTACGCTTGCAACCTGTTGCTCAAACGAGATGGTGGTTGTAGAGATAGTCGACATCGATGTGAAGGTAGGCAACACTGGGTGAGATTGTAGAGGAAGCAAAGATGGGTTACACAATGTCTAAAGCCACCATTCTCACGGGACCTTTCTTCCTTCCCCACCACAAACAGCCAAGGCGACTTCCAAAAGTGAGATCAGAGACAAGTGACATGACTGAACAGACCTCAGGAACGACTACGACAAGGGGAAGGTCTCTACCGACTAAACGGAATCAACGCTTGCTGAATCAACCAACCTAGATCTGATGCAGCAAACACAAGTACAGGAACGGGAACAAGGTAGCTGCGGCTGGGGTTGGACAGTGGCAAGATCGACAGGGTCTGGAAGATGGCGAAACCAGAGGGTTGCCACCGCTCGTCATGGATCTAGACGGTCAATGGAGTTGTAAGCATACGCGAATACAGCAAACAAGCCCTGGGTCTTGGTCGATACAGAGGATGATCTAGAAGACCAGGCCGAAACACCCGCAATAGGGCAGATGGCTCTGGCTCCAAGACCATCGAGGGCGCTCAGCACAGGATGAGACCGAAGAGTCGAGGGTAGTGCCTAGTGGTTTATTATTCCATGTATTATGTATCGGTATATTCAAGAGCTATGGCAAAAGGAAGCAACCAAGGCGGCGGGCAATCGATGGACTGTTGCGTTTAAACGCTATGAAAGGAAGCTATCCAGTACCGAAACGATAGGCAGGTGAGAAAACCGCTTTGAAGACTGATCTCCGCTCAATAGCATGTACTATGTGCACTTACCATTTGGTTTTTTGTTTTTTTTTGGGGGGGGATAGTATTAGTATGGATCTACGACATTTTGAGTTCGACAACATCGTCAACAGGACTTGAGGACCCTGCAGACGGATGATTTGGAGCATTGACATTCTTTAGCGATCGCCATGTATGACTTCCCCTCAGCACGATAGCGCTTGATCAGCTCCTTTGTCCTGGCAGAGAGCCGCGGTTTAGGGGCAGGAACGGGCGTGTGGGCGGCCGAGGAAGAGCCAATTGCGGCAGGCATGATGTTCGAGATAACCTAATTGATATCGCAAAGTTAACAAGGACCGAGTCAGACGTTGGTCAATGGATCAAAAGAGCCTACAATCGTTGTTTCTTTCACCATGGAACCGTTTAGGCGGCCTTACCACGTTGGACGAGGTTGATGTAGGTCCAGAAAAGGAGTTCAAAGCCAAGTTCTGTTCTTGGTAAGTCGAGTGGTTCGATAGAGCATGGCTAGTTTGTTGTGGGAACTGTTTAGACCAGGTTAGGGAGAGGTGATAGCGTCTACTGCGCCAATATCAGTGGGTTCTTTTGAGGTCCAATTGACGCGTTACCGCTGTTAGCCAAGGTCCGGGATTTGGCTGGAATGAAAAGTAATCCTGCCGCTGCGGATCCTTAGTGAGGGCTGGAGAAGGGAGAGGAGGGATATGGGGCAGTGTCTGCGAACGTTGATGGAAAGAGTGGAAGATTCTGGAGAGACAGCCATCGAGGAAAAGCCTACGGCGTTCCTGGCATGTGCTGCACAATGGAGGGTTAGGGAAGGTGCAAGGCTCGGAACTAGGACATTCGGACCTGAGGATCGAACGAGGATAGAAAGTCATGGGGAGTACGACACGAGCGATGTGGAGGAAGGACGAGTGAAATGAGAAAGAGAGAAAACCTTTGTCCGCACATTTTTATGGGCGAAGCAAGCGAGTCTGGCACGCGCGAAGTGCCATTGAGGAAACAATAGGCCATAATCTATATCCTTGCATTGACAGGAGGCACATGTGAGGAAGGAGGGAAAGAGGTGTAGAAGAAAAGGGACAGTTTTGGGGACCCTTGACCTTTGAACTCTATCTTTGTTCTGTGATTGGAACGATACGCCATCGACGTTGAATGGGTTCACTCATCCTGGACTACAGTCATCGGCCACAGCTCAAGTCCCATCGCCCCACCAAAAGACAAAGTGAGCCAATGTCTTTTGGGGTCTTGTGTAACACAACACAGGCCAGAGAGCGACGATCTGTTGCTGAAGCGCTCTTCTGTGTGTTGATGCCGCCGTCAATATTAACCTTGTACAAAAATAATCCCTTCCTGAGTGCCAAGCTAATGGTCCGGATACGTGGTGTCTGCCGTCAATTGCTCCCGTAGTCAGTGACCCCACCCTGTGAGAGTATACATAGAATGCATATGGAACGGATGGGACAGGTCCTGCATCCCACACCTATAAGAGAGCTTTCGAATGGCGGGATTCAAGCCTCTCCTCGGATCATTTGATACGCAGCCATTTTTTCCAGCAACTTTGTCGAGACGTACGCTGATTGAAAACGACACAAGATCTGGTCTGAACCCTAATGGGAATAGTAGGAGAACTTGATGACTATAGTCAACTGGTAACTCACGCACAATATTCGGTAATGGACGAGCAGAACAGCATAAATACGATGATCGGCTGCTCTAGTCCAGTCATGTAGTTGGGCTGCCGTAGGTTGATCTAGTCCATCATGTTATCCATCGTTGTTGTATGCAGCTATTACACGAACGCCTTAGAACGCCTCTGACTTTGGAACCGATCTTCAGGACTAAGCCTCAACCCCCTGGCTTTGGCAGACTCTACGACGTATGTCTTTCCCGCATGGGTTCTGATTTTCGCTCTCCCCTCATTCGTACCTGAACAATGCAGCTGGGAAGAGGAGGCGATCGGAAAGTCGGTGTTAGGTTACACTTTTACCCCGAGAAGAAGCCCTGTACCTGTACCTGTATCTCATCCAATCCATCGTGTAGCCCACGTCTTCAGGTCAAGGCGGCATCGCTAAAGATCCATCTCAAGCGAAGGCCTGCCCCATTGAGCCCAGGGCGATAGTACGCAGCGGTCGCTTCCAAGACAGCCATCACTCTTGCTTGGATTTGGCTTGAGGTTAGGGAGAAGCATCTGCGGAGAGGGATTTTTGGTTCCAAGGTCAACTGCAGCCCGTGTAGTCACCCAGGGATGGGCACACGGTGAGTATGGGGAAATGAGAGGGAGCCGTGGTGTTGAGGTATGGCTCGCTACGTTCGAGAGAGAAGGATGAAGAGGGTGTATTGGGAGGGTTGGAAGGCGTTGGAAAGTAACGGAGAAGAAGAAAGCAAGGAGGCATTGGAACGATGGCGAAGGTCATCTTCTCAGGGGCGTATGTATGTGACCCAGACCAATCTAGTTTAGCATAATCGAGCACGGTTCAGGAACTTGGTGCGCCGTCAGGACAAAGTCGCCAGCTGTGTCTTCATTGGTCAAAGTCGACAGCATGTCCAATAGATGACAGTCTGATTCCTTGCGCGGCGTCTGTTACGTGCTGGCCAAACTCTTGCTGCTTCATGAGCCTCCGACATGATGAAGTCCATCCAAGCGCGTAGAATTCGTTCGACGCCATCCTGAAGGTATGTACTCGCGATCTTCTAGACAGAGGAGATAGCAGTTGTCAGCTGTGGATTGTCGGTGAAAGGTCGAAAAGGTTGAGGGGCGGAGAAACCAACAGGCGTACTCCCGTGCCAAGAATAGCCAGCCGATGGTTACACCACCTTGTATCTCTTTTCTCCCTCACACGCTAACCAACGACAAGGCGTTCTTGACGCGAGCGAGATCATGGAGACGAGCGACATGACCAAACAGCCATCAGGAACCGCCATGACAGGAAGCGAGGAATCAATTTGAGCTGAATCCAGAGCTGGTGCAGGAACAGGTAGTACGTCAAGCTTTAATGAACGGAATAAAAAAGTCAGCCCACACACTCTTGTCCCCCACGCCCAGCGATCAGACTCTTCGCCAGCTGACTCAAAAAGCTGTCCAGGATGCTAGCCCTGCCCATCGCTGGCAGTTGATAACGCGCCGGATTGCAGACAATGTACTACTTCTCATTTGGGGATCACCGCGTGTACCATGATCAAAAAACCATGGATCGTTCAGGCGAGGGGCAGGCAGGTCCCTTCTTCCATCAGAATATGTTCGCACCATTGTTTACAGCTACTGTGGGCAGTTTTGTGGGACAAACCATCAGCCGGGACTGGAGGTGAGCGGACCTGCCTGTCAGCCCAGACGTTCGTCTCAAAGCCAGTTTTTTTTTTCCTGAAAGCTTACCAAAGTCATTTGAAGCTGCCTAGGATGCACAATGTGGAAGGTGGTCAGGCGTCGCTCTCCTCTTGTTTGCCAAACGGAATGAGAGCATCCTCAGACGCGACAACTAATCCCAACTTGCCAAAGAATGAGTTCTGCTGTCACCAGCCAGCAACTTGCTCGCCCTCGAATCGAGGATCGCTGGTCCAGGACCCTGCAAAGAACAGAGAGAGAAACTTCACTCGGTCTTTGACGCGACAAGGACCAAGGAGACCTGAGTTTGGACAACGTACGTGCACGTACACGACCCACATTAAGGGTTGTAAGTGAGATCCGCGTCTCAATGAGTTCTCTCGTGCTAACATTGTGTACATGAATTCAGCCAAGGAACGCCTTGGATCTCGATCGACACAAAGGACGAAAGTACCAAAAAGTTTTACGCCAAGGCCATCGGGATGTTCAACAGATTTTTTTTAGGATACAACACGCGATGCGGCGTTCAAAACAACTGTACAGTGGCAATGGCGAAAAAAAAAGGGGGGGCAAGGAAAAGGAAGGGAGGGATACAACTACGCCAGGGTCTATCACTGCGGATCCTCCCGCGGATTCAAATCATCATCGAGATCCTTAACACCCTGCACACGGACGATTTAGAGCATCGGCACAAAGTAGCGATCGCCTGGTACGACATTCCATTCGCGTGGTACAGCCTGATCAATTCCTTGGTTTCATGAGTGAGCCGCCGTCGAGCGACCGGGATGGCAGTACGAACAGGCGTGCGGACTACTGGGATAGTACGAACAGGCACGTGGACGGCTAAGGAAGAGCCAGTTTCCTCAGGCAGGGTGTCCAAGGCGCCCTAAACGATGTCTCCAAAATGACAAGGTCAAAGTCAGACGTTTGGCAAGTGAACCATACCGCCAAAAGAAACCAGGTTTCTTTTGCCAGATGACCTACCGCATCGAGTGCATGTGAGACTGGAGGGGACTGATGCGAGGTGATTTGAATTAGGATGGCAGCGGAAAAGTCTTCAAGGCTGAGACCACTTGCATTCCATGCATCCCCTATGGATTGGACGCACGAATCGCACAACTCGGCAGACAACCCGACGACGCAAGGTTCATGACTAGGGCATGAAACTTGAAGGATTGTAGCAGACTGGACAAGAGGGGAATACTGGGGGGCAGTCATATTGCAAAAAGGTGGATGGCGAAGTGAGGAGAGGAAACAAACTGAACTGAACGATACAGGATCTGTTCGCATTTATAATCGGCAAAACTCGACGCGTTCCAAATCGACAAAGAAAGAGCAATGCGCACAGGTTCTCTCTGGGCTGGCGTAGGAGGCGAGTCCTGAATCTTGTGATTGAAGCAGGCGACGCGTAAAGATATCTGACAAAGGACAAATGGGCACAACATCTGACGGCGGGAGTGAGTACAGGGCTTTTGTAAGAGCTGCAGCTTCTAAAGGCGCCTATAGGTCGTTCCCAATCTTGACTCTGTGTTGAGCGTCGTCTTTGAAGTTTTGGATGGTCAATTTGTCGCATTCTCCTCGTTCAACTGATAGGTGGTCCATATTTGCTGTGGCTGGCCAGACCTTGTCCATAGAGCCACACTGTTGTGAGTTCCCTGTGCTCAAATTGATCAGAGAGACCAATCAGACCCATACCACCACGAAGTGTCAACAGTAGCTACAGCAATGTTTGTTGTGCATTGACCTCAGTCCAGTTTCCTGTTGCCGCTCGTTTTTTTGCTTAGCTTGGGTCCATTGTAAGCATGCCATTGGGCGCCACTGAAGTCGACTGAACCCTATCGGTCATGATCAACTCAATCTGGTGCTTGCTGCGAATTTTGCCTTAACACTTGAGGTAGGAGACGTAGCAATTCGGAGAAAGGTCACTACAGCGATATCAGGATTTCTGGGATATCAGTGCAGCATTGAAGCCCTCGGTACGTTCACCTTGACCTTGCTGATTTGTATCGTAGCCATCTCGCCATCGGACTATGAGAGTGCGTCCCAAACCCTTTGTCGGCAAATTGCTCACACTTTGAGTAGAAAGGGGTTCAAAGCGGGTCTGAGCGGCGACGAGGGGATTGGTCCAAGCAATTGGAACGCACGAGCAGATTGCAGGTCGATCCGTCTAGACCAAAAAGGAGCAATGGAATGTGGACCATCCACTTTGCCCATTCTCCATCCATTGATGGTACCATTTTTGCGCGCGCCAGGAGATATCGCCTCATATACATGTCCCGCGCATTCTACTGCTTCAATGCAACGTTGTGTCTGGCTCGGACATTCGTTCTCCTTCACTTGCATGGTCAGGCTGGATAAGTTGAACCAATCATCGATCCATTGCATATTTGCTATTGACATTGTTCCTGTAGGAATGTGCTTCTATTCGCACCTCTTCCTAGCCATCCAGACTGAATGCAACTGGGGACAGAGTTCGCAAGTAAACTGTTCGTCATCCATCTGGACTTTGTTTCTACAATGCCTAATAGCCACAGTGAGAGAACAGAACTTCAAAGCTGGCTCGAGGTCAGCAGTAAAGACCAGACATAGAAGACCTCCAACGCAGCTCACCTGTGAGCATACGCGGTATATCCAATCGCGGCATCAGGTCAATGAAGAAAAGAGTCGAGCGACGTGTAGGGCGATTGCCAAGCGTAGCGGCTGCTAAGAGATAGAAGATGTTGTAAAAGAGGACATCGGGTTGGTATCCAGAGATGAGGTTGACTGGCGTGGTCGAGTCGACATGAGGGGCTAACACGGTCTTGAAGTCCACGAAAAGAAAGAGATATGGATACGCCTCCCGATGATCAAGGTACCAATGTCGTTCGTTTCGTCATTCCGGATACAGATCCCAACCAACTGAAAACCTGATATGGTCGTTCGGCAGTCGACTTTTTGATCTTCTGTGTCCTCAATGCAGAATTTACTATGTGCTTGCGACCTATTGCTCAAAGAAGACGGTGGTTGTCAGTTGGATGATAGTCAATTGTAAGATAGGCGACACCGAGGAAGAGAAACCAGAGAGAGAGAGAGAGAGGTGCAACGGATCTTTAATGTGAGAGGGTAGGATAATGGCCTGGTCCCAATGGTCTGGTCCCAATGGCCGGGTCCCATGGCCCGAGAGAAGGGGGGTCGAAGCCACTTTTCCCCCTGCCGTCCTCACTTCTCACTTCCTCTTTCCTTCCTCTTTTCCTCACTCCCTCTTTCCTCACTCCCTCTTTCCTCACTCCCTCTTTCCTCACACCACACACACCAACCAAGGCAGCCATCAGCTCAGCAAGGGGGACTTTCAACTCGAGTGAGATTCCAGAGGCAAGCAACCCGACCGAACAGCCATCAGGAACGACCATGACAGGAAACAAGGAATCAAGTTGTGCTGAATCACCAAACCAGAACCAGTGGCAGGAACAGGTAGTGCCTCTCTTTACACCACCCAAGACTTATTGACTGGAATAAAAAAAAAAAAGTCGACCCTGACCAGACCCCTTCGCCAGCTTATTCAAAAAGCCGCCCAGGGTGAGAACCCTGCTATTGCTGGCTGGCGGGTAACAAACAGCTTTCACCTTGGCCATACCACTCCCGACTCTTGCCGACTCTTTGAAGCTACCTGGGATGCACGACGTGGATGTGACCAGGCTTCACACCCACACTTCTTGTTTGCTCATGGCGGAACGAATGAGAGGCCGTCAACCATTCGCAACTTACCAAAAGAGTTCTATCGCAAACAATAACGCCTTGTTCCTCTCCAGAATACGCTCGCTGTAGTGGGGGCTTAACACAGAGAATGAGATCAACACCGTTATGTCATTATCCAGTCTTTTGGAAAGACAAGAGCAGAAGATGCCCAGTTGCGCTGTTGTTGTTCGCATGTGACGCATAAAGGGGTCGCTACGAGCAAACAAGCTAAGGACAGCGCCTGGATCTTGGTCGACACAATGGATCGACGGAGAATCCATTTTTAACAAACAGCATTCACCTTGACCTTTGAGGTGTTCGACCAGAGTTTATTACAATGCAAATCGGCAAAAAAAACAAGGAACAAGGTGTAGAAATGATTCACATGGAGGCAGAAGATTCACGGCGAAGAAATGTGGATGATGGGGTATAGACGGTGCCAAAAGGCGATGAAGAAATGGAGAGCGAGATCCTGAGAACCCTGCAAACGGATGATTTAGAGCATCGACACAAAGAAGCGATCGCCTGGTACGACATTCCATTCGCGCGATAACCTCTGATCAACGCCCTAGTTTCGTTGGTGAGTCGCGGTCGAGCGACCGTGCGAGCTACCGGGATAGTAGTAGAAACGGAGGAGCGGAAGGCCGAGGATGAGCCAGGTTCGCAAGGTAGTATGTCCGAGGCGCCCTAAACGACAAGAACAAGATCAGATATGGGCAATGGATCAAATAGCTTGGGCATGGTTATCATGACCATGTAGATGACCTACCGCGTCAGGCACTTGTGAGACTAAAGGAGGGAGGGGCGGATGCGAGGTGATTTGGATTCGAATTGCAGCGGAAAAGCCTTCTAGGTTGAGACCGCTCGCATTCCATGCATCCCCTATGAATTGGACGCATGAATTGCACAAAGGAGCAGACAACCCGGCGACACAAGGTTCATGATTAGGGCATAAAACTTTGAGGATTCTAACAGACTGAACGAGAGGGGAACGTTGGGAGGCTGTGGCCATTTTGCAGGAAAAAAAAGGTGGAGGAAGCGAGTGAATGGAAAAGCTGGTAAAGCTGAGGAGGGTAGAGGGCCTTGGTTCGCATTTATAAGGGGTCCCCCAGCCTGCAACGCGTTCCAATTGACAAAGAAGCATAGGTTCTCGCTGGTCGGGGGTGCCAAGCCCTGAATCTTGTCATCGACGAGTCGACGAGTGAAAATTGAGGCGAATGGGTTGAAAGTCCTTTGTGATCCCTATTGTTGAATGGTTTGGGTGTAGTCCAGTTTGGATGGACATGGTCTTCACAGTACCCTGCTATAGTTCGTGTTCGTATGCAAAAAGCGAAAGGCGGTCCATATCTTGGAACATGGTCGGGTGGGCTGTGAGGCGATGCAGATCCGTGTTCTGGAAGGGCATCGTCGTTTCGAAAGATACCAATCATGAACTAGCGTAAAGCACATCGAGCATCATCCACGGTAATGTTTGTTCACATTGACGCAATCCAGCTCAGGCTTCTGACATCACTTGGCTTGTTGGGCAAAACAACTCCACAATGCGGAGCGGAGGAACTTGTTCTGAACCTGCTGATGATCAGGATTGTTGTTGGGAACGTTGTTACCCGTGCGCATTGGAAGCGTTAGACTTGAGTGTCCATGCATCATTCTACCCAACCTTGTTGCGAATTCGACCCCGGGTATCTGGTACGTTCTGCTCCTCCCACTTCACTTACACGATCAAGCTGGACAGGTTGAACCAAGCGATCATCGATCCATTGCCATCCATCGACATTGTTCCCGTAGACATGTGCTTCTGTTCGCACATCCTCCTACATCGAGACTGAACGCAACCGAGGGACGGGGCTCGCAAGCGCACTGTTGTCATTCTTAAGGTCTTCGTTTCTAAAGATGGACGATGACGCAGAAAGGGGACTTGAAGTGAGCGGAGAGTTAGGGTCCGACATTGGCGAAGAGCAAGCAACTTGACAGTATCCGTTGCCATTTGTGTTGTAGCACATCCCTTCCATACCATTTTGATCCGGTAAAGAAACTTTTGGTACAGCAAGTACAATCTATTGTTGAGAACGATCCGGATCCGCGACCGTTCTATGCGAGTAGAACCAAGCAGTTGACATTAAGGTGAGATGTCTTTGTCGCTTTTATCCATCGAATCTAGGGCCTTTGATCGCAATCAGTCGATATTGGAGGGGCAACAGGTGGTCAGTGGCACCCTTTCAAGTCCATCAAGTAGAGATCGAGAGCTGTGAACGGTTCCGATCATCAAAGGCGCTAGTGTCATTCGCTTCGTTGTTGGGGATGCAGATATCCCAGGACACGAGATACCACAATGAGACGGATCGGTTTCCCGGTGTGGTGCCCGAGTGTGAGGGAGGGACGAAGGTCAGTGAGAACAAGATTGGGTCATTTATTTGAGGGGAGACCCCTATTTATACCGGACAAGGAGGCTTGGGCGTAACACCCGTGAGAGTGATATGGATAGAACAATGAGCCTGAGAACACTCGGCGATGATGAGGTATAGGCTTGCGACATGTTGTTCAAAAGAGACGGTGACTGTTGGCAGTAAGAAGTTGGTCATCGATAGGAAGGTAGGCGACGCTGACAGAGAGAAATTATGGAGCGAGGAGCAAGACATCCTTGCAACTTCCATGCCGATAGCGTGCTAGAAGAGTTGAAGAGGAAAGAGGTAAGAAAGCAGAGCAAAGGGCCGGTTTACTCACTTTCTCATTCCTACCCTTTCTCCACATCCACCTCATCCACTCGGAGCATTTTGCATACCTTCGTGACCCTTTGACGACGACTCCCCAGGGGTTGAGTACGGTCAACTTGAGCACCATCAAGTCTAACGGCCTATGGCGAGTTTATCAGGGTCCCAGAAGTTCAGCTCCAGCTCTCGGCCGTCCACACCAGGACTCAGTCCTCTCGCGTGATGTAAACGGGTAGATTGGACACAAGTCTTGATTTCCGGATGGAGGTGAGGACATGTGGGATCTCACCTCCCGATGTATGTGCTTTGTCCTAATGAAGAGTGAAGGTCAGATACAGCCTGAGAATGTAATACGAGAAATTGCCAAAGTCACAGTACTGGAGGCTATTCCTGAAGGGTCAGCTTCAAAAAGAACGTTCAAGGTGTTTGATGCTGCCAAAGTCTGATATGGTTTTGATCTGCTGTATCCCTACCAAAGTGCACCCACAGACCATACAGCCAAAGTGTCATCGAGTGATGGGTAGAAGACAGGCGTTTCTGATGGAACGAGTATCGTAGAGGCGATGGGATAGGTAGGATGAAAGAGGGCAGGGCTGTAGCCATCACTTTACCTGGAGGTCCGGTAAGAAAGCATCTGCGTGGATGGATGGACATTTGGCTCAAAAGACCCCTTCTTGGAGAACCATGCTGATATGGAGTGGAATCAAGGGATTCTATCGGGCACAAGGCGGGACGATCAAGAGAGTATGTTGAATGGGACGATAGAGAGGGAGGATGAGAGAGGGTCGTGGGTTGGAGAAGTAGGCGAGGGCATGGCCATGTTCAAGAGAGAGATGGAAGAAAACAGAAGCGAAGTAGGTAAAGAGGTATTCGGAGGAGAGGAAGAGAGGCGGAGAGGTAAAGAGGGAAGAGGGTAGTGAAGGTAGTGAAGGTAGAGAAGTACGTGACCTGCCACACTGTCCCTTTGGGCCATACACAGATCTCTGACCCCGAGCGGTTGTCTTGTTGTTAGCAAGGGTCACCCAGGAAGGTTACACATAGAGTGACAAAGGGACGTAACGCAAATATAAAAGCGCACTGCACCCTCTCACTTCGAAAATCTATCAATCCCCTCTCTGCCTTGTTTATCGCCCCCCGAAGCCTCAACCTTGTCCACGATGGAAGCCATGAACAATGACGCCTTTGGCTGCCTACCCCGAGATGGGGCCAAGGTCACAGACCCTGGTGCCTGTGCCTCGATGTTACAAGCTGATATCCGCTGTTATCCTGATCCTGCATCCTGTCGTTTGTCGGTCCCTGTGCACAGTCCACTCATGCAAGGCACAGCGATTGAGATCTCGACTCAAGCCTCCCACGAGACACGTTCCTTTGGATCCGGTGCGGGTGTCCATGATGGTTCTCACCTTTCCGACTCGATGCTGTCTACCGTCAACCCTCCCTCGCTTCTGCATCCATCACCCCGATATCCATCCCTAACCATGCTGACAATTGAACCACAACCAGAGACCCAACAGCTGAGATTGCACATTCAACAGCTACAGTTGCAGCTCGTATTGAAAGACCAACATATCCAGAGCCTGCAATATCTTCTCGCCCACCTCCAGCAGCAACAACACGCACAACAATTGATCGCTCCTCAGATTGGACATCCCTTGCAACAGCTGCTTTTATCCCAGCAATTTGTTCCCATGGATAGTGGTCCTCAGCGTTCGAGCCAGTCTTGGGCATCAGAGGTAACATCAATGGACTTTAGTGTCCCGTGGCCTTCAATTCGACAGATAGTGATCTTTGACTTAGCCGTTGAACAGGTCTCCATTTCGTCGAGTTAGTTTTGACCCAATCCTAACAGTGGATATTGCTCCCTGGAATTGCGCTTCTATTAGGACCTCTCTTCAACCATCCAGACTGAGAACAACCGAGAGCAGAGTTTGCAAGACCACCGTTTGTCGACCGTCCAGAACATTGTGCCTGAAACGACCGGCTGCGACAGAAATGAAGCCGAGCGTCAAGATCGAGGCGAGATCCGTAGTAAAGCTGAGGCTAAAAGACCACAGTGGCGGCTTACCGACGAGCAATCGCGCGATATCATATCACACCGTGAAGGGTTGGAGCCAACGTCGTATCGGGCGATCGCCAAGGCTCTCGGCTGTTCCAAATCAACAGCCTGGAGGCACAAGCGAAAACATTTACGCCAGAAGAGGATGATGGAGAAAGAAGACTCGCAGTGAAAGGGTACTGGATGAGGTGTTCGATGTGCGACCAGGATCAGCAAAGAATATTGGGCGGTAAGTGAGTGGCTGGCACCTTGACAACTGGTTGGCATCCATCGCTTTTGTGATGAAGCACATCCCTCCAACACAATGACATGTCGTTTTGCTCCTGTAGGCAAATGTTTGATGCAACACCAGCAAGTCCCGAACTATCGTCGAGAAGGAATCAAGTCGACGGCCGTTCCGTGGAGTGCGATCGAGTAGGATTAACATCCAGAGAGGAAACTGACTGGCGTAGTCGCATTTGACTTGGGGACCCGACTCAATCCTGGAGAGTCCGGTGGACAGCGACACCCTTTTTCAAGTTCACCGAATGGTCAGAGAGACAGACGTGTTCCTGGTCGTCAAGGCAGTAATGTCGTTCGCTTCATGGCTGCGGATTCAGGGATACTCCACGAGACTGGATACTACAACGACATGGAACTGTTCAGCACATGGAGTTCTTA
>Ga0247824_10000578_pt1 | contig 18430 bp, 20 predicted proteins | sample 13C_PalmiticAcid_FD_194412 | JGI IMG/M metagenome (GOLD analysis project Ga0247824, IMG submission 194412) | Soil microbial communities from agricultural site in Penn Yan, New York, United States - 13C_PalmiticAcid_Day48 | ecosystem: Environmental > Terrestrial > Soil > Agricultural land... | reverse complement strand
TTCACCCAAAGATCCCGAGATGGAACCCAAGTTCCAGCTTGTAAATTCTGGAAACAAATCATCTTAGGTTCTAGTCCCAGCCTCCAGTCATCGTCCTGCTAAAATCCCTCCCCAAGATGTTCACGAGCTCCGCCAACTCCAAAAGCACAAAACAGCAAGCATGCGTCTCATGGAAAATAAGACTGAGCTCGCGCTCCCGCGTGCACGACCATGGGCGGTCCTTACTCCCCAACCGAATCCCCAGCCTTTCCGGCTCCTTCCTCCTCCGATTCCGCCCCCCGAGCCGTCTTAAACAGGGCCGTCGTCTTGGCCTTCAGCTCGTCATATCCCCGCTTCCACTCCTCCGAATGCGGCAGCATGGGCGGCTCTCCAATCTCCACCGCAGACTCATTCACCCAGTCAACCAGCTCCTGCACATAGGCAACCTCCTGGCCCATTGCGTGCAACGAGTGGAAACCCCGGCCAAGACCTTTCTCTCCCACCCGCTTCTCGTACTCCCTTCGCATCTCTTCTCTCGCGGGGAGGCGCGCCTTGCCGGCAAAGACGCGGGCGACGGCCTGGGCTTGGAAGTCAAAGAGGGAGAAGGTCGCGACGTAGTACGGCACGCCGACGAAGGCGAGGGTTGGGTCGTTAATGTAGAAGATGTCCCGGTGGAGGTTGTGCGCCATGTCGCCTTCTGCGGTAACCAGGTGCTCGCCGTTGGCTTCGGCGTTGGGCGTGTTGTCCGAGTGGAGCTGGGGGAGGAAAGGGTAGGAGGTGATGTAGCCCGTTGCCGTGATCACATGGTGGATGTCGTCCAGGACTTGGCCATCTTTGAGCACGATGGAGCCGGGAATCGGTTCTGTGCCTCCGGTGAGGCTGTCGGTGTTGAGGTTGTTGCGCAGAATAAACTCGGCCACCTCTGGGAGGCGAATCACTCCTTCGGGCAGGAGAGATGCCGGGAGGTCAAAGTTCCCACCACGCACGCTCTGGTACGTCTTGTTGGCCACGCCCTCAAGCTCACGACAGATGTCCAGTGCAGACACTCCGGCGCCAATGATCAGAACGTTCTGACCCCTGTGGTTCTCGGGGTGCCGGTATTGTTTGGAGTGCGTGACTCGCTCGGGGTAAGTTGTCTTCCACGTCTTCAATCCTTTCATGTCGGGGATCCGGGGCATGTTGTAGTGGCCCGACGCAACAACCACCTGGTCAAACTGGGAGTGTCTCTCCACAATCCGGGTGCTTGACTCCCCCTTTTCCAGCGTCACTGATCGAATCTCCCACTTGGTCCCTTCTGCTGTCTTCCGGACGTCGTCCACTCTGGTACGGAACCGAGTGATGGCGTTCACGCCATGGTTTGCGGCCAATGTTTGAATGTACTCCTCAAGATATCGTTGGCTGACAAAGGGCTCTGTCCCTTCCGGCCAGTCATCCAAGACGCTGGCCATCAGGTAGGTGGGCACGTTGTTCTTGAGGCCAACGTAACAGGGCCCCGGTGGCGAGAACTGCACTTCGAGGTCGGCAGCAGTTCTGCTGTGCTGGATGCCCTTGTCGTCATCGAGATCCCCACAAAGCTCAGGGGGCGGTGTTGCGTATGCAAACTCGCCGCGGTGGGAGACTCGGTAGTCGCCCTGCGAGGGTGTGTTGTTGGGGTAGGGAGGGTCCTCTGCCACTCGCTCGTCGTAGTGCCAGACGCCGCCGGCAATGCTTGAGCGCTCAAACACCGTTACACGAAGCCCCTGCTTGATTAAATGGGCGGCCGCGCAGACCCCACTGATTCCGGCCCCGATGACGGCTACCGTTCGGCCCGGGCCGAAATCATGGCGTTGTTGATTGAGGGGGATTGCCATTTCGGGAGTCGACGCAATGATAGTCCTTGGGGCCGAGTGTTGTTTTATGTTGCAGGCTCGCGGTTGGGCATGTAGGCAAGAAGAGGTCGCTCTTTCCCACGGCAGATCGAGGTTTGGGAGTTCGGGAGTCCTCAGGTGCGGTTAATGCTTCCACCAAAAAAAAAAAAAAGTGTTCGGTGACTTGGAGGTACCGTGACCCGGAGCAAGTCTTGACCCAAAGGAAGGAACAACAGGGGGGATGAGTGGCTGATCTGACGAGATAGAAACACCTGAACTGAATTCACATGATCGATGAGAGCAAATGGGGGTTCTCCTTAACGTTCCCCTTGCGTCAATCAGGGCTCCCTTTCATGCTATCCCAGGCCTTGGGTTTGTCATCTCATATCGGTTTGGTAAGTGCGTCAATACCACAGGATCTACAACTTGCGAGACTGAGGCCACGCACTCGCAACAGTCTGGCAACGAGATTCGACGAGGTATTCCCGGACAATCCCAGAGTCCAGGAAAACATTACCGAGCGTACCCCGTGGGGGTACAAGCATTCCTCTGTCGCTCATTTGACCGGCATCACTGATTACCTATCTACCGGGTAGGCCTTTTTGGTCTGTGACCTCAGAAACCAGATCCGTCGATGGCCGACTCCATCGAATCACAAAGCACACAACGAATTGCGTACATGACGCCAACAATGACACTTGCCCCGTGACAGTTCAAAAGGGCAGCTCCAGTGGTTTACCTATGGAGCACTGCCCGATTGACACCAACAAAAACAATGTGCAATCCAGATGCTCTGGGATTGAGCACAAGAGACTCCCGACCCCGCGGGGTGAGGTGTGGTTTCGCCATCTGGGATGCGTATTGGGTCATTGCTATCTGCATGGTCAGCTTGCTATTGATGACCATGCTTGATAATCACCGCATCACCTCCCGAATCCCACTTTCATTGATTCCTGTGAGGGGGAAGCCGAACGTGAAGCAGTCTGGTCCGAGGGAGAGGGGAGCGGTGATAAGAACGAGCCAGCCGCTTGGGTGAGGACGGGAGGATTAAACAAGCCAGCACTGCCACATACAACCACATCGACAACTTCAACCCACCAAAATGGCGCCTGCACCTATCCTCGACTCCATCGTTGACGCGGTTCAGCCGAGGAAGGACACACTCGGCCTTCCAGAGCAGGCTCGCCAACGGCTGACAAAGGCCGGGATTGATTTGTCCAACGGCTACCCGTACCGGCCCGCTGTGCCTTTGTACCTGCAGGATGTCTACACAATCCGAAACGAGGATCGGCCGCACGAAGATGCGGGGGCGAGAGCCGACAAATCCAAGAAGCACTTGTTCTCGGCCGCGACGAAGGTGACGGACCTGACGGCCTACATCGGGACCGAAATCGAGGGGGTCCAGCTCAAGGATCTCACCCCCGAGCAGCGAGATGAACTAGCTCTTTTGATCGCCGAAAGGAGCGTGGTCTTCTTCCGGAATCAGGACATCACCCCCCAGCAACAGAAGGAGCTCGGCGAGTGGTTTGGCGAGGTCGAGGTGCATGTAAGTGACATTCCGTCTCAGTTGCCTGCTGGCAGGGTATGTTGCACAAGCTGACGTATGACTCCATCCTAGCCCCAAGTTCCCCAAGTTCCTGGGGTGCCCGGTGTGACCGTCATGTGGCCGGATCTCTTTGCACAGGATATCTCGGTCAACTTCCGCAAGCCGGGGGGTGCATCGTCGTGGCACACTGATCTTGTGCACGAACGGCAGCCCGCAGGCATCACCCACCTGCACAATGACACAATCCCCCCCGTCGGTGGTGACACGCTCTGGGCATCAGGATACAGCGCGTACGAGAAGCTCTCGCCTGATTTCCGCAAGCTCATCGATGGGAAGCTGGCTGTCTACCGCTCTGCGCATCAGTACCTGGACCGCGAGAACCCCAATGCCGGACCCAAGTACATTGAGCGGACCCATCCGCTTGTTCGAGTGCACCCGGCAACTGGCTGGAAGGCGCTCTGGGTCAACCGCAGCATGACAGTCAGGATCGTCGGGCTGGACAAGGCCGAGAGCGACGTGATCCTAAACTATCTGTACGACGTCTTTGAGAAGAACGTCGATATCCAGGTCCGGTTTAAGTGGACGCCTGGCACAAGTGCCTTGTGGGACAACAGGTGAGTAGAGACAGGCGGCGCTCGCTGAATTGCGAAGCTGACAATGATGACAACAGAATCACCATCCACAATGCGAGCTGGGACTACGGCGGCCGGCACCCTCGTCATGGCACCCGCGTCACCTCCCTCGCCGAAGTTCCGTATTTTGACCCCAATGCCCCGACGCGTCGGCAAGCCCTCGGTTTGCTCGATGAAGAGGAGAAGAAGGCCCTGGGTCTGAGCAACAAGGAGTAAGGAGTCTCTCTCCTATTTACTGGGTTCTCGGGCCAGGGGGGGGAGTGACTGGAAACCGAAAATGGATGCTGAGTTGGAAGCAAATCATCTTGATGAGCTCGGAGGAGAGGACCTGACAGGCGGGGTTCGGAGCATCTTCCAACGAACGGGGAGAGATATGCATTCAGAAGGTTGCTCAAGTCATGTTTATTCAGCTGAATGTCGGTCTGTTTGGCAATTTTGCACCATCGTGTTGTTCCGTCCTCGCAGCCCAACCCATGCCCACACCCGCTCCAGATTGCGAGACGTCAGCTACACCAGCCGTGCCTCGATGAGGCTGTCTGTCCCCATCTTTGGCCTGCCGGTGACCGCTGTGATCCTGAGTCTAGAATCAACACTGGTAAACAGGTCCTGCCAGTCATCGTATGACCTCTCTCTGGCGTTGAACATGGACAGCATCGTCAGGTCCAGAGCGCGGACAAGCGATTCCTGCGTTTTCAACATGGTATTTGGCTCGGGCAGAACAATGTCGCAAATGACTATGCGGCTATCGGGGCCCATGGCCTCGACGATGGAATTAAGTATCCGTCGACAGTACTGATCGGACCAGTTGTGCATGATGTTCCGGAGGAAGTAGACGGCCGCCCCCCTAGACGCCCCTGGCTGTGGACCGAAGAAGTTGTGGGGGCAGTACCAGACTCGATCCGACAACCCCTTTTTCTGCATGAGCAGCTTGGATTCTTCGACCAAGTCTCCAAAATCCTGGACATGGAACATCAACTGCGCATGTTCCAAGGCAATTGCGGCCGAGATATGGCCGATTCCACCCCCGACGTCAACAACAAGCGAGTCGGCCGGAAGATCCCGCCACGGATACGCACGAGCAATCGACTCGGCCGTGTCGGCTTCGATTCCGCTGGCAAAGGCATCCACAAACAGACCGAACTTGATCATGTGGTCCGGATGCTTCTCCTTGTAGTCGAAAAAGGTGTCCCCGAAAGCTAGGCTGAACGCCGCGTCGTGCGGCTCGGCCGAATCGGGGAACTTCTCAACCGCTTCCACAAGCTTTGACACCGAGGGCATCATCTCGGTGTACCGGAACCATACGCACGCCCTCAGCTTTTCGTTCGTAGCGAGCGTCCTGGACCAGGCCGTGTGTGCAACAAATCCCGGCTGGGGCTCGGTGAAGTAGTAGTTTGCTGCTGCCATTCGCAAGAAGCGTGAGAGCAGCTCCTCTCTCAGGCCGGCCTTGACCGATAACTCCCTCATGCTGATTGTCTCCCGAAGAGGGACGTGCTGGGGCACGTTGAAGTGACAGAGGACGCGTATTGCTCCCACGAGATAAATCTCGTTGAAGCCGAAGAGGCGGTTCGTTTCTGTTGGCCCGACGGCCAGCGCATGGAGCGCCTTTGTCGCGTCGATTAACGCACGTCTTGCTGCCGAAAGCTCATTGTCTCCGTCGGGTATGGGATGGGAAGGGCCGTCTGTGTCGAAGGATGGATGAGGCAAGTTTTTCGCTTGGAGATGCTCAACCATCACCGATGTGTTGCGGGATATCTCCTCTGCGAGCTGAGAAAGGAGGGATGTGGTTGGAGCGGGCATTGTGACTGGGTGAAAACTCAATGTGCCGAGGGGTTGGTCGAATTGTTATGATGTTTCCTTTAGACTCGACATGGACTTCTTGCAGTTACGGGGATGGGACTCTTGCCAAAGACGCCCTGAGTGCCTACCGGACCTCCGATCGGGGTTCACCCCTCCCTTCGATTTCACTGGCCAACTCTTCAGGTTTATGCACGTGGCTGGTGCTCCTTCCCCTCGAATTCAGCTCCGATTCACACACGGAAGGCCAGCCACTAAACCGGTTGCATTTGTGAAGATGGGTCGGGAAGAAAGGTGTTGAATATCAACGCCAGAGTAAGCTAGGTGGGTGTCTGTCTAATTATGCAACCGAGTCTTCGGCAACCTTCAATCCGTCGCAAGCCAAAGGTTCCAGTTCTAGCTCTGCGCCCCCTTTCCGCAACTCGTCAAATTCACCAGAACCCATGTCCTCAGCAAGTTCCTGCAGAAACCGATCGAGTGCAAAATACCCCGCTGGTTGCAAATGTGTCAAAATCTCGGGTGGGTGACAACCATCCCAGCCCAGTCCAAACTCAAGAACTTGGCTGGGCAACCATCACTCGCTGTCCAGGCTTTCGTCCTCGCTATCCTCGTTCTTTATCTCTCTCTCGGAGTCGGAGCCAGAGTCGGACTCGGAGTCGGAGTCGTTCTTAAAATCCCCATCGCTGTCCGTCATCCGAGGTGTCGCTCTCGCTCGTGCTCTCGCCCTCGCTCTCGGTGTTGCTCTCCTCATCGTGGTCGCTGGTATTTTTCGACCTGGTCAGGCCGAGCTCTTCTCCGTCCGCGCTCTCCTCGCAGATCATGTCGTAGATCTCGTCGTGTTTCTGCTGTGCGGTGCCGCCTCCAACCGCCGACCCAATGGCCTCTTTCTTTCTGGTTTGCATTGCCATGATGTGCTCATCCATTGAGCCTGCGGCGACAAGCTTTGCCGTGTGGACCTCCTTGGTTTGGCCGATGCGATGGACACGCGCAAAAGCCTGACGCTCCCAACATTCGTGCCACCAGTGATCGAACACAATGGCGCGGTTGGCTGCGGTGAGATTCAAGCCATGGGCGCCGCAAGTGACGGAAATAAGCTACCCTTGAGTCAATGGGAACCGATTCTCGAAGGAAGAGAAGCCTTCATTGGGACTCTGGACCGATAAGGACTCACCATGATTTTGATGCGGGGGTTCTCCTGGAAGGCCTTGATGCACATCTGCTGTTGGCTTGAGTCCATTCCTCCCCAGAAATAAACAAAGTTAATCCCTTTCTGAAAGACCATTCTTCCTAGAATGGAGAGCATCGGGATCCACTGGACAAAGACTGCCGCTATGGTTAGCCTACGATAGTACTCAGACGGGAAGTCCATCTTACTTATGATCTTGTCCTCTGGCGCTTCCTCCTGCCTAAACAGCCAGGTCAGCTTTCCTGTTCTGGCTGGGATTTGGACAGATACGCCAGGTGCAACAATGGGACAGAGATGAGCGCTGCTCTCTCGAGGCGACAGGACGCTTGAGATACTTCGCCACGAAGACTTACCATTTCGAGACCAACTCCAATGTCGCCCTTGTTTTCGCGCTGTGGGGGACCGGTTCCCACGGCTTCTTGTCGCATTCCCGCAGAAACCCGTCAGCGTTGGTTTGGATCAGTTCGCGACTGGCATCCTTCTTCGCCTTGGCTTTCATTCTCGACCCCCGACCCGTGCTCCTCTTACCCTTCTTCGCAGCCTTTCTGCGCTTCTTGGTGGGTTTCGGCCGAGCAAGCCGTGGCTGTACTCCAAATTCGTCATCGCCAGGCTTGCGGACCCGTTTGTTTCGTTTGTCTTTGTTGGTTAGGTCAAGGCCACCGAATCGGCGGATGAGATCCTCATACTGCCCGAGGCTATGATTGTAGCACTGTTCGTCCCCTGGCTTGTCGATGGTTGGAGCCTCACCACAGCTCAGGCAAAGGCGAGACTCCGTGCCCCTTTTATGGTTTCTCTTGAGACATTCCCTGCAAAAGGCATGACCACACTAACAAAGGTCAGTCTCAGGCCCAATCAAGGCTCTCAGGGAAGCGATTTTGTGTGCTCACCTTGCCAAGTAACGGCGCCACGAGAACGTTGCAGCACAGCCTGCAAAAATAGTGAGTTGCTGAAGTATCCATTGCTTCCGCGACTGTCTGTGTCTCAGGCTGGGGCTGTTGGGAAGCTCGGCTGTGCTGCTGGGGCGTTTGAGTCTGCTGGGGCGCTGGGTTGGAAGGTTGGGGTGACCATGGCTCGACCAGCGCTGGATGCGACGTGAAGAATTTCAGATAGTTAAAGAGTCGGCGAAGTTCTCCATCGAGGGCGACGACTGAGCCTGACTTTGTTTGCTCTCGGAGTTGAGCGAGCCGATTCCATGCTTTGCTGTGCTTTTCACGCTCGGAAGGAGAAAACTCTACCATCACGAGCTCGGTACAGCGTGCTTCGGGAATCTGAAGAATTGGCTGGCCCAGCACAGTGTCTCCAACGCATCTGCGGCAATACCAGTGAGAAACTCTTGACCACAAGTATCTATCTGTTAAACCCGCAACACTCACCGTTTTAGCGATAGTTGCTGGTATGTTGCCCTCAACTTTTCCTTCTGCTCTTCCTGGTAATTTGTCAGCTGCGCAGCGAGATATGGTTCGCCAAGAACAAGGTGCCATCAACCCACATTTGCAGCACTTCCCATGACGTCTTGATAGTCCCCGAAATTTTTGAACTTGGTCCCGAGGAAGTCCAGGTACGGGAAGAACTCTTGTGCCGAACCCTGTTAGCAAGCGCCAGGGAGAAAACTCGAAGCAGGCTAGAACCTACCGTCCGTGTCGTTTGTTAGAGGAGTTCCGGTGAGAACCCAACTGTATTTTGTGACGAGCATTCTGCATGCCCTTGATGCTACTCAAGGGGTTAGAGACCAACCGAACCTCGTAATTGACGGTATCCTTGAACTCACTTTTGCTGCTTCTGTTGTTGATGCGGTGGCCCTCGTCGAGCACGACGCGGTGCCAATCCTCTCTGAAGAGGCCACCACCGTGCTCACGCAATAGAGTCTTCCACTCTTGGTCCCCACTCAGCCTCCGTGCTTCGATATCTTCCAACGTACCCTGTGGGGGTAGCTGCCGCAGCAATTGGTCGTAATTGGTCAAGCTGGAGAGAAAGTTAGCGGCGACCATCTGACAAAGAGCAGGAATGCGGCAGGAATTGGAGCCACTGGTGCGGGATCAACAGTCAGCAAGCGCACTTACATAATGTCATGGTCTTCCCAATCTGTGCCCGTTGCCGCTAAGTTGGCGGCATAGATGCATGGAATTATCCTCTTCTTCTTGGACCAGTGGCTTTTGATCTCGCTGGACCACTGCCGCAGAAGCCTCTTGGGAGCGATGATAAGCGTTTTCGTTGCCCTCGACTTTTTCTTGGGGAGGTTTTGTGACATACACGCGAGGAGTTGGACCGTCTTCCCCAGCCCCATCTCGTCGGCGAGGATCCCTCCTCTTGGGCCAGTTGGGTACAGCTCCCGACCCAGCATCCAACTCACGCCAATGACTTGATGATGGTAGAGAGATGTGCCGAAACCATCCAACTCCCACTTTTTGTCAACCAACTTGCACTTGCCGTGGCCGAAAGACACCATCGACCTGTAGAGCTCAGTGAGATCTTGGTCAGCCTGCGAGTTGCCAGGATCGACGTCCCTCTTCAGCCGTTGCATGTGCTCATTACTGTCGCGGTCATCAAGGGTGAACCCCTGTACTGAGATGTCAGCCATCCCAGCACTTGCTGCACTTGTGCCATCGGTGCAAACGTTGTCCACCGCCTGGCGTTTCTTGGCTCGGCCACCCTCGTCAGCGTTTCCATGCTTCTTTCTCTTGCTGCTTAGCTGCTTGTGTTGCTCGCTGACGGCGTACAGCTGCCTGTAGTAGTCTTTCGCATTCTTCGCGGCTCCCTGGGGCGTTTTATCGCGATCCGATTTCTCTGGCATCTGCAGCAGACTGTTGGATGCCGAGAAGGAAGGTGTGATGGAGCTTGGTGTCGGGCTCGGGTAAGAGATCTTCATGGTTCCGCCCATGTCTGGGGCAGGTCTTTTTTTGCTTCTCTGGATGGCAGGAGCAAGGCCTCCATCGCCGCGCTCCGATGGGGGCTCCATGGAGCTGATAGGCAGAAGAGAGGCTTTTCCAGTCAGAAATGATCTGAAAATGGAGAGAAACTGGGTGAAGAAGTTGGGGCTGCGGAAAAGATGCGAGGGTTGAAGATAAAAAAATTGCCTCCAATGCTCGTTGAGCTGTGAATCGATCTGAGTATGAGCGCTTAGCTTTCCATGTTGCTCCCAACGTATTGGGAATTCTGGGACGTGGTGACTGGTGACAGATTCTGCCGCGGGTATGGTTTAAAGCCGAGCCACTGCCCAGGAATGGAGCTTCGACTTGGGTTTCATCGCGAAAGTAGGGCTAGGCGACGAGGGAAGAAATGGAAAAGATCATGGAGACGGAGCGAACTAGAGGGCCTCCAGAAAAAAATGACTCGAGGGGAGTTGAAAATGAGAACAGAACGCGAGGTGGTGAAAACCGGCGGGCAGGGCTATCTCGCTGGCAGTGATTGCGGAGGGCGATGAAAGCTCAGATCGTAAAACCCGCTGACCAGGCGTTGGAGCAAAAATTGGGAGTAGTGCCTGGCCGAAGGTTGCTCCCAATAGCGAGGCAGAATGAAGAAACAAGATGGAGTTGTGGAGAGGAGAGCGGGTATGGCGACAGAAGTTATTTTGGCCGCAGGTCGACTGAAGAATTGAATCTAATTTCTTGGTGGGTTGGAGTGAAGTGCCCAGTAAATCCGAACGACGGAAGGTCAACTGTTAAACCCAGTGCTGGAAAGCAAGTGGGTTGCTGGGCGGGACGGTAAGGCACCTGTGACTGCAAAACAATGAAAATGGGTTTGGGTTGTAACGTGATGGAGTGATTGTAGACCGAAAACCATTCGTTGCGTTGATGCAATGTGGACTTCGGCAGGGCAAGGAGGAAAATGTGGTTTCGAGGCGTCGATTCCAGTATTCCAAGGGCCGCCGCCAAGTTTAAGATGTTGCCCAAGCCAAACCTCACGCAACAGATCAGAAAATGAAAACAAGGACGGCGTTGGATGGAGGAAGAATGTCAAAGTCGTGTCTGGATTCAAAAGGTGGTTTGACTTCACATCCAGTGCTCTCAGTTTGTCTGGTTTCCCACTGCAACCAACGCCATGATCCTACACCTGGCCGGGCTACTGCTATCATGTAAACTACCTAGACAGTTAAGGTACTTATGCCATTGATATCCCTGTCGTACCTTCTCATTTTACTCCTCTTTCCAACAGTGCTTTGAGTTCTCGGCGGGGGTACAGTACCCTGTTAGTTGAAAGAAGAGCCAGCGCGCTCTTTGCGCCGTGGCATCATTCTGGGAGGAAACGGAGGGAAAGGATTGAAAGTCGGTTGAGAATGAAGTCCAACGCACTTCGCCGACGAAAGAACCAGTCACGGTCCGAGTCGCGGCAGACGGTTAGACGTTGAGAGTGAGGCGCAATGTCACCAAGGGACTTCGCCGAAGTAGCATCACGTCATTCTTGAGACCCTGCTCCTTTCCTTGGCACAGCTTGATGCTTCCAACATTCGTCCATCCGTTGGCAGCTCAAGCGACCTGCGAGTCACCGCCTTCCCAGCCCCCCCTAATTATAGACTTGTCGCGCAATGCTTCTTGGTTTCGCCTTCGAACTTGCCGTCAAGTTGCATGAGTTGGTGGTGTGTTGGTGAGAGAGTGGGGTGGTTGGTTGCAGGTGGGCGGCGCGGTCCCACTTTATTTTGCTGTCAACCCCTGACAATCAACAGGGCGCCAGACCCAGGAACCAGCGGCTGCTGCGCAGGTTATCGCGGCTTCTTGCCCTCAAACCAACCCTGAACATCTGGGCTATCCCTTCGAACACCCGACAGTATTTAATTCGCGGTGCGCCCGCAAAGCCTTCAATTCGAATCCTTCCGAGGAGCGTAAACACAACGAGCATAGGAGCGGGTGTTGTCGGCAGATCACAATGTCTGACGTCAATGCCGGGGGTGGATCCGAGCCTGTCCCGCGCGACTTCGCGTCGACGTCGATTCCACCTTCCACCTCGTTGTCGGCGGCGCCTCCTCCGACTGCCACCGCAGCGCAACAGCCCGCAGACTCCACTGGGAATCGCAGCCGAGCGAGCTCCCACGTGCACTATGCGCTCAGCATTGACCCCGGTCTCGCCAGCACCGCCCGCCCGGGCTCGGCCTCGGACCCGGGCAAGGCCGCCTTCGGTCGTTCTGACACTGAAGCTGCACTGAGCCCCGGCGTGTTGCGTCGCCGAACCCGTGCTGGGACCTTCAGGACGGTGGATGATTTCCAAGACTTTAGCGTCCGGCCGGGCTGGCATCGTAAGTCCAGGAGCTCTAGAACCCGCCCCTCTGTGCCCGGTCCATTACTAACTCCTCAAACCCCCTTCAGCCGGCGCTGAACCAGGTGCCGACCCGAGTAAACCGGATGGTGGCCATGCATCCATGCCCACACTGAGCGCCCCTTGCGATATCAGCGTCGTCGACTTCTCCCACGACAAACTCTCCCTCCAGAAGCTCGACAATGAAACGTTGACGAGCTTTCTAAGCCGGCCGCAACCAGGCTGGGTTAAATGCCGCTGGATCAATGTCAATGGTCTTAGTTGGGATGTAATCAAGGCTTTGGGCCGGCACAAAAATCTACACAAGCTGGCGCTCGAAGACATCATGAACACGAGGAACAGGACCAAGGCCGAATGGTGTGCAAAGAACCTCAGATACGCCAGTCAGATATGCTTGGGTGTGCTGACAACTGCAGGTTTCCCACGCATGCCTTTGTTATTTTGACTCTCCAAAAGCTGGTCCATCTGGACGATTCCGACAGCGAGGACTCGGACGACGACGCCAACAGCCGCAAAAGCGGATTTAGCAGGCGGAGCACGAGGTCCTCCAGGAAGCTGCTCAGGCGAATAAGGCGAGCATTTCGCGGCGGAACCGGCGGCGAGCAAGAGAAGGAGGGTCTGGGAACAGGCAACGGACCAATTACTGGGGATCTCGGAGGCTATCTCAGATCGCAGCCCACTGGTTTTTCGGACGTCCCAGATATCAGCCAACTGCGTACGCTACAGCGCTACCATGCCTCACCCAACGACCCGCGAACACAATACATGGAGAAGAACTCCGCCTTGTCCCCTCGGAACCTGGCCGTGGCTTGCGAGCAAGTATCCATGTTCCTCACCAACGACAACACCATCATTAGCTTTTTCGAACAGTCAGCCCAGGATATCGAGGGGCCTATCATTCGGCGCCTCCAAACGAACGATACAATCATTCGGCAGTAAGTCATCGCCGCCCCCTGTCTACCGCTCGCTCCACGAGTCCACTGCTGACGCTCCGCGTGTAAAAGATCATGTGATGCATCCATGGTCGGGCAGGCCATCATGGACGCAATCATCGACCTTGCGATTCCGGTCACGGCTTGCTACGGCGACGTGATTGGGGATCTCGAGCTCGACGTCCTGAACCGGCCCAATATCGGGCATACCAAGAGCCTGTACATCCTCATCTCCGAGATCAACAAAATCCTGTCCTTCATCAACCCCATCACGTCACTGATCAATGCCCTGCGTGATCACGAAACCGACGTCGCGGGGGATGCAGTCATGGCGCATCTGCTGGACCCGAACCACGGCGTCATCATCACCCCAATGACCTACACGTATCTCGGCGACGTCCTAGACCATTCTGTTTTGATAACCGAGACGCTCAATCAGCTCAAGAGTTCTGCCGACGGCATGATTGGCCTCATCTTCAATACCATATCAGCCCACCAAAACGAGTCGATGAAGCAACTCACAATAGCAACCATCATCTTTCTTCCGTTGACGTTCCTGACTGGATATTTCGGGCAGAATTTTCAGCCGTTTACCGTCCTCGACGAGGACATCGGCTACTTGTGCGTACCTCAACCCCCCCACCTCGCCTACACTCTGGACTGTTGGTGCTCTTTGTGTTGGACCAACTGCTGACTACCCAACAGCTGGAAGATTGCTATCCCAGTGGTCGCCGTCACCACAATCGCTTTGTTGTGGGAAGGTGTCTACGACTACTTCAGAGCGTTGCTTCAGCGCCGTTACATTTTGAGGCTGAAAAGGCGTCGGCTGAGGTGGCGGAATCGGCGCTGAGCATACACTTCCACGTGCGCAGGCTACTCTGTTTTCGAGGGCAAGGGGATCAACGTCGTCCTATCTCTGAGGGGGGTGGCAAAGGAGGTCTTGGCCCGGTCACTGACTTGGGGACGGATGAGCGGCACCTCGGTTTCGATGCCGGGTCTGACGTTCTCAACCGCCGGGATGGCCGGATGCTGAGTTGTTCAACAAGTTGGCGATCATCGCGCGCTCACCAATCCTGCCATTTGGAGGCTTGTCTTTTCCGAAGTGGGGACTCATGAGGCCAACGACGTCAATGTCAGATGTCAGGTGGTTGACATGGGCATCCTCAGCCGCTCAGGAGAAGAGCACTTCGGCTCGCCGTGGTTCCACAATCACTGCAATGCCGAATGGGGGCCCACTCCGTTCGGGAGCGCGTTAGGCCGCTTCGGTAGCTCTGCTGTAAGACGCGGGCTGGCCCGTCTGGGTTTTCGCCGGATGGGGGAGCACTTTCGACTTTTGGCCAACCACCCTTGAGCGACCCAGCAGGGTCGAATACGAGATGCTTGGCGGCCGATCACTTTCCACCCCGCATCAACAACTGCAACTACAGTTTTCCACAAGTCCCGGTTCGCGGTTGGAACCATGCCGGTATCCCTTCGAGGCGGTTCATGCCAAAGAGAGTGTTTGTGACTTTGGGCAGCCATACCAATGACATCTGACGCTCGTATCGCGCGTTGGTGTGGTCAACGTGGTTGTTATTTTAAGCCGGAGCGCAGGCTGGCTGCCTGCTGGGGCTTGCCGTCAAATGCGTGCCTTGAAGCTTGTTGCTTCCCTGTCAGGTTGACTGTTGGTCAAATGACTCTGGAGCCGATGTTCCGATACCACTCTCTTGTGGTTCGGGAATACGAGATGATGCAGGGCTCTCAAGTCCCCAGCAGCCGCTACCGTCTTCTTCAAATGTTACCTGGAAATGCTACACTGCCGGTCTGCCGAGGGTGATACCGACTGCAACCATGGGAATAGCAATGTCGTGGGTGTATAAATTGGCTTCAATTCCGCTGCCAATCCTCTCAACAGCCTGGTAGTTACCGCTGCACACTGCTCACAGGGCATCATTCTTCACTTCAGCCTTACCAATTGACTGCAAGGACGCAGGAAGCTCATCATGGCTCGATTGTCTTTGACAGCTGCAGCCCTCCTCGGGCTTGCCAAGGCGGTTTTGGGGGACCTCCAGACATGTGGTCAAGCACAGTACGACCCGGCTCAGGTGTGTAACGCCACTCTCCCCAATCATCAACACGGCACCAGACTGACTTGGCCCTCGTATACAGTATGTCTGCTGGAATAACCAATTTCTCTGCCCCATAACCGCGGGCGAGCCGCTGTCCAACTGCGCTGGTGCATGCTACAGCAAGTTCATGTACACATGCACCAACAATGTTCTCACTCTCCTTCCGCCCGTAACCACGCCCTTCATCCTCACGGTCGACAACCCCGGGCTCCCCATCCACGGAAAGCCCGTCACCGCGTCGGGCCAGCACTGGCTGCTCGACGGTCAAACGAGCAGCTACTGCCCCTCGCAGGTTGGCTCCGCATGCCCTCCAGGCAACACCACCGTCATTGCTTCCAGCGGCGGCAGCGCGGCCATGAGCGTCATGGTCCCCGGCGGCCAGCAAGCCTACCTGGACCCGTACTGGAACATGGCCTACACCCAGGCCCACTCGGCTTACATCCCCCCCGGCAGCACCACCACGGGTTTCGGTGCGTACCAGGGCGGCGGCTTTATCAACCTCAACGGCAACGGCTGGGGGTGGGTTGCCTGCCCTCCTAGAGCCTCGGGCGGCGGCGGTCCGGCATGGAACTTGGTGGCCAAGAACGAGACGAACGCGTGGAAGTTGAACGATTGCCCCGCGGTTAACCTCAAGATCAACGCTCAGCCGAGTGGCACCATTGGCGCTTGGCAGTACACATAGAAGAGCAAGTGCGTGGTGGGGTCTGGCTTGATCTGTGGACGAACAACCCAACCTGTGCCAGGAGATGTCTAGTAACCTAATGATCCATGGCATCTTTAATGATCTTCCTGTTGCCTCAATGTTCATGAGTCGTCTCTCGGTGCGTCGTCTTGTGAAATCCTCCTGTGGTATCTGGGAGGGGGGAGAGGCATATTTGCACTTGTGGGGGTTTCAGCAGCCACTTGGGTGATTAAGACAGTGATGGAGAGAAGAGCAGGTGTGGGCCGAAGGTCGGCCCCGTAGGGGATTCGTAAATCCGACATGGGCAAGGGAAGGCAATGCTGGGAGGACCTGGGATATTGGACAAACCGAAGATCGAAACAGACAGCAAGTTCTGATTACGTCTAGGGATGCCGAGATACTGATGTCTTCATAGGTGTGTTCCCCTCAACCCCAGGGCTCCCCAGTTGTCTATCCTATTGTTCTTCCCGCTGGTGACCTGCTCCGTGCGCCCCAAAAACCCGCATGCTGAAGTTTCCAAGGGTGCTTGTGGCCATGCCCCCTCTGGCAGGCAAATGCTGTGGAGGCAGCTTCGCAGACAAGCTATGCTTGTCCTGTCACATGCAACGCCGTCTATGTTTCTATCCTCTATGAAGCGAAGCGCCGTAAAATGCGCTCCCCACGCATTCGTTCCCCCATGCCCCGCTCCCCCCGCTGCCGGAACAGGGGCAACCGCAACTGCCGCACTTCCAGACAGGCCAACGGCGCCCAACATTCCCGGCAGCACCGAGACGTCATGCCATCAGAACCTACGGTGGGCCAGTAGGCTAAACCTCGAGAAGGCCCCAAGATCACCGCGAGTCTCGGCCAAGTCGCTCCTCGTCATCATCCCTAAGCTCATATGCTGGGCGGAATTTCGATGCGTCTCCGCTAACCGCCAATGCTGGATTCGGGCGGGTGTCGGTCACGCCTCCCAAGGAGGTAAACCCCCTGTTGTACAGTTCGCAGAACGGGATTTTGAGGTGCCGGATGAACTGAGGTTGAGTCAACATCCAAACCATTTCAACTCATATGCAAGACTCCGACCAATCCCAAAAGCCAATGGGGGGGCGCGCTACTTACGGCCCAAATCTCAACGTAGTGCCAGTCGATGACGGGGTGGACGCGCATAAACTGTGGCCAGCCTGCGTCTGTGGGATCAAAGTGTGTAAGGAACTCGCCATGCGGGTCCGTCCGCCGTGTACCCAAAAACACCGCCTTGACGGCCGGCCTGTCCTCCAAATACGCCTCGAGGGCCGGGCGCATGGGCAGCGCATACCGCTTGAGGTCCAGGTGGTACTGCTGCGCTGATCGTTCAACGAATTCCTCGACTTCGGCAAACGGATCTTTGGAGACAATATATATGGCCTGCAGAGGCTGACCGGAAGCGACCGAGGGCGAGGCTTGGGTAGGTCCGGACGTCGTGGCAGCTCGGGTGTTGTTCGTGGCGATATCGGAGGCCCGGGGTGACGGAAGGGAGGCCCATCCGGGCAGGCAGCCCAATATCAGGATTAAGAGGACTAGACAGTCCTTGCCGCCGTTGTACGAGAGCGAGAGATGGTCCGGTCTTGCAGGTACAGGTCAGCCGAGTTTGCCACGCAAGGGTGCCTTCCCGTCGTCGGCCCGCCCTCACCTCGGCCGTGGACACGCAGCACCTACCCATACCGGCGCAGTGCCTCCTGGATCACGTCCATCGACACCCTGACCTGGCTCTGGACATTGCGCAAGACAGCGTCGTCGGTTTGTTCGCTGAGGAACGCGTCGATTTTGGCCTGCAGCTCGAAGCAGATGTCGGGAAGTGTGCGCCGCAACACACCACGTGTCAACCCCTCGTTGCCGGTGTCGCTGTCGGTCTTGGCGATGCCATTGATCCGTGCATCCTGCTGGTGCTGGCAGGCCGAGCTGGCGGTCATTTCAAGGGATTCCAAAACCGACGCCTTCGGGGAGGTGGAGAAGAAGAGAAGGGGGTTGTGCGAGGCTGGCTGTTTGGCTGCCTCCAGCGCCTGGTTGAATCCCGCGCCAGGCAAGGCGGGGTGTTCAAGAACCGCCGAAGGTGGGGCACACCCGCATTTCATCCGAGGCACCCCGCGCCCCCTTGATCGCTGGCTGCACTTTGCAGATGCAGGGAGGGAAGTGGGGTCGCTTCCCCACAGGGCGAGCGTCTGAGGGGGCTTGGGGGGTTTGGTTTTGATAGGTATCCCGACATGTTTGACGAGATGATATATCTTCATTTTATTTCGTGGTATCTCAACATAAAAGTGATAAATTCACTTTACGGTAGGTAATCTTGAGCTTTTCAAACGATAACTTAACTTCCAGGCATAACTTCTATTTAGTGTATCATCATATCATGCGTAACTACTATTACTAGTACTTTCTGTTCAATGTTTTTTTCCTTCATTTTCCCATATTTTCACCTGTACCTTACCCTCAAAGCCACGTCTCCTCAGATCGCACTG